>Ga0222637_1000099_pt1 | contig 47030 bp, 57 predicted proteins | sample AntAcemetagen143_FD_181149 | JGI IMG/M metagenome (GOLD analysis project Ga0222637, IMG submission 181149) | Saline water microbial communities from Ace Lake, Antarctica - #143 | ecosystem: Environmental > Aquatic > Non-marine Saline and Alkaline > Saline | place: Antarctica: Ace Lake...
GGAATACTTCTTTTCCTGAACTTCCTATCATAGAACTATAAGTAGCACACCCACTAACTAACATAACCAAAACTAAAAGACAGATTAACTTTTTCATATAGTCTCCTTATTTCTTTTTTGTTTTTTTTCTTTAATCTTTATCCAAGTCGTACTTATAATAAAAGCCGCTATTGCACGAAATAAAAACAGTCTTAACGATAATTCTTTCTCAAACAAATCAAGAGCAAGCGCCACACAGAGTGCTATTAATACTATTGTTTGTATCTGGGGCTCTTTTTTCTTGAGTAGTTTATATGCATAAAATAGTAATAATGAAATAGGTAATATGGTTATGATGCTCCCTAATAACCACCCTATACCTATTGCAACCCAATCTCCACTAATGTACAGTTGCGTATCCATATTATTTCTTATTTCTTCCTCAAAGTTTTAGTTGCCCAGACACTAATCTTCTAACACTTTCTTTATTGGGTCAGTAAAACTTATCTGACACGCTGCAACGATATTGACAATTTCAATAATAAGGAATGCATTCCTCCCTTGCCCTGCTATATCTACAATTTTCTTACCGAATTCCCAAAATAAAGTTCCAGCTAAACTCTCATCCTTTTTGGTCTTCTCTTTATACTGTGCATACTCCACTTCTCTTGTATTACATGAAGTAATGAAATGTTTTGTTTTTAATTTAAAATACTCTCTTCTACAGGACTCTCTTTCTGCAAGATTATCATCAACTTCCCTTGGTGGTTTAGAACTAAGATATACTAAGTGCTCATGCACCCCAGATGTTACGGCATCCATTATCTCATCCCTTTCACTTACTCCAAACAAAACAAAAAGAAGTCTATTAAAATAATGTACATTGAATATTAAAAATTCATTTAGTATATCAGTTATTGTTTCATCGGGGAGTTCTCCTTCCTTAAACCCATCCATTGTAGACACCTGTTTAGTAGACGAGTTAGCCATATGGAAAATAATATTTACTAGCCCTTGAACTTTCTTCTCTTTATTCTTCATTGTCTCTTTCTCAAAGTTTTAATTGCCCAGATAAAGTGTTTAATTATGTTAATTTTCTACCTCTAAATTGCTTAAACCAAGAACGAATTATCATCACTCCCATGATTATTGCAATAATACCAACAATTGGATTTCCGTTATACTTTGGGTCAAACATAGCATCAACCCCACCTAGGATAAATAAAATACCTGAACCCCAAGCAAAGATTATCCAAAAAAGATTTATTAGTCGTTTAGACATTGTTTAATGTCATTTTTGTACAGGTGTCCAACCATATTTTTTTTGTAGGCATCTCTTCATCTCACCTGCAATTATAAGAGGATTACCAGAAAAACCCATATCTGCAGTATATCGTGTTGCTAGCATCTCACATTCGTATTGATCTCGCTCAAAATCTTCGGCAGTTTTTGTAGGATGTTGATATATTGTAGCACAACCACTAACGAGCATAACCAGAGTTAATAAACATATTAACTTTTTCATATAGCCTCCTTATTTTAGAAGAAACGTTCGAACAGCCCTACAACAAGAGCTGCTATGACAAAAAATACTCCTTTAAGGAATTCCCATACATTATCTCCCCAAATATAGTAGACAAGAAACCCAATAAACATAAAATTAAGACTACCCCGAGTAACCATTGAGTTCCTGATAGAGAAAAGTTCATTTTCAAGGTCAAGTATTCTATTCTCAAGTTCTTCCATTTCCTCTTTAAGCTCACTGGTAGTGAGAGGTGTTGAATAATCATCGTAATAAGTATCTTCAGGTTTCATTATTTCTTCCTCAAAGTTCTAATTGCCCAGATATTAGTCTTCCAATGCTTCTTTTATACGGTCAGCGAAAAAAGTATATGATATGCCTAGTTGCTGGGTTTTCATTATAATAGAGAGATCATATTCTTTTCCCATTATATCTGCTATTTTTTTACCGAATTCCCAAAGTAAAGTTCCAGCGAGGCCTTTCCCTTTCTCTGGTTCTTCGTTATAATGTGAATATTCTGCTTCTCGTTCATTATACAAACTAATGAAATTTTTTGCTTTTGAATGGAAATTGTCTGATTGCAGATAGTTACCAAGTATATCTACTGTGAGGTTAGCATCATCCTTGCTCAGGACTTCGGAGCTAGAGCTTATCAAGTGTTTCTGTAATTTAGCCACTACATCATCCATCAGTTCATTCCTTCCGTTTTCTCCAAACTTGTCAAACAAAAGTCTATTAAATTGATGTAAGTTAAATATTATAAATTCATATACAATATCATCCATTATTGAAGATGAAAGTTCTGACGCTTCTTCCATTTCAAGCACATGTTTAATGGCTGCGTCAGTAGCAACTAAAGTAATATTTACTAACCCTTGAGCTTTTTTTTCTTTATTTTTCATTTTTCCTGGAATATACACAGAACAACACCCCACCAACCAAATCAATTATCTTCCAACCACCTACTCCTAAATAAAACTTTGCGAAGGGATTAAAAATTACAGCTATTATTCCTAAAATCCATACCCAATTAGTTTTCTTATCTCCATAGGCTAAATATGCTCCATAAGCACCCACACCACATATAAACCATCTTAGCAGTTGGTAGTATCCATATGGCATAGAAAGAATGCCAATAAATAATGCAATTCCTGCAATTAGAAATATTAGTTTTCTTTTCATACTGTTTATTTTATATTTTATCTATTACTTAAATAATTATAATACTAATCATCTCCTTTTATCAGCCCTCCTACGCCAATCATTGTAAATGCAAAAATTCCTCCACCATAAACGATTAACAATGGAAACCAGTTCCCCCATGCAATAAGTGCATACAATGGTGTTACTGTCAACATTAAGGGTAAAATCATAAACCCTACAACCATACCCCAAAAGCCAGCAACATGCTCAATGATTGCCAGCTCAATGACAAGCCCCCATAAACCAAATGCAGCAATAGCTATATACCCTACAACTGTAAAAAAACCCCCTACTATTTTCCGCATCTACAGCCTCCTTATTTCTTCCTCAAGGTTTTAATTGCCACACTCTACAGGTTCCTGGTGTTATGTCGATATACTTAGCTAGCTCTTGGGTGTCTACGAGTTTAGGCATTACTTACCTAGAAACTGCTCCTTAGAGAGCTTATAGACCACACTATATAGCTTTACTTCAAGAAAAGTTACTTTGATGCCTCCGATTATAAGTGTTTTCTCTTTATTCGTGTCAAATTCAAAGGTAGTCTTATCTTCCGAATCGTTACTGTTTATATTTATTTCATTGTCTATATCTATTTTAACCTTTTGCCCAACTTTATATCTATCCATTGTAGTCTCGCTTGAAGAGCGGTTAACATCTGTAATTTGCAATACTAATTTTTTATCCTCAGTAATTGCTTTAAGCCTTAACTCTGCGAACCCTTTGTCAACCTTACCACCCCACAGGTCTGCTTTACCAAAAACATTTGGAAGGTCACCTGTTTTATTCAGTCTGAACAAGGTACTGCCTATACTTGCAGTTAAAACCGCACCCTCTGGTTGTTGTAATCTACTATGTGTTCTTACTGTTGCACAACCACTAACTAACATAACCAGAGCCAACAAACAGATTAACTTTTTCATATAATCTCCTTATTGTTTTTTAATCTTTTGTAGATACTGCTTGGCATCTGCATCTTGAATTTTCATATAATCTTTTTCAAGTTTTTTTCTTGTCTCCATAATTTTATCAGAATCTTCTATAAATTCGTCCATTTGCTCCATCATTACTTTTGCTTTATCATTAAAGTAATCGTCTTCTAAAGACCTCTCCATTTCCTTATTCCAATCTTTAACATATTCAGTTATATCAGAGTCGGTATAAAAATCTACTACAGCCCATTTTACTGGTGCTTGTTTATGTTCACTCATAAAAAGCTTACCTACGCTCATATCCCAAAAAGTTGCTGTTCCAAAAGGTGCTAATTGTATCGTGTAGGTAAATACCTTGTCAGAAGTGAGTATATCTACAAATCCATAGGTGAGTATTAGGTCTCCAAACTCAGACAACCTTCTTCCCTCATATAACTGTAAATTATATTTCCAAGCTATGCTCCCAATCTCGCCTTTCAACCATTCTGGCTCTATTTGTTTAAATTCTGTATTTCTTATCCTTTCTTTTAACTCCTTTGTTTTAGCCAGACTAACTAAGGAAACTTTATTACCTAGCATAAGATTCACTGCAAAAACCTTACCTACATAAATAGGCTTTTCATCCCTTAATTTTAATAAAGTATCAATAAAAAAAATAAGTACTAAGAAGACAAGAATGCTCAATATTATTTTCTTCACCATACACCACCTTCTTTTAAAACAAAAAGACAACCCCAGCTTGAAAGTTGCCCTATAATTTTAACCTGTTTTGTTTCTTCATCCACATCTTCATGATCTACCCGTCAATATACCCTCTGGAGGGAGATGTTATGTGTTTTATTTATAATATTTTTTAGCTTCACGGATAAAACCTTCCTTATCGTACAAATCTAGATTACCCGCATTATCAATTGCATAAAACTCTCCAAAATCACTTTTTGGGTCTTTAAAACGTCGTTTTTCTCCAGTCTTCGCATTTACCTTAATAAGTTCGTGGCGTCCTGAACTGCCGTCTTGAAACTTACTTATCAGGAAGAACGTTTTCCCTTCTTGCGCAATTGTGATCTCCTGTTCAAATGAACCGACTTTATCAAGCCATTTGCCAATAAGATTTTGCTCTGCCTGGACAGAAACCGTAATCAATAAAATGATTACAACGAAAAATAACGCTTGGAACCAAAATTTCTTCCAACTCATGCAATTCACCCCCATTTTACATTTCATTTGTTATTATTATCTTCTTCTTAACCTTATTTTTATTCACATAACAATTGACATACTGATCCCACTTGGCACTATTATACCACTCTGGCTATTTTGAAGCAAAAGTATGTCTCAAATCATGAAACCTAAAGCTAGATATACCTGGCCTATCAAGGACTGTCTTAAAAGCCCTTTTAATATCCACAAAAGTCTTTCTTGTTTCTTGTTCATGCTCCCTCCTTATTTCTTCCTCAAGGTTCTAATTGCCCAGATAATGAAACGGTACAATAAATATATTGGGTAAAACAGTAGTGAAAGAAAAAGTAGTTTTGTGTTAACCTTGTGTATTCTCTTTAACCAAATTTTTCTCCGACCACTTTTTATTTCTTCATGATATTTTTTATTGATTATTTCTTGGAGATGGCTCAATTCACTATCCTTGGCGTTAGGGGGAATATTTAGCTCATCTATTCTTTTGTCTATCGTATCCTCAGAGTCTGCAGGCAAAACGAGAGTTGCATTTGTACCTATATCAACCTCGAATAGGTCGGTATCCCCAAGTAAATTGAGTTGACCAGCGATATAATACATTGTATATAGCGTGCTTACAAAAAGGATTACTATGGTGATTAATATCAACCCTTCCCTTGCGATAATTTTCTTTGTTTGTGATGTCATCTAGCTATCCTTTTTCTTTTATATAACAATACTCCAAAGACTAACAAGAAAACACCAATTGTTATGACAACTCGTGTATTATGTGTGTAAAAATATCTATAAGCGTGAACTGTTTTGGATGCGCTTCTCAAAAATTCAAAAGGTCCTTCTCCTAGTGGTGAAAAATCAAGAACACCATACACTACTATGCAGGACCCTATTAGAATAAAAACCCAATCAATCCTTTGTTTTATGGCTTTAATAATTTTCTTCATCGTTATGTTCTTTTTATTCTCTGCTAAAATCAGCCCTCTTCAAGCACCTCTTATCAGCTGCAACAAGCCCAATTCCATTTCTATTCCATAAAAATTTATAGGCAATAGGACAATCATTCTCAATCCATTTGCCTCCTTCCTCACCCCACTCGAACCATCTGCCACTTGCCTTTATCATAGAAAAATACACTTTGCTATCTTCTTTCTCAACAATCATGCTTCCATGCATAAACCCTGCATAGCCCTCTTCTAAATCGTAATCCTCGTTCTCAATATCTCGTATTAGTTTTCTCATTGGCAATTTTATTTCATTATAAATATCTCTAAATTTTCCTTCTTCTTCCGTGTAAATTGCCACTATATCAAAAAATCTCCCAGAACCAACCCTAAGGGTTTTTATATATTCACCATCACCATCATTGTTAATGTCTACTTTGAATATCTTTAAATCCCCGCTTACTCCATCACACCAAAACATCCCATTACTAATAATATTTTCAACTTTATCAAATTCTCTTTTCCCTTTCTCATCCCAATACCATTCTGAAATATTAATGCCCTGTTGGTTTAACTCATCTATAAAGGACTGAACCTCTTCTTTTGTGGAAAGAGGGTATATGATTTCTGCATAAGCTGGAGCCAAAAAGAATGTAAATAATATTAAAATTAGTAGGGGTTTCATTTCTTCCCTATGGTTTCAATTTCCTTAGTATTAATCAGGGACGAAGTCTTGTAATACCTACTCTGTTTTTTATTAAATCTCCACACATGATCGCTTATAGGCATACCCTCATCATCATAAACAAAATCCCTCTCACTATCTGTATTAACAAATTCTAACACACCATCATCATTAAAATCTGCAAAATAAAAGACTTCCCCACCACCTTCTATGGCCTCATATTCAGTTACAGAATCTTGATTGATAGATAATACTCTCACAACAAAAGGCGGATTATTGCCTCCAAAAGGTCTTTCCATGATTACTAAATTAGAAATGCCGTCACCGGTAATATCATCAAACGGAAAAATATTTTTGTGTAACGGCCTGGGAGTTAAGTCGTCGTAGATTGATATTACCCACAACATATCATAAGAAGCATGACAAAAGTTGGTAAATTTGTCTACATATTTGGGAGTAATTTCACCTATAACCTTATCCTTGCGTAACAAAGTAAGCCGATTCCATTCTTTTTCTTGCCTTACAATCCGGTATTCCGTATCTTTACCAAAAAATTGCTTTATGTCGTCAGCATAAGAAGGGACTATAAAAACTAAAGCTATTAAAATTAGTAGGGGTTTCATGTTTAGCATTTAATTCTCAGTAAAATTCTCCAGGTAAACTAGACGTCCACCCTCTTCCAATCTAGTTAATAATCCATGCTCACAACTTCTATAAGAAGCTCCTTTAATAAAATAAGTTACAAACACTAATACATCTTCAACAGTGTCATTATCAAAATCTCCCCAAGCCTGTAATGTAATGTATATATCATTACCACTGTCTATGTCAATTTGCTGGCTTTCTATATGTATTTGATGTTCATCCCTTATTTCAAAAGTAGCTGTAGGGTCATATTCTTTCCAAGTTTTACCCTGTTTGATGGCTTCTTCCGCTTTTTCTATTTCCTCACCGTAATTAATTAAATCTAATATAGGTGGTAAGCTCTCTAATGGGTTATCTGTGAGATTAAAGTCCTTTATATAACTTTTTTTAGATGATTTAGCTTTTTTGATAAGCTCAAGTGAAGTGCAATTCTCTACAAACCTAAATTGATATAGTATGTCCCAATTAGATGCAGGATAATATCCTTTACGTTGTAAATCTCTGTATTGTCTATAGGTAGTTATTTTATGTTCATCGCCCTCATCATTTATCAATGTAAGCTCGTGTGTTTTTCCGGCGTATTCATCTACATAATTATCTAATATGCTATCTATTTCACCTAGCGAGTTAATCTTTATATTCTTTGTCCATCTAACAGGATAATTGTCCTTCACCCCTTGATTTATTGTCCCAGCATATGTAGGGGTAAGACTAACTAAAACTACGATTAATAAAGAAATCAGTAAGGATCTCATTCAAACTTCTTATTTATTTTGGATTTTTGAGAATATAATTGTCCTACATAATCGATATATCTTCCGTGAGCACTCCTAAAAAATACGTTACGATTTGTTAACTCTAATTCAAGAGGGTTTTTTGATTTAACTCTTACATAAGGATTTAATTCTATAACAACGTCCACACTCCCCCTACCCGATTCTTTCATTTCTTTTATCCGGTTATACAAAGCCTGTTTTTCTGCTACATAATCATATCGTTTAGGATCTTTTGAGTGATCACTATATTCATTATCAACTAGCGTCTGTGCCATTCTAACTATCACGTAGCCAGATTTGTGATATGCGAAGGGGAATTTTTTGACAGGAATAAATATTTCAAATTGACCGTTTTCTTTGAAATTTATACTTTGCTCATCAAGAATTTCATTTCTATAGTTTTTAGCATTCCTTTTTAATCCAAATTCAGCAATAGCCTTAGGATCATTAGGGAGTAACGTATTTTCTGGAGTTAAAGTATATTTAATATGGTAATAAGCCATTCCTTTAGTAGTAGACGTGTAGATTTGGGCATCTTCTGCAAAAGCGAAAAGACAGATTAAAGATAATATTAAAATTGATAAGAGTAAGGGTTTCATTTCTTCTTATCCTTCAAAATGTAGATTAATAACCAACCTAAAATAAAGTCTGCAAATATTACGAATATCTCTTACTATTGCTTAATGATTTTCTCTAATATGTATCTATGCCCCTGATTGTGGTTTGCAGAATCAAGTTTGTAAATTTTTAATTTACTACAGGATGCTCCACAAGACATAACAATACTTAATGTTTTATCTTTTATATTTACTGTTGATATCTCATCAAGAGATATGTATGGTTCGTCATATGTTATTTGATAAAGACTATCGCCTATTACTTCTATATCTTGATCCTCACTAAGGTTATATGCTTTAAATGTAGAATGCCATCTTTGCCCATTAAACATTTCACAAACCATCAGCTCCTCTTTATCATCAAAATCTAAATCATAGAATAAAAAAGGTTCGTCAGTAGCACCCATAAATGTGAATCTACCATCTTTTAATGTAGATTTACTATAATCTAACTTTATGGTTTCATTTGTTATGCCTTTAATATTGTACTCTCCTACAAACTTTCCCTCAGCATTATTTTTCTTTTTAATCTTCAATAATCTATCTATCTTTTCCTCTTTAATCCCAAAATAATTATTAACAACAGTCGAACTCGTTCCATATTTTATATTTGTAAATTGAATTATGGCTGGGCCTATAACATACCCGTTCTGTAAATTATTAGGCCTCCAAATGACCTCAACTCTCATACCATTAATGATATTGTTGTATTTTAAATTAATGATATTATCATTATTGTTCTGCTCTGTCATAGTAGCAGCTTCTGTAAACTTTGATGAAAGACTTAAGTATTCTTTCTCAACATTTTCCAACCACTTTGCGTGTAGCTGATACCAATAAGTATCACGGCTATTATTATGTTGTATAACATACGAAATATGTTTCCAGTCAATATAAAGAACATCTCGCATATATTGAAGTAACTTACCATATTTCACTAAATCCTTATTTGATATGGCAAATAACATGTTATGTATTTTTCGCCCTAATTTTTCTACTCTTGCCAGTAATTCTTCTGCGTTCTCTATGCTATATTCTGTATAGGTATCTGGATTTGGAGAATTAACAATGGTATCTTTAAAGTTTTTATATAACTCTTTTATATCGTCAGTTGTTAACTGTGTGTCCGCTAGGATTTTAATAACATTATCATCTGTCCAATTTAGTAAATCTCGGTGCATATCTTGAATTTCAGTTTCAGCTAAAACGTCGGGTATTTTATCAAACCCTGTCTCGTTCATTTCTGCATAAGAGAATTTTCCTAGAAAAAGTAGGATTGTAAAAATCGTCACTAATAAACTTTTCATCGTTTCTTGTCTCTCAAAGTATATATTAATAATCCTCCGATAATCAAAACTATCAAAGATTTTTGCGTTGTCTTCCTTCTTGCCTCTGATTCTTTTGTCATTTCCTTTAATTTGTTTGTCATTTCCTTCAATTCTTCAGTTACCCTCTGATAACCCTCACTTCTGCTTACAACTCTCCAACGTCTTTCTCTTCGCTTCTCAAACTGTAAAGGTAAAAAAACTATACAAAGCAAAATACCTGTTACCCATAAAGTGATTAATTGTTTTTTATTCACCATTTAAAACCTCTAATGATATATACCCCCAATGTAACAAATAATAAACTTACTAAATTGCCTATTAAAAAAATATTAATTGCAGCTGGAGCCTTATCATCCCCTACTTTCTCTATAGCAATTCCCTTTGGACTCCATTTTCCAGCCATTTTTAATCCCAGCCAAAGAATTATAAAAGTGGGATAACCTATAATAAACGATAACGTAAAAGTGAACCTTTCTAAATATCCCAACAATTTTGTTGGTCGAGAGCATCTCTTAGTTATCTCATATCTATTCCGTAAATAAAAAACTAAATTACGTGTTATGAGATCACCCAATACTAAAGAAACTAACAACCCCTCAATCCATAATATAATTCCTCTACTCATACTCCACCTCCTCCTATAACCCAAAAAAGCAACCCCCTTTATGAGAGTTGCCCTATAATTTTAGCTTGGTTTATATCCATTTTTATAACCACACCTTTGTAGTTAAAATTAATAATACTCTTTTAATAGAAATTAGTCAATATCAGATAAATACAAAAATAGTCCAACAAATTAAATTGCTGGAATTTAGTAAATTTTTATATTCACTGCCTTTATTGATAAAAAGAACAAATTTTCCTACCAATATTTCTTAACAAACTTTTAATAGTTACTAAAAAGGAAAGTTTTATTCGCTTAATAGAAGTATCCGCTACAAATTGATAATTGCATTTAGGACATTTTACAGTTAAATTATGCTTGTTACGTGGTAAACGTAGCTTAATCATATCGTTCCAACATGTCACCATATCAAACATCTCAGGCGCTGGCTTAGGAAAACTTTTGTCCTTTTTGATTATATTTACTATCTTCTTTGTAGTTTTCTCTAAAAACCTTGCTTCTAAAATAACTTCTGCAATATTGTCTTTATTTTTCAATAATCCATGCCTTGAGATTATTGTATTTAGATACGCTAAGCTTGGATTTACGCTATTCCTTCCCAATATTTCCTCTATTCCACAGCAATAACTCATCATTTGTTTGTGATGCTTTTCTAAAAATCTTTCAATTTTAGGTATACCCCCTTTTTGTATATACAAACAGTTCTTTTCAATATGTGATAAAATATGCTGTAAATTTTTAATCTTAGTAGCAAGTTTTTCTGCACTAAAAATAAGGTTTTTTTTGTTATTAATCGCCTTATCAAAATATTGATTATATTCCTCACGACAATTATTAAGGGTTTCTTTTGAATCATGAAGCAATTCGCTTTCTGCCCTCTTTTTTGATAACTTTCGCATAGTACAAATTAGGATATGGATAAAAGCTAGACTTTCTCTGTCAAGATACCCCGTGGTTAATGTTTCTGTTGTAGTATGCTCTCCTTGCCAGTCACTTTCATGTTTAGTATTATGACGTTCACAACCATTCAACATAATCTTTCCCAAACCTAAATAAACTGCAGCCGTATCGGTGAGAATTTCGTTTTTTCTATTATCTGGATATTTTATGCCATTTACTTGTAAGTATTTGTGAGTAATCTCATGTGCTAACGTTGATAATGTTGTTTCTGGATACTTCAATATGCCTTCCGACAACTCAATAAAAACCTCCTGCTGATTTCCTTCAGAAAGCTCTATGTGACCTCCTACTTTATCTTCCTGCTTAGCAATACCAATAATGAAAGTCAAACCAGACAAACCAACAAAAGAAGCAATTTTTTTCGCTGCTTCCTGAATTGAAATAATATCTGCTAGTTTTACTGGAAAAGGGTCAAGAATATGATATTTAATCTTTTCGCCGAGATGAGATTCAAGCACTGACAAGTTTTCAAGGAGTTGTTCGATTGAAGTAGTCATTGTTATTTTTTATCCTTCGAATGTAAATATGCCACTATAGCTACTACTCCAAGCATACTGCTTAAACAAAAAAGCAACCCCCACTATGAGAGTTGCCTATAAATTTAACCTGTTTTGGTTCCTCGTCCACATTTTCATAATCTACTCGTCAATATACCCCTCAAGAAACAAATGTCAATTTAAAACAGTGTAGACTAAAAGGAAAGTATCTATCTCCACACACGGTTATTTTAACACCGACTATGATAGGTGTAAATGACTGGTTTGTTATGAGAAAATCAGCGTATGACAAACATTAATATTAAATTTGGGAAACAATTAAAAGAATTGCGGAAAAAGAAAAAATTGACCCAAGAAAAACTTGCTCAGTTAGCGGATATAAATTACAAGTATATCCAACGTCTCGAAGGGAAAAGCCCTTCGTCTCCTACATTAAATGTTTTAGAAAAACTCGCCAAAACCTTCAACGTTCCCCTGTCAAAATTAGTGGAATTTGAATAATAATTCGCTATTAACAGAAATAAAAGAATAATTGAAGAACTATCTAAGACTATATACGATAATCATGTGGATCGAGGCAAAAATCATAAGTTTTTTTATCAATCTTTAACCAATCGGTCTTATTTATTCCTCTTTTGTTTTTAAAGGTAGGACTTACGAGAAATGCTGATGCTATTTTAATCCATCGCTTCTGCTCTTGGGCAATCTCTCTTATTTCGTCTGCAACTTCACTTAAGTCTTGATCTTGGCTAATAATAATGGCGATGTCATAAACCTTACGAAGAGCGAATCGAACAACATCAAGGGCTATACGCACATCTATTCCTTTTTCGTGACCTACAAGCTTTGTGAAAATTTTACCATCAGGTAGTTTTATGGTCTCATTATGATATCTCAAGCTCCTTTTAAAAACAGCTATTCCTTTATGCTGCATACCAATTAATTTATTAACCCAAAAATTATGCCAAAAGCTATTGTCTTGTAAATCAGGAACACCAGTATAAAAATTTACTTTATCCAGACTCCATCCCTGATTTAAACATATTTTCTCAGCCAATAACTTTACATCATAATTTGGATAAGCATACCCAAAAGCCTCTTTCGCTGAGCGGAATAGATTTTGACCATCAACAAAGACAAATGCTCTTTTTCCAACCGTTTCAATCATTATAAAATAAGATCCATTTTAAATAAATAACCCCGCTCAAGCCCTTTCGGGAATCAAGCGGGGAGCAAATAATACACTACTAAAATACTCTTTCTAGAGATATTGTCAATACTTTTCTTCTATTTCATTTATAACATAAATATTGATCCAAATCCACCCTTTTTGAATAAAGATTTGTGACCATCTGGTGACCAAACTACAGCTAAATACACAAAGCACACAAGATTAATGAGAATAGACAAGATTGGAAAAGTGCTTAATTTTATAGGTAATTTGTGAAAGATATTGATTCTGTTAAGGAAACAAAAAAGGACTGAATTGGATTTTCAGTCCCTCGCTCTACCACCTGAGCTACCTCGGCAAACCACCAATTTTAATTTCAAAAAAACAGTGAAGGCGAATACCGCCTGTTCAATGAGACTTAAACTTTTTAAGCAAAGCGCAAAAAAGTCTTTAGTCGAATTAATCCGCCGAAGCTTTAGCGTAAGCGGAAGTTACTTCGGCAAACCAAATATTTACTACTGTAGAACAACTAGTAAACAGAAGAAATTATAACATAGAAACTAAGGATAACAATATTTTTTTAAGAGGAATTTACTAATATTTAAAGGAGATTTTTACCGTATAACTATTATATTACCAGATTACTGACTATTAAAATCAGCAATTATTTTCTTTGCTTCCTCTACATGCTCTTCTCTAACTCTTATTACTCCTTTACCAATTGTTGGCTGAAATATTGAAAAAACTGAGGTAGCCTGATAATAAAATACATCTACCGGGATATTATTCTCTTTTAGCATTGCCTCTAGTCGTGGACCTTCTAACTCATCAAAAATAGTATAAATATTAATCCATTCTTTATCCAAGTTTTACCTCTCCTATGATTTAATATACCCTTTTTCTCTGCCTTCTAGGCAATCAAAAATTTTTAATGATACAGCTTCAGCCACTGCATAGTTAAGAGAAATAACTTCTACCCGAACCTTATAGCTACCTAATTCTGTAAAAAATATTGCTATTTCTGTTGAGCTACTACACTGAGGCAGAACTTTACCAAAATTAGTAACCACAACAAAACCTTCTTCCTGACTTCCTCGATAAAAAGAAGCTTCCATATCTCTTAGTTCTAAACATATTCTCCTATAACAAGAAGCCAAATCTAAATTAAAGTCCTTAGTATATATCTTACCAGCTTCTCTAAAACGCTCAGTTCCCACTCCAATAAGTCTACTAAATTCTAAAGGCGAGCAACCTATAAAACAAAGTAAAAAAATAAAAAATATTTTCTTCATTTACTCTTTCTCTAGCCTCTTAGGTCTTTCTTTTCTATAAACAAGCACAATAATAAATACTATGGTAAAAAAAATGAAATTTATAATACTAAATGTCCTAAAAACTAAATCTTCTGAAATAAAACCCTGAGGAGCCATAAGAACAAAACAAGTCCACACCCCTACTACCCAATGCATACTAATATCTCGAGATGATTTTCTCTTAACTATCCTTACAATCAAAGGTATATTCCAAAAAGGTAAAATTATTGATGCTATCAGCGCTACTTTTTTTATCATTTAATTAATTTATTTTGGTGTCTCTACTTCCTCAATTACAATTGCTCAAGAAAATATCCCCTCTTACTTAACAATGAAATAATTCCTTCCTCTCCAACTAAATGCCCTGCTCCAACAACAACAAAATGAATATCATTAGCATCCAAATAACTTTCTATCTAAGGTAGAAAGCAACAATAGATCTTGCTGAATGGTTTCTATTCCATCAGTCCTTTCTATAATATCACCACTAACACTTTTACTATTCTTTAGACAAACAGTATCAGCAATTGCAGTTAATGCGAAAAAAGAAACTAATAAAAAAGCTAAAAAGAATTTCTTCATAATTTATTTTTATTAACTTTTTTTCTTAATCAAGGATATAACTTCCTCAAGTTGAGCTGATATTTTCTTCAAAATATCCATCTGCTCACGCTGGGAACGATCTTGCTTTTCTTGAATATTTTTTGCCTGAGATGCCATCTTTGATAAATCACCTAATTTACCTAAATCAAACATTAATCCTCCTTATATTGTAATTTTTAAAATAGAAATACTTTCTACAGTTCTCAAATTAATTTAAGATTTTTTAGAAAATGATTTAAGAGCCTTTAGATAACTACTATAATTAGAACTTATTTCTGATAAAGTATCAGATCCAAACTTTTCTAAAAAACTCTCTGTTATTGCAATTGCTGACATATTCTCAGCAATAAAACCACAAGCAGCTACAGCACAAACGTCAGATCGTACAATCGGTGCCTTTGTAGCTTTTTTATTAATTATATTTACTGAATCAAGAGGCTTACCTAATGTAGCGATTGGCTTCATCGCTAACCTTAGCACAATTGGTAGCCCTGTAGATACCCCGCCCTCGATTCCACCAGAATTATTAGTCTTCCTAATAAACCCTTCACCTTCCTTGTAATATATTGGATCATGTGCAGCAGAACCTTTGGCTCTTGCATAATCAAAACCTAAACCTACTTCAACCCCTTTAACTGCTGGAACACTCATTAAATAAGAAGCAAGCCTAGCGTCTAAGCGTTTATCAAACTGCATACAACTACCTAACCCCGGTGGAGCCTTATCTATCCAAAGTTCAATTATCCCTCCTAAACTATCTCCGATAACAGCAGCAACTTCAATTTCCTTAACCATTAATTTTTCTTTACTCTTATCTATGCAATTCAACTTTGACCCCTTAGCTTTACTAATAATATCATCTACACTCTTTGGAACCTTATCAGAAGAAACGCCTCCAACACTTAAAGTAAAACTAGCAATTTTTATTCCAAAATTTAGAAGAAATTGTTTGCATACAGCTCCAGCACAAACTCTAGCTACTGTTTCTCTTGCTGATGATCGCTCAAGTATATTTCTTATATCTGTTTCCTGATACTTCATTGCTCCAGCTAAATCAGCATGTGAAGGTCGCGGAACAGAAAGAACAGGCAAAATATCTTTCTTTTGAGTAAATATCTTATTGTCTTTATTCTTAACTAACATTGCTATCGGACTACCTAAGGTTATTTTATTGCGTAACCCAGAGATAATATTAACCTTATCGCTTTCTATAGACATCCGTTTCCCTCGACCAAAACCAGACATCCTCTTTTTTAATTCTTGATTAATGAATTTCTGATCAATTTCAACCCCTTTAGGAAATCCTTCTAAAACAGTAGTAATATATTCCCCATGGGATTCACCAGCAGTTAAAATTCGCATTTCATCCTCCTATCCCTAAAATAAAACTAAGTATTTTATTTCCCCAAAAAAATGTAATTAATGTTGCTAAAGATAAATACGGCAAATAAGGTATCAAATGTGTTTTTTTAAAAATAACAGCAAAAATAGAATATAATAAAGCTATAAAAGGTGCAATGAAAAATACAAGGACTACTGCTTTTATTCCTAAAAACACACCAACCATTCCCATAAAATCAACATCACCTAAGCCTAAAGATTCTTTTTCTCCTTCAATTGACTCTTGCTTGCGACATTTAAGATAAAAATCAAGACCAATATCGCCAAAAAACTTAAAACCATAAGTAAAGCCAAACCCAAAGAGTAATCCTATAAAAGACTTATAAAAAGGTAAGACTTTTAAATCAAAAACTCCAGATTTTAAAAGTTCTAAGGTTGACCATAAAGCAAAACCTAGCCCTACAACAATTCCTATAAAACACAAATATATTGGAATCGCATGATAATCAATATCAATAAATGAAACCACTACTAATAATGAAAAAAGAAATACATACTTTGCTAACTCTATAGTAAGCCCTAACTTTAAATACAAAACTAGAAAAAATATAGCAGTAATAAGCTCTACTAAAGGATACCTTAGGGATATTTTCTCACCACATTTTCTGCAACGACCTTTTAGAAAAAAATAACTTAAAATAGGTACATTGTCATACCACTTAATAAGAGTTTTACACTTTGTACAAGAAGAACCGGGAAAAGCTAAAGATTTTTCTTTAGGTAGGCGGTAAATACATACATTCAAAAAGCTACCAACACAACTACCAAAAATAAATGCAAATATTTTTATAATCATCTTTTTTTTAACTCCTTATCTATTGCTTTCCACATTATTCCTACTATTTTAACATAAGGAATAGAAGTTTGAGTAAAATAAAAAAAAGAAAAGGCTCCTTGATAAACAAGCATGCCTAAACCGTTAGAACATTCCAAACCCTTCTCTTTGGCAAGAGACAATAATTTTGTTGGGGAAGGATTATAAATAAGGTCATAAACAAATAAATCTTCATGTAACATATCCGCTTCTACCAAACAAGGGTCATCTTCTTTTAGCCCTATAGGAGTTGCATTTACTAGTAAATCTTTATTCTTCATATCCAGCTCTTGAATTTGCTCTACTGTTGACACACCAAGCTTAGGAAACAACTCTCTCAGCATAACAGAAACAGCTTGAGCTTTATTTTTATCAATATCAAAAATATCTACCTGGCTTGCTCCTTTTTTTGCTACAGCATAAGCTACAGCTTTTCCAGCCCCACCAGCGCCTAATATTGCTACTTTTTTGGCTAGAGGATTAAAATTTACTTTATTTAAATGTCTTAAGAATCCTGCCACATCAGTATTAAATCCTTTTAAAACTTTTTCTTTTCTGACTATTGTATTTACAGCTTTTATATCTTTTGCATAAGGAGATGAATTGTCTAATCCTATCAAACCAAAATCTAACACTTTTTCTTTATAAGGAACCGTAACATTAAGCCCATAAATATTCTCACTTTCTAAATTACTTAAGAACGGTTGTAACTCTTCTGGCTGTTTTGAAAACAAACGATATTCACCAGGAATATTAAATTCCTTAAAAACAGCATTATGCATTATTGGAGAGAAAGAATGCTCTATTGGATTACCTACTAAACCATATATTTTTACAAAATTCATTCTTCTGCTCCAAAAACAATATTCCAAAAATAACTCCAATGCTCCTTCTTAAAGTAAGAAAAAGGATTAGCATTGTTATATCTAAGATAATGCTCTATTTCTCCCTGCGTTCGATATCTCTTTACCATTTCCTGACCTTGCTCTTCTTCAATAGGGTCATAAATTAAATTCCAAAAATTATCCCATTCTGACGGATCAAATTGACCAAATACATTCTTAGCTAAGTGGACAAGCTTGGCTTCTCTACTAAGAAAACTTAGAGGGCGTTTTCGCTCAGGAGCAAAAGTAAAAGAAAGATTATGTTTATAAATCCCTAATTTTTGTTTTGCTGACTCTTGCCAAATATTAGCTTTATTCTTTAGAAAACTTAATTCCTTTATTTTATGGAAATTAATTATTCCTAAAGCTAATACAATGACTACAGCAATTCCAATAATATTCTTTAAATATTTCATCCAACTCTATTTAGAGCATCAAGATAAGCTTTTACTGAAGATTCTAAAATATCTGTGCTTGCCCCGTGACCGCTAATAGTTTTACCTTTAACAATAATCTCTACTTTTACTCGGCCTTGTGCATCTTTCCCTATAGTAATTGCATCAAGCTTATAGTTAAGAAGTTTTGTTTTTACTCCGGTAATTTTATCAATAGCTTTATAACAAGCATCTACTGGTCCATCTCCAGTAGATTTAGCTTCACAAACTTTACCTTTATATTTAATCTTAATCTCCGCATGAGGCAAGACATTAGTCTCGGTAATTACTTTAGCTGAAATTAAATCATAAATTTTAACCTTTGGTTTTGTTTGCTCTTCAGCTAAAGCAACCAAATCATCATCAAAAATTTCTTTTTTCTTATCAGCTAATTCTTTAAACTGCTTAAAAATTATATCTATTCTTTGTTTTGAAAATTTAAAGCCTACTCTTTCTAATCTCTTAGCTAAAGCATGCCGTCCAGAATGCTTACCTAGAACTATTTGACTCTTATCTATCCCTACATCCTTAGGATTCATTATCTCATAAGTACTACGTTTTTTTAAAATAGCATCTTGGTGAATCCCCGACTCATGAGCAAAAGCATTCTTGCCAACAATAGCTTTATTAGGAGGAATAATAAACCCAGTAAGATTACTAACTAAACGAGAAGTACGAGCAATTTCTTTTGTATTTACTTCTACCCTAAGGTTATTAAAAGCATCCTTACGCGTATTTAAAGCCATTACAACCTCTTCCAGCGAAGCATTACCTGCTCGCTCACCAATACCGTTTATTGTGCAATGCACTTGACGAGCTCCAGCTAAAACGGCTGATAAAGAATTTGCTACTGCCATTCCTAAATCATCATGACAATGTATAGCTATAATTGCTTTATTAATATTAGGAACATTATTACGAATATCAGTAATTAAAGAATAAACCTCTTGGGGATAAGAATATCCTACTGTGTCAGGAATGTTTATTGTTCTTGCCCCTTCTTTTATAGCTGCCTCAATCACTCGATACAAAAAGTCTTTATCAGAACGAGTAGCATCTTCCGGTGAGAATTCAATATCAGAACATAAGTTACGAGCAAACTTAGTAGCTTTTTTAGCCAAAGTCAGTATTTCATCTTCAGCTTTTTTGAATTTATATTTAAGGTGAATTTTTGAAGTAGCTAAAAAGATATGGATACGAGGATGCTTAGCTCTTGCCAACGATTTACTAGCAGCTTCTATATCTTTAGTTAAGCATCTTGCCAAACCACAAATAGAGCTTTTTTTTATACTCCGAGAAATAAGATCTACAGCTTTAAAATCATCAGGACTAGCAATAGGAAAACCGGCTTCAATTACATCTACTCCTAATTTTTCTAATTGATAGGCTATTTCTAACTTTTGTTCAGAAGTTAAAGATGCTCCTGGAGCCTGCTCTCCATCTCTTAAGGTAGTGTCAAAAACAATGACTTTCTCTTTTCGCCTTCTTCCTTCATCCTTCATCCTTCTTCCTTCTTCCTTCATCCTTCAGCCTTCTTCCTTCATCCTTCAACCCTAATCTATTCCATCCAAGGCATCATGCCTCGAAGCTCTTTACCTACTTTCTCAATCAAATGGCCTTTCTCTTCTTCAGTTATCCTATTATAATTTGGTCTACCATCTTGGTTTTCTTTTATCCATTCATCAGAAAACGAACCTGACTGAATTTCACCAAGAATTTTTTTCATTTCTTCTCTAGTCTGTTTATTAACAATTCTTTTACCTCTAGTTATGTCTCCATACTCAGCAGTATCAGATACTCTCTTTCTCATACCAGAAATACCGTTTTTATAAATAAGATCAGTAATCAGTTTAAGTTCATGCAAACATTCAAAATAAGCAATTTCCGGCTGATATCCAGCTTCAACTAAAGTATCAAAGCCAGCTTTTACCAACTCTGAAGTACCACCGCAAAGTACTGCTTGCTCGCCAAAAAGATCTGTTTCAGTTTCTTCTTTAAAAGTAGTTTCAATAACACCAGCCCTTGTTCCACCTATTGCTTTAGCGTAAGCCAAAGCTTTATCCTTAGACTTACCACTATAATCCTGAAACACTGCTATAAGGCAAGGAACACCTCTACCTAACTCATACTGTTCTCTAACTAAAGCCCCAGGACCTTTAGGTGCAACCATAAAAACATCAACATTGGCTGGTGGCACTATTTGTTTAAAATGTATATTAAATCCATGAGAAAACACAAGAGCATTACCTTCTTTAAGATTAGCTTCTATTGCTTTTTTATAAACCATGCCCTGAACATGATCCTGAGTTAATATCTGTATAATGTCCGCTTGGTTAGCAGCATCTTCTGCAGAAAGAACATCAAAGCCATCTTTCTTGGCTTGTTCATAATTTGGTGTGCCTTCTAATTCACTAACTAAAACTTTTACCCCGCTATCTCTTAAATTTAAGCCTTGTCCTCTTCCTTGAATTCCATAACCAATAATAGCTACTTTAAGATTTTTAATTATCTCTAAATCAGCATCTTTGTCGTAATACATCTTAGCCATTCCGATACCTCCTGTTTAGTTCTTAGTTCTTAGCCTAAATTCTATGAGCTATGAACTATGAACTCTTCTATTTACTTATTGCAATTCTACCAGTTCTCACTAATTCCTTTATTCCTAAACTCTTTAGTTGTTTCAAAATCTCATCTTCCTGATGACGACTAGAACAAATTTCTAAAAGAAAATCTTTTTCAGTTTTATTAATAATTTTTACTGGAAATTTTTTAACTAATTTTTCTATAGCTTTTTTGTTTCCATCATTATTTAATATTTTAATTAAAATTAAATCTCTATCAACATAATCTCGATGAGTAAAATCAATTACAATGATTACATCGATAAGTTTATTAAGTTGTTTCTTTATCTGCTCTAATATTCTCTCATCCTCAGCATTAGCTACTATAGTCATACAAGAAACTGTAGGGTCGTGAGTCTCACCTACTGCTAAAGATTCAATATTATATCCTCGAGCACTAAACAAAGAAGCAACTCTTGCTAAAACTCCAAATCTATTTTCAACTAAAGCTTGTATAGTATGTCTCATTGTTCGCTCTATTTCTCCAATTCAGAAATCAGATTTTTAATTTCTGACCTCTGACCTCTGACCTCTGACCTCTGACCTCTGTTCTCTATCCTTAAGCCATTCCCCCTATCATTCTATTAATTGCTTCACCAGCAGGAACCATTGGAAATACATTCTCTTCAGGCTCAATTCTAAAGTCAGCCATAACTGGTGTCTTAGCTAAAAGAATTTTTTTAACTGACTCTTCTACTTCACTAATCTTCTCAATTTTAATGCCTTTAATCCCATAGCCTTGGGCAACTTTAACAAAATCAGGATTCTTCAAAGTCGTTCCTGAATAACGTCGATCGTAAAAAAGTTCTTGCCATTGCCTTACCATTCCCAAATAACCATTATTTAAGATAATCATCTTTACATTTATGTTGTAAGTGCTTAAAGTAGCTAACTCTTGAATATTCATTTGTATTGAGCCATCTCCAGCTATTAAAATTACTTCCTTTTTAGGATTAGCTACTTTTGCACCAATTGATGCTGGAAAACCATAGCCCATAGTTCCTAATCCTCCACTAGACAAAAATTGACGTGGATGATCATACTTATAAAATTGAGCTGCCCACATCTGATTTTGCCCTACTTCAGTAACAATAATAGCTTCTCCCTTAGTCTGCTTATAAATTTCTTCAATAACATGCTGAGGTTTAATCTTACCACTGTTATGTTTCTTATAAGCAAGTGGATTTTTCTTCTTCCAACCTTCTATTCTTTTATGCCACTTACTTAAATCTAAAAGTTTAGACTCATCCATTTCTTCAATAAGTTGGCCTAAAACATTTTTAGCATCTCCAACAATAGGAACATCTACTTTTATATTCTTGCTTATTGAAGTCGGATCGATATCAACATGAATTATCTTTGCCTCAGGAGCAAAAGCATCAAGCTTACCAGTAACTCTATCATCAAAACGTGACCCAACTGAAATTAAAAGATCGCTCTCAGTAATAGCCAAGTTAGCATAAACAGTACCATGCATTCCTGGCATACCTAAAAATAAATCATTTGTAGCTGGAAATGCTCCTAAGCCCATAAGAGTAGTAGAAACAGGAATTTTAGTTTTTCCAACAAACTTCAAAAGTTCATTACTGGCTTCTGAAATTAAAATTCCTCCACCAGCAATAATTACCGGCTTCTTAGATTTATAAATTAGCTTTAAGGCTTTTTTTATCTGGCCCGGATGGCCATAACAAGTAGGATTATAGCTCCTCATTTCTATTTTTTCAGGATAATTAAAATCTGTATCTTGAATTTGTATATCAACTGGCAAATCTATAACTACTGGGCCTGGTCTTCCAGTACTAGCTATATAAAAAGCTTCTTTTATAGTATAAGCAAGATCTTTAACATCTTTTACTAAATAATTATACTTTGATACAGAACGAGTTACTCCAGTAACATCTGCTTCTTGAAAAGCATCATTACCAATTAAAGATGTTTTTACCTGACCAGTTATTGCAATAATTGGCACTGAATCCATGTGAGCAGTAGCAATACCAGTAATTAAGTTAGTAGCTCCTGGCCCAGAAGTAGACAAGCAAACCCCAACCTTACCAGTAGAACGAGCATAACCATCAGCAGCATGAGCAGCTGCCTGTTCATGACGAGTTACGATAAATTTTATCGGGGAATCATATAAGCAATCAAATATAGGTATAACTGTTCCCCCAGGATAACCAAAGATTACCTCTACCCCTTCACGAATTAAGCTTTCTAATAGTATTTTAGCACCTTTCATCGTTTATCTACAATAGTTCATACTGCTTTTATTACTTTATATTTTTAGCAAACCGCCTGCTTCCAAACTATTACTTACGCTGAATCCAATATTGCCCTTCGGGCATCTTTGCTTTGCAAAAATTGGATACATAGTAATCTAAATTATATCATTGGCTCCCAAAAAAACAACAATGAAATTAAACCTTCTTTTTTCTATTATTATTTTTATATTGTTAAGGATAAAAAGAGGCTTAACCTCTCTATTTTAAGTCTTTAAGTAGCTTATATTCGACACTATCAGCTAAAGCCTGCCAAGATGCCTCAATGATATTCTCAGAAACACCAATAGTTGACCAACTATCTCCTTCATCTTGAGACTCAATTAAAACTCTAACCTTTGCTGTAGTTCCTCCTTTTTCATCTAAAACCCTAACTTTAAAATCAGTAAGGTGCATCTTAGAAAGAGTAGGATGAAATTTAGACAAAGCTTTTCTTAAAGCATTATCTAAAGCATTAACTGGACCATCACCTAAAGAAGAAATATGTTCTTCTTTTCCATTAATTTTTAATTTTATTAAAGCTTCTGAAACTAATTTGTTATCTTCTTTCTTCTCAACAACAACTTTAAAACCTAATAAATCAAAAAAGTTTTTATGGTTTTTAAATTCCTTTTGAAGCAATAGTTTAAAAGATCCTTCAGCAGCTTCAAACTGATATCCTTCTTTTTCTAAGTTTTGAATAAGTTTATGCAAATTTTTAGCTTTATCCGACTTCTTATCTAAATCAAACTCTAATTCTTTAGCTTTTAATACTAAAGTAGATTTTCCAGCTAATTCAGAAACAACAAATTTTCTCTTGTTGCCTACTAAACCCGGATCAATATTCTCATAAGCTCGAGGATTTTTAATTACAGCATCAATATGAATTCCTCCCTTATGAGCAAAAGCACTTCGCCCAACAAAAGGATAATTATCACGATGGGCCATATTACAAACCTCACTTACAAAACGAGATAAATGAGTTATTTCAGCTAAATTTTTAGCTGATACAACACTCTTACCAATTCTTAATTGCAATATGCTGATTATCGACACTAAATCTGCATTCCCGCATCTCTCCCCATAACCATTTATGGTCCCTTGAATATGTATACATCCTTGGTCTACACTAATTATAGAATTTGCTACTGCTACTCCAAAATCATTATGGCAATGTATGCCAAATTTATCTATAGAAAGCTTACTCTTTACTTCTTGAACAATGGTTTTAATTTCACTAGGTAGCATTCCACCATTAGTATCACAAAAAACAACCAGTTCTGCTCCAGCTTTTATAGCTGCTTGAACTGTCTTTAAAGCATAATCAGGGTTAGCTTTATAACCATCAAAAAAATGTTCGGCATCATAGAAAACTTTTTTACCGTTCTTGTTTAAGAAGGCTACACTATCAGAAATAATTCTAATATTATCTTCTAATTTTATTCTTAAAATATCATTTACATGTAGATCCCAAGTTTTACCAAAAATAGTAACATACTCAGTTTCTGAATCAAGCAAGCTAATAAGATTCTTATCCTCACTAGCTGGCTTTGAAGGATGAGCAGTAGAGCCAAAAGGAACAAGCTTACTCTTTTTTAAAGGATTATTTTTAAAATAATCAAAAAATTCTTTATCTTTAGGATTAGAAAATGGCCAGCCACCTTCAATAAAATCAACACCAAAATCATCTAACTTTTTAGCAATATTGATCTTATCCTTACAGCTTAAAGATATCCCTTCAGTTTGGGTTCCATCTCTTAGAGTAGTGTCATAAATATATACTTTTTGCATTTAATTGTATTCCTTTATTATATCTTTAGTTTATCCTAATTTAAATCCTTTGTGAAGAGCTTTTAATGCTTTTTTGCCAACGCCTTTATTGATTACACAAGAGATACTAATCTCTGAAGTTGAAATCATATCAACATTAATCTTATTCTTTGCTAAAACAGAAAAACATTTAGCTGCTACTCCAGAATGAGATTTCATTCCAACACCAACTATAGAAACTTTAGCTATAGTTTCATCTGAGACAACTTTCCCAATCCCAATACTCTTAGAAATACTATTTGAAATTTTAAGAGCCTTAATGAGATTACTTTTGGGTACAGTAAAAGAAATATCTGTTATTTTTTTGTGACTTACATTCTGAACAATCATATCTACATTAATGTTTTGTCGGGCTAACTCATTAAATAAATGAGCCGCAATCCCTGGCTTATCAGGCACATCACATAAAGTTAATTTTGCTTCATTGCTAGTAAGAGTTATGCCTCTTACTACTGGTGCCTCTATATTTGGTGTTTTTTTCATAATTATTGTTCCCTCCTTTTCAGTAAAACTCCCTCTTACATGTATCGGAATATTAAATTTCTTTGCTACTTCAATTGCTCTAGTATGCATAACTTGAGCACCTAAAGCTGCAAGCTCAAGCATTTCATCAAAAGTAATATTATTTAATTTCTTAGCTTCTAAAACAATTCTAGGATCAGCAGTATATATACCTTCCACATCTGTATAGATTTCACACAAATCTGCTTTTAAAGATACGGCTAAAGCCACTGCGCTTAAATCTGAACCACCACGCCCTAAAGTAGTTATTTCCGAAGAAGTACTTAATCCTTGGAATCCAGCAACAATAACGATATTACCTCTAGCTAACTCTTTTTTTATCCGATCAGTCTCTATTTTCAAAATTCGAGCTTGAGTATGATAAGTATCAGTAATTATTCCTACCTGAGAACCAGTAAATGATATAGCCCCTAAACCTTTCTCATGAATTGCCATGGTCAACAAAGAAGAAGATATCTGCTCTCCTGTTGACATTAACATATCCATCTCCCGTTCTGAAGGATTAGGATTGATTTCTTTTGCTAACTTAACTAACTCATCAGTGGTATCACCCATCGCTGATATAACTACAACTACTCTGTTACCCTTTTTTGCATAAGAAATAATTCTCTGTGCAACTTTCTCTAACTTTTCTACATCAGCTATTGAACTGCCACCGTATTTTTGAACAATTAATTTACTTTTTATTTTTTTCGACATTTTACTAATTTCCTAAATTCAAACATTTCTAAAATACCAAAAATTCTGCCTGCATATCGGCCATAAGCAAAATAAACTCCAATAAATAAACTAATAATTAAAATAAAAAGAATTGTGCTCATTTAGCAAGAAAATATTTTAACAAATCTACTCCTCTATCGAAGTAAAGCGAACTATTTTGAGCTTCTTTTTCAGAATAAGAAGAAAATTCATCTTTCTCTATTCCTGAACCAGAAATTAAAAAAGGTACCGGTTCATCAGTATGTGTCCTTAAACTAATCGGAGTAGGATGATCTGGAGTAACCAAAATTCGAAAATCTTTGCCCTCTAACTTATTAAGCACTGTTCCAACAATAAGTTTATCTATTCTTTCAAGACAAGCTATTTTCATTCTTAAGTCTTGATTATGGCCAGCTTCATCAGTAGCCTCTATATGTATAAAAGCAAAATCACAAACTTCTAATGCTTTAATCGCAGCCTCAGCTTTACCTAAATAATTAGTATCATAATAACCAGTAGCACCTTGGACATCTAAGACTTTTAATCTTACTATCCTACCAATACCTTTTATTAAATCTACAGCTGATATAACTGCACCCTTAAGATTATATTCACTTTCAAAAAAAGGCATAGTTGGCTTAGACCCGCAACCCCAAAGCCAAATCATATTTGCAGGATTTTCTCCCAAATCTACTCTAACCTTATTTATCTCATCTGATTTAAGAATATCTTTAGAACGCTCCATAAGGTCAAGAATAATTTTACTATTTTTATCTTGAGGTAAGTGCTTAGATATTTCCTTACCCATAATATCATGAGGCGCAAAATATTTTACTTTTTCTAAACCTAAATCTAATCCTCCACGAATAACCATAAGATTGCGATAACTAGTTCCAAAGAAAAATTCAATATTATCTGTACCTAAATTTTTATTAATATGTTCAATAAGAATTTTAGATTCCTTATCAGTTATATGACCAGCACTATAATCATGAAGTTTACCTCCAGCAGTAGTAATAAAATTACAGCGAAAAGCTAAATCTCTTTCCTCTAACTCTACTCCCAAATTTGCAGCTTCAAGCGGTCCCCTACCAGTATAATAAATCTTAGGGTCATAACCCAATAAAGAAAGATTAGCTACATCACTAGAAGGAGTGAATCCTCTAGGAATAGTCTTAACTCTACCTAGAACTCCTTTCTTAGCTAAAGAATCCATAAAAGGTGTATCTGCTACTTCTAAAGGAGTCTTCCCTCCTAAGATATCAATAGGGTAATCAGCCACGCCATCGGGTACAACAACAATATATTTCATAAAGAAAAGTTTAATACAAAGAATATACACTTGCAAGATATTTTTATAGTGATATATTTTATACTATGATAAAACAAAACGACCTAATGTTCCTTTATCACGACGATAAAAGAAACTTTATGATTAAAGCCGAAGATAAAACCCTACACACAGACAAAGGTTTTATAAAAGTTAGCTCTCTTATTGGTAAAAAATTCGGTGAAAAAGTAGAAACAAACCTAGGAATTCCTTTTTATGCCCTACGTCCTTATCTTTATGAATTAATCATGAAAGTAAGAAGAAAAACTCAAATTATGTATCCTAAAGATATTGGAATGATTCTTACTCGAGGTAATATTTTTCCCGGAGCAAAGGTAATCGAATCCGGTATAGGAAGCGGAGGCTTAACTACAGCTTTAGCTAATTTCGTAAGGCCTACCGGTCGTGTTTATAGCTATGAAAGAAATGAAGAATTCTTAAACAATGCTAAGAAAAACTTAGAAAAAAATGGGTTAAGTGAATGGGTTGAATTCAAACATCAAGAAATCACTGACGAATTTGATGAAAAAGATGCTGATTTTATTATGATTGATATCGGAAGCCCTTGGGATTTAATTGATGCTGCTTATAAATCACTAAAAGGTGGCTCTAGGCTTGCGACAATATGCCCTACTTTTGAACAACTTACCAGAACCGTATTTACACTTGAAGAAAAAGGATTTATCAATATTGAAACAATGGAAATCCTCTTGCGAAAAATTCTAGTAAGAAGAGGAAAAACCCGCCCCGAACAAAGAATGCCTTCTCATACCGGTTGGTTAGTTTTTGCTACAAAAATATACCCTTAACTATTTACCTTTTCTTTACCAGAATTTTTAACTTTACCTGAACTATTATTTTGTTTTCTTTCTTAATCTTGGCGCCAATCTCGTTTACGCTCAATCATGTCACCTCTTCTTTCTTTTATATTTTCTTTATTCTCCATAATATTTTCTTTTCTATTTTCACGCATATCTTGTTTATGTTCGATAATGTCTTCTCTTCTTTCACGCATATCTTGTTTATGCTCGGCAATGTTCTCTTTTCTATTTTCAAGCATATCCGCTCTGTGTTTCATAATGTCGTCTCTTCTCTCTTCGCTCATTTCTTTATATTCTAAAATATCTTCTTTTCTGTCCCCGAGCATATCTTCTCTGTGTTCCATAAAATCTTCTCTTTTTTCGCGCATATCTTGTCTATGTTCAATAATGTTTTCTTTTTTATCTTCCCATCTATCTTGTTTTCGTTCAACTATATCATCTCTTCTCTCTCGCATGTCTTGTTTATGCTCAATGATATTTTCTTTTCTGTCTCTTGCCCCTTCTTTATGCTCCATAATGTCTTCTCTTCTTTCACGCATATCTTTTCTATTATCAAGAAAACCTTTAGCTTTATCATCAAACTTTCGCTTATCTACTGGTCTGCCCTCAGAGACATCTTTATCCTTAAAAGTTTTATTCTCTTTCTTAAGATCTTGTTGATTTACTTTTTTATTGTCTTTTTGAGCAAAAGCAATATTTGTCCCTAAACTCAAAAATAAAACTATTGCCCCTATACCTACAATTTTTAATTTTAATCTCCCCATCTTACGCCTCCCTTTTTATATTGCTGATATCTATTAAATAACAGAAAGAATGAAAGTATTGATAATCCAATCATTTTATCCTCCTATTTTTTGACTATAACAATTGATAAACAGAATCCGTATTTTGTAATAATTTGTAAAACTTCTATCTGAATTATACCATATTTTTTAAAATCTTTAAAAGAAAATCATCTTCTAACCCGTCTACTAAGGGGACGGTTCTCCCACCTGTAACTAACTATACACCAATTAGTTATAACCAGACGATTATTGCTTCGCTGTATCTACCAGAACAGGTTTCATTAAAATTTTTGATGGAACCTGTCCCAGTAAATGCTTAGGAATTTTTTGTAAATAATGGTGTGTTTGTAAGTTGTTGCACGAGTAAGTAATAAAACAAGGAGAACATAGGTTCAAGGAACTAATGCAACACTTTATCTGTTATAATAGCAGAATAAAGGAGGTTGCAAATGATTAAATATCAAAGAATCACGCTAATGGAACGAGAAGAAATCAGTCGACACATTGCATCAGGATACAGTATACGAAAAGTTGCTCAAAACCTTGATAGGCCGCCAAGTACAATCTCTCGAGAAATCCTCCGTTCAGGAGTCTTGGAGCAAAAATATTATCGAGCTATCTTTGCTCAACAACGATCAAACACGATGCGTCATAAAATACGCAGGAATCGCAAACTTGACAATAACATCCCCTTACGCAAAGTCGTGTTGCATTATTTAGCAAAGAACTGGTCACCGGAACAGATTGCCAAAAGGTTGATTATATTGTATCCTGATAATATGGCTATGCGCATATCCCATGAAACTATCTATTCCTATCTTTACGTTTTGCCGCGCGGAGTATTAAAGTGCAAAATAGTATCAAGTTTAAGGCAACACCATGCACACCGCCGGAAAAGGAATAAAGACCGTCGAAAACCAGGCTCTATCCAGGATTATCTCAGTATCGAAGAACGTCCAAAAGAAGTAGCGGATCGCATAATCCCTGGCCATTGGGAAGGTGACCTAATAGTAGGACGCCGCAACGCGTCTGCCATAGGAACTTTGGTTGAACGCACAACACGTATGGTCTTCCTTGTAAAATTAAAAGACAAGGATGCCATGACTGTTAGAATAGCTTTTGCTGAAGAGTTCCGCCAGTTACCTAAGGGCTTAAAAAGAACGCTAACATATGACCAAGGTACTGAGATGGCTCAACACAAATTTTTTACGAAAGAAACAGAAATAGCCGTTTACTTCGCTCATCCTCATTCCCCCTGGGAACGAGGAACAAATGAAAATACCAATTATTTAATACGGCAGTATTTTCCTAAAGGAACAGACTTTACAAAAATTCCACGAAAAAGACTTAAAGAAGTCCAAGATGAATTAAATGACAGGCCACGTAAAACATTGAGCTGGCAAACACCTCATGAGAAATTTTCTGAACTGTTGCGTTAGGAGCTTGAATCTGCCGAACCGTCCCCATGAAGGAAAAAAGGGAGTTGACCCCTTTTAATCCCCATGAAGGAAAAAAGGGAGTTGACCCCTTTTAATCTTTGATGACAACAGTAATCTTACCAACTAATGAAATAAACTCTAATCGCAAAGGTATTTTTTCTTCCTTATCCAGCCATAAACTAAATCTTTTTGCTCCTCTTCCAATAAGAAAATAAGTATCCTTCTTAAGACCATTAACCTTTAGAACTCGTTCTTTTACCATCTTTATTTTTATTTTCTGCGTAGGAAGATTAAAGATCATCCATTTACCAGCCTCTAATGCTAAATCTTGCGGAAAAAAATAAAGTAACTCTAAAATATTATGTATAGGTGTATCTTGAGTTAAAATATTTTCTTCCTCTTTAGAACTACTTTGAGTTATTTTAATTTGTCCTTTTTCTTGATCGTAAACTTCCTTAATTATTTCCTTCTTACCAAAAAAAACAATATCCCTTTCTACTCTTATTGGAAGAAAAGTTTTGCTATTAATAAAAACTTTCTCCTCGCTATCTAAATCTAGGAGATTAAGGATATTCGTATCTGAATTTACTGACAAGACATCTACAGCTATCCCGTCTACATCTTTACGACCAAGATATTCCCATTCTATATATCCCGAAGAAATTCCATTAAAATAAACATCATAGACTAACTTCTCTTTATTCTGGAATCGATCTTCTATCCCTTCTGCAAAAGCAAACCCTCCAATAGCTAAGCTAACAATTGCCAAAGATACAATTATTATTAAAACAATAAATATTCTCATTTTGATTATTTTTAATATTAATTAGATATTAAATTCTTAATTTCTTCTATTTTCCCTTGAGCTGCTATTTCGCCTCTTCTAACAAATGCCGACATTTTTTCAAATTCCATCCAGCCTAAACCTTCCAAATTAGTATGAACAACTACATCAGAAATTTTTACTGCTTCCTCAATAAAACTTTGCTGCATTGTTTCAATACTCCCAAAAATAAAATCAAAGATATGAAAATTATTACGTTTACGGTATTCTCTACGAGATTGTTCAGAAGAAAGACTAATATTAGAAGCAATTATCTTATGGGTATCATAGTTTAGAAGTACTTTTGTTGGCAAAGGACTTAAGATTCCCCCATCTAAAAGAATGCTTTTTTTAAAATTTATTGGTTCAAAGATACCAGGAAAAGCACAACTGGCTGCCACAGCTTTATACAACAAACCTCTATCTAATACTATCGGTTTTCTTTTAAGAAAATCAAAAGCAACTATTTTTAGATTATGTTTTAGGTCATAAAAAGTTAACTCTTTGAATACACTCTTAAAAATACCTTCAAGTCTCTTGGCTCTCATGATGCCCTTAAAAGGAAAAGTAAATCCTAAAATAGAAAATTTACCAATTTTCTTTCCAAATCCATTAGCAATATTTTCGATTTTCTCTATGCTAAAACCTAATGCCCAAAGAGTAGCAATAACCGCCCCCATACTTGAACCAGAAACAATATCAATATCTATATTATTTTTTTCTAAAATCTTTAAAACACCAATATGAGAAAACCCATAAGCGGCACCGCTACCTAAGGCTATCCCCAAAGTAACTTCACCAATTTCCCTAGAAATCCTTCTTAAAGCTTTAGGATAACTTTCCTGATTAGCAGCAGGTAAAGTAGCATAAACAGAATGATTAATTAATCTTCTCTTTTTTTCAAAAGTTAATTTTTCTTTATCAAAACTTTCAGTAAAAATTACTTTGATCTTTTCCTGATTTAAGGGATTATGAATTTTTAATTTTCTTATCAAAGATGCTGCTCTTATTAATTCTTCTTTTTTAGGAAAAAGAATATAATGAACCTGATGAGCTGGTGTAATGAAATCATCAAAATGCCCTTCTAAAAATTGATGAGGAATTTCATAAAGGATAAAATGATAATTCTCAGAAAGAAAATTTAGCAAAGTAAGAAAATTGTCACTAGCATCAGCTCTTATATATAAATAATCAATATCACTAGTTATAATATGACTGGTCAAAACATCTTCATTAAAATCCTTTAAAGGTAGAATTTCGCTCTTTGAAGGTGGGAGTGAAACCTCAGGAATAAATCGCACTTGTTTCTCACCAAAAGGAATAATTTGAATACAGATAACATCTTTTTGAGTTTGCTCCTTTATTTTTACCCCTAAATCAAACATATAGCGAGTTTTTCCAGATAAAACACTACCCATAATACCAATCTTCTTAGATTGAAATATCTTTTTTGGTTTAGACCTGACCTTAACTCGTTGAGAAAGAATACGTGAAAAATCCAAAGCAAGATAAGGATTATTTTTTAAGAATTTCTTGAAATTATTGTCTTCTATCTGCAAAACAAGAGAAGTTTCAATTGATTTTACAGTTACCGAATGAGGATCATTAGTAAGAAGAGAAATTATTCCAAAACAAGTACCACGCTTAAGAATCTCTATTCGACAATCCTTTGCTCCAGCCTTAGCTGATGCAACAACTCTTCCTTTAATAAGAAAATAAAAATATCCCGGAAGATCTTTTTCTTTATAAATTACCTCTCCATTTTTATATTCTTTAACTTCAGAAATATTAATTAATTGCTTTATTTGCCTTGAGCTTAAACCATTAAAAGGCGGGCTATTACTAATTATTAAACTTATCTCTTTTCTATCCATAATAATTAAATTTCTATCTTTCTATTTTTACATATTTTACCATAAGTATATGCAAAAGGTTTTAATTTCCTCTCAAAGGTAGAGTAATCAATTTCAGTTAATCCAAAACGAGGGCCAAAGCCCTTATCCCACTCAAAATTATCCATTAATGACCACCACATATAACCTCTTATATCTACCCCATCTTTGATAGCTCGTGCTAAATTCTTAAGATGATTAATTAAAAAATCTTCATAAAATGAATCTTGACTTTCAGCAGTTCCATTCTCAGTAATTATTATCGGTAAATTATATCGTTTTAATCTCTTAAGAAGTTTATAAAATCCTTGAGAATAAACATTCCAACCAAGATAATTCTGTCTTTGCCCTTTAGGTTTATAGTCAGACTCTTGGCCTACTAACCCTTTAAATTTAGAGAATTCACGACAATAATAATTTAAACCAATAAAATCTAAAGCTTTTTTCTTTGTCAAATAGTTAAGAATTCGAAAATTAAAAAGATAACTACGTAAGCCAGCAGTTAAGGAATTTAAAATAAAGTTAGGCCCAGGACTAGGAGAAAAAATTCTTAAGCTTTTAGCCATTGATATTTGAGGTTGGATATTATTATCTCGATATATACTTTTTATTTCTTGATAACCGGTAATATGGGCATCTAAAATATTCTTTAAAACTTTATTGGCTTGGGATAAAGATTTTACCCCTGGAGGCCAAATTCCACAAATAAAGCTATTGTAAATATATACTAAAGGCTCATTAAAAATAATCCACAAATCTACTTTTCCTTTTAAAGCTTCAACTGTTTTTCGCAAAAACCTTAAAAAATAATCAATATTACTAGACTTAGCCCAGCCACCTTGCTTGGCAAACCAAATTGGATTAGTAAAATGATGCAGGGTAACTATTGGTTTTAAATTGTATCTTATTAAAGAATCAATCACTTCTTTATAGTGGTTGATCTCTTGTTGAGAAAAAGTAGCAGCATCAGGCTGAATCCTTGCCCATTCTAAAGATATTCTTAAGCTATTTAAATTAAGACTACTGGCTAGTTTGAAATCTTGATCAAATAATTCGTAATGCTTGCAAGCAGAAGCAGAATTTGTTAAACCCTTTTCTTTTTCCCAAAGACACCAATCAGAATTCGAGTTATCTCCTTCACATTGATAGCTTGAAAGAGCAGCACCCCATAAAAAATGAGAAGGAAATTGTATCTCCATTTAAATAAATAATCGAAATAACTATCTCGGTTCTTAACCCCTTCTGCAACAATTAATTATAACTAAATAGCACAGCTATCTTTAGTAGAAAGCATCTCTAAAGCTTTATTATTATCGTTGGCAGAAAAAATAATAATTGCATATTTACCGGGCTCATAGGTTGTTCCATACATATAATCTAAATTAAGACCATTGCCTTTTAATTTAGAAGTAAGAAGCTGTAACTGTCCTGTTTCATCTGGCAACTCTACAATTATAATCTCTCTTTCTTCTACTGAACCTCTTTTTAATAAAAGTTCTTTTATCTTAATATTATCAGAAGTCACGAATCTAAAGACTGCTTTATCATTAACAGCCCAAGCAGATATTGCTCGAATATTAACTCCAACATCTTTGAATATTCTAGATATCTCTTCTAGCTCACCTATTTTATTCTCTCCCGTGAAAAGAATCTCTGTGCCTTTTGTTGCCTTCATCTTTTGTCTCCTATTTTAATAAATCATATATTCCTTAATAAACTAGCAAATTCTACCATTTAGATTTTACCCTGTCAATGCCTGTTGATTTATCATTGATAAATTCCAACAGATAAATAAAAATATGACAACGATCATTGATCAATACAATATACCAAATCAATATAATAACATCGTAGGAGCCGGCCTTGCGTCGACTCGATATAATATAAAATTAGACGAATTTATTATTATGCCCAATCACATCCACGGAATAATTAACACCGTTGCAGGGGCCGGGCCTGCCCGGCCCTTTAATAAAAATACGAAAAATAATAATCTATCCGTAATAATCGGTTCATATAAATCAACAGTCACAAAACAAATCAATAGATTAAATAATAATTCATTCAAATGGCAACGATCGTTTCACGACGAAATTATCCGTACCAGTAATCGTTCTCTCTATAATGCCCGCAAATATATCATAAATAATCCCACAAATTGGGAAATGGACGAAAATAATATTAAAAATTATTTTGTAAAGGGCCAGGCAGGTCTGGCCCCTGCAGCGACGGTTTAATAAAATATAATTGGATAAAATAAATAAAATCATAACAAATAACGGGGTCAGGCACTGAAACTACTGCACTCTCCTCTTTTCCACCTCTTCTCAAGCAAAATTTGACCTGGTCTAGACTTGTGATAAAATAGATGCCATGAAAAGCTATAAATTAAAACCTCTTGATCAAAGTTCAATCGTTGACTACAAAGAGAATTTAAATCCTCAACAACTAAAAGTTGTTACTGAAGGCTCCGGGCCATCTCTAGTTTTAGCTGGAGCTGGAAGCGGAAAAACAAGAGTATTGGTTTACCGTCTAGCCTATCTTCTTGAAAAAGGAATTCCAGCTCAAAATATTCTCTTAGTAACCTTCACTAATAAAGCATCTACGGAAATGATTAATCGGGCTGAGGTTCTTCTTAAGTCTTCTCTTAAGACTCTTTGGGCCGGAACTTTTCATCATATTGGAAATGTTATGCTCAGAAAAGAAGCTGAATCGATAGGTTACTCCCCTAACTTCACTATTGCTGATACTGAAGATGCCAAAGGCTTAATTGAGGACTGTTTTGAAGATTTAGATATATACAAACGTGAAAAAATGTTCCCTAAAAAAGGCTTAATCTACAATATCTATTCCATAGCTGCTAATTCTGGTAAAGATATATCTACAATTATAAGCGAAAAATATTCCCATATTGAAGAATATACTCGGCAAATACAAGAAATTATTGCCTGCTACAAAGATAAAAAAAAGAAAGCTAATATTATGGATTTTACAGATTTACTGACCAACTGGTTAAAAGTATTACAAAATAAGGATATTTGTGAAAAATATGCTAAAAATTTCCAATATATACTTGTTGATGAATATCAAGATACCAATAAGCTCCAATTTGAAATTCTAAAATTGCTATCTTCACATCATAATAATATTCTCGCAGTCGGTGATGACGCCCAATCAATATATTCTTTTAGAGCCGCTGATATAAATAATATCTTAGATTTTCCAAAAATATTTAAAGACACAAAAATATTTAAACTTCAAATAAACTACCGCTCTCCTCCACCAATACTCTCTCTGGCTAATGAAATTATAAAGAATAATATTAATCAATTCCCTAAAAATCTCGAAGCCATAAAAACTGGTGGTGAGATTCCTTTTGTGGTAAAGACAAAAGATGTATACCAACAAGCCAAATTCATTGGTCAAAGAATATTAGAACTAAATAATCAAGGTATACCATTACGAGAAATTTCAATCCTCTTTCGTTCACGTTATCAGGCTTTAGAAATAGAGATGGAACTTCTAAAAAGAAATATTCCTTATGTCATCCGCGGCGGATTACGCTTCTTTGAACAAGCACACATAAAAGATGTCTTAGGCTATTTAAGAATAACTGTTAATCCCCAAGATGAGCTTTCTTTTAAACGAACTCTTTGCCTACAAAAAGGAATTGGCAGAAGATACGCACATAAAATATGGAATGATATGATCAATGAAAATAAAAGTATCCCAACTATTAGAGAAGGATTATCAAAAAAAATCCTTGCCGGCTTTGAAGAATTTATTTCTACTTTTCAAGCTTTAGAAAAAATAAAAAATCCCGAAGAAGCTTTAAGAAAAGTAATAGAAAATTATAAAAATTACTGTTATTTATCTTTTGATAATGCTGATGAAAGAATTCTTGATTTAGAAGAATTGGCTAAACTAGCCTCTACTCACTCAACAATAAAAGAATTCTTGCTTGATTTTAGCTCTTTTGAAGAGTTTAAAGGTGAATCCCTGCTTAAGACCTCTGCAAAGGGTGAAACTTTAGTTCTTTCTACTATCCACCAAGCAAAAGGATTAGAATGGGATGTAGTCTTCCTCATTGGATTTTGTGAATACAGTTTTCCTCACCCTAAAGCCCAAATTAGTGCAGCTGCCATAGAAGAAGAAAGAAGATTATTTTATGTAGCTACTACTCGTACTAAATCTATATTACATATAACTTATCCTCAAACAAAATATACTTTCAAAAATGGTCTAGTTATTGCTCGACCCTCAATGTTTCTTTATGAGTTACCACCTCATGTATATGAAGAAATGATATTAGAAGAACAAGGAATAGGTATTTATGGATAAAAAGATAAAAAAACTAATACTTGCTTTAAAAGAAAAAAAACTAACTTTAGCTTTAGCAGAATCTTGCAGTGGCGGTTATGCTTCTTATCTCTTAACCAAAATTTCTGGAGCATCAAAAGTTTTTAAGGGAGCAGTAGTTGTTTATTCTCTAGATACAAAAACTAAACTTTTTAATATACCCTCTACTCTTCTAAAAAAAACTCAAGGAGTATCAAAAGAAGTAGCTTTAAAATTAGCCATTGGAACAAGAAAAAAATTTAATTCTGATATTGGTGCTTCCATAGTAGGATTTGCCGGACCAAAAGCAAAAACAAAGGCAGAATTAGGAACTACTTTTATAGCTTTAGTCAGCAAGAATAAGCAAAAAATAAAAAAAATAATTATTAAAGGAACTAGGGATAAGGTAAGAAAAAAAGTAAGCGCTGATCTAATAGATTTGCTTTATCAAGCATATGCTTAAAATTAAATTTTGAACTTCTTAAACCATAATTCTTTATCAAAGTAATCTTACTAAGAAAGGCCCTACTCACGGAAAGATTCTCAAAAGTAATATGACTACTTGAATAATGAAACTAGCATAAGCCCCTGCTACTAAATCATCACCAACTATTCCTACAGCTCCATGAATCTTTTCGATTTTATTCGCTGGTGGAATCTTAATCATATCTAACATTCGAAAAAGAAAGAAAGTAGGGATTATATACTTTACTTCTTTAGGCACATAAAGAAGGGTAATTAACATGCCTGAAAAATCATCAATAACTATTTTTTTACAATCTTTTATTTTATATATTTTCTCAGCTCTTGATGAGGTTGGAAAAGAAATAATTATAGAAAAAATAGTAAAAATTAAGAAATGATTTGGATTTCCAATAAAAATAAAAGCTATGAGTGCCACTAAGCAACCAGCTGTCCCTGGCATAAAAGGAGAAAGTCCAACTCCAAAAACTGTAGCTAACTGTAGACTAATATTATCAATTAATGATTTTTTCTTCATTTTATCTGTGTAATCTCTTTCCAATCTGTGTAATCTCTTTTAGAATGTTCTTATAGCTTTACGATTTACCCAAAAATAATACACACCTGAGAAAACAGTGATAGCCACAATATACCCCATCAGCAAGGGAATAAGCTTTTTATAAAGAAAAGGAACGATTACACTTTCAGGAATAGTTTTTGATAGTATAACAGCAAAGAAAATAATAAATATTCCAACAACTTGAGAAACGGTTTTATGTTTACCAATTTTTTTTGCTTCTAAGACAATTCCTTTACTTAAACCATATAATCTTAAACCAGTAATAGTAAATTCTCTAAACATTATTGATATTACTATCCAAGAATTAATAATACCTAATCCTAGAAAAGCACAAAATACTCCAATAATAAGCACTTTATCAGCAATCGGATCTAAGATTTTACCTAAATCTGATATTAGATTTTTTTTACGGGCTATATATCCATCAAAAAAATCAGTGATAGAGGCAAGTCCAAAAATAATAAGAGCAATTACAAGCGAAGACAAGCTATCATGTAGTATAAAACCTATACATACAAAGGCGAGAATAATTCGTAAAATTGTAAGTTTATTAGGAAGATTCATTTTAAATTATACGCCAACAAGATCATAGCCAAGACAATCAATTATTTTTGCCTTATAAAAATTACCTATTTTTAATCCCTTTTTCTCTAAAAACACTAATCCATCAACATCAAGTGCATCATATTGACTTCTACCTACAAATACACCAGAATCTTTATCCTCAATAAGAACATCTAACTTTTTATTAAGAAATTTCTTATTTACCTCGCTTGCTATTTCTTGCTGCTGCTCCATCACTTCTTTAAAACGCCTTTTCTTGGTACTGTGATGTACTTGTGGCTGTAGTTTATAAGCTTGAGTACCTTTCTCTTGCGAATACGTAAATGCTCCTAGACGATCAATTTTAATCTCTTTTAGAAAATTCAACAACTCTTTAAATTCTTTTTCAGTTTCAGTAGGAAAACCAACAATAACTGAACTACGTATAACACAATTAGGAATTCTTTTTCTAATTTTTTTGATAAGATCAATTATTTTCTTCTTAGAAGTTCCTCGATTCATTAACTTTAAAATTCTATCATTGATATGCTGAATAGGCAAATCAATATATTTACAAATTCTCTTATCTTTAGCTATTATATCTATTAATGAATCATTAAAATGTTTAGGATGAGTATAAATTAATCTTATCCATTTTATTTCTTTGGTTGCCTTTAAAATCTCTTTTAATAGGCTGGCTAGATCATCTTTAGTTTTAAGATCCTTGCCCCAACTAGTAATATCTTGACCAATAATATTTAGTTCTCGCACTCCTCTTCTTTCTAAATCTTTAACTTCCTTTAGAACTTCATTTTTAAACTTACTTTTTAAAGGTCCTTTTATTAAAGGGATAGCACAAAAACTACACCTGTTTAAGCAACCTTCACATATTTTTAAAAATCCTATTTCTGGTAAAGAAAATAAATTATCCCTTTTAACACAATCCTGCCTAAATTCTACTACTGATTGCCAAAAATCTACTGAAGGATATGCTTTCTCTAGCCTTTCTTGATATCTTTTTACTAAACATCCAATGACCATTAATTTCTTTACTCTACCTTTTTTCTTCAAATCTAAAGCAACGGATATTATTTTTACAGACTCTTCCTTGGCCTTATCAATAAAACCACAAGTGTTTATAATAAGTAGATCTATTGGTTTAATTTTAGTTTTTTTATCTATTGATAAAGATGACAAAGGCAAAAACTTATAACCCTGCTTAGAAAATCCAAAAGCAATAATCTCTGAGTCATAGGAATTACGAAAACAGCCTAAAGAAATGATAGAGAATGTTTTCCCCATATTATTTATCTATCACTATCCCTGAAGGTGTTATTTTTAGGCTTTTTATTGGCTTACGTAATGAAGTTAAGGTAGGAATATCTTTTCCATTCACTTCTAAAGCAATCGCTGAACCATCACGAATTTTCATTTCTATTTCTTTATCACCACGCCAAGTCTCTATAGCTCCTTCAGCAAGTTGTCCATCAAAAAGAAGTTTTCCATCAACCATAACTTTTAAAAAACAATTCTTCTTGGCAGTTAAAGTCGCAACTAACTCTTCTCCCTCTAAAGAAACTGGTGCCACTTGAGATTCTTCTTTTTGCTCTTGCCTTTGAACACTCTTAGACCCAGTAAATAACTTTCCAATTTTTCTAATTATAAAACTACTTACAGTAAATAATAACCAAAGAAGGAAAGCCACAAATAATATAACAATAATTTTATTTTTAATTGCAAAAAATATTTTCTTTATTATAGCTTTTACACGATTTAGAAAAATACTGTTGTTAATCCTCCTTGTTTTATTATCTTTTGCCTTTAAAGAAGAATCAGTTGAATCAACTGCCTCTGTTGCTGAAATCATATCTACTTTTAAAAAAGCAGCATAAATTTTAATGAAACCCTTAACATAAACAGGATTCTCGTTAATTAAATTACCTTCTTCAATATCTCTTATCATTGAGGGATGTAATTTCGTTCTCTCAACAACATATTCAATGCTATAACCTAAATCTCTTCTTTTTTGCTTTAATTTCTCACATAATTCTTTAATCATACCCACCCCTTTTCGCTCATATAAATCTCAGGATCAACTAAAATTTCTCTTGCCTTAGAACCACAAAACGGACCAACAACATTAGCTTGCTCCATTAAGTCTAGAAGTCTAGCCGCTCGAGTATATCCTACTCGCATTCTTCTTTGTAATAATGATGCTGAGGCCTGACGAGCTTGCAAAACAACCTTTATAGCATCCTCAATAAGCTCATCACTTTCTATATTCATTTCTCTCTTTTTTTGACTTTCAGCAATACCTTGCTCATAAATTGGACTGCCCTGTTCTCTAATAAAATTAGTAAGCACCATAATATCTTCATCGTCAACAAAAGCACCTTGGGAACGAATTAATTTTACTGCTCCAGGTTTTAAAAATAACAGGTCACCTTTGCCAATAAGCTTATCAGCCCCCATCATATCTAAAACTGTTCTTGAATCAACTTTTGATGCCACTTTAAACGATATCCTGGCCGGAAAATTAGCTTTGATTACACCAGTAATAACATCTACTGATGGCCGTTGGGTAGCAAGTATAAGATGAATCCCTACAGCCCGAGAAAGTTGAGCTAAACGTTGTATTGTGGTTTCAATACTTTCTCTAGCCACTATCATCAGGTCAGCTAATTCATCAATAACAATAACTATATAAGGCATCTTGCTTTTGTCTTTAATCTTCTTATTGTAACCATCTATATTTCTACAGCTTTCACCAGCTAATGCTTTATATCTGCGTTCCATCTCTTCTGTAGCCCAATTTAGGGCAACACAAGCTTTTTTGGCTTCAGAAATAATTGGATGAATAAGATGAGGTATGTTAGCAAAAGCAGCAAGCTCTACCATCTTAGGATCAACCATAATAAACTTAACTTCATCAGGCTTTGCTTTAAAAAGCATTGAAATAATTAAAGAATTAACACAAACAGTCTTACCAGCTCCAGTAGCACCAGCAATCAAAAGATGAGGCATATCATTTAAGTCAGCAACAACTGGATTACCCGATACATCCTTACCAATACCTAAAGTAAGCTTAGATTTTTCATTAATAAATGTTTTTTCTTCTAAAACTTCACGTAAATAAACAAGATGTTTAACTAAATTAGGAATTTCTATTCCTACTGTGCCTCTTCCTGGAATAGGAGCAACTACTCTAACTTGAGAAGATTTCATCGCTAAAGCAATATCATCAGCTAAAGCAGAAATCTTATTTATCTTAACTCCAGCATGAGGCTGAAGCTCATACATCGTAACTACCGGTCCCTTTTGCACACTAACAACTTTTGCCTCTACGCCAAAATTTAAGAGAGTAGTTTCTAAATTCTTTATATTAGCTTCAATATCTTCCTTGGCTTCCTTTTGATCTTGAAAGGGAGGAACTTTTAAAAGATCAAGACTAGGCAATTTATAAGTAAGAGGGTCAAAACTCTTACCTTGGTTTTCCTCTAATTCTACTAATGTTTCTTTATTAATTGATTTAGAAAAATTCTTTAAAACTGGTTTAGAGCCACCCCCACTAAAAGAAGGAACTCCAGCTTTTGAATTCAAATTGCTCTTAGGTGTATAAACTTTTATCTCAGGTTTAATTTTTGAAGGTTTGCTTTTTAAAGCATTTTTAATAATTTCTTTAGGTTTTGTTCTCATACTTTTAGGAAAAGCTTCTTCTTGATTCTTTAAGTGCTTAAAAGAATCTATAAGCTTAACCAATAAACTTTTAATTCCTTTTAAAATATCAATAAAGAAAAAACCAAAGAAAAGAATAGCATTAATTGCTACTAATAAAAAAATAGTAATAAAGGAACCATAGGCTCCTAAATATTTATTAAAAAATCCTGCTAAGAAAAAGCCAACTATCCCTCCAGATCTAAATATTTCACTATTACCATTAAAAAATAATCCAATAAAAGAGGAAAGAAAAATAATAAAAAAAGTAAAAGCTAAAATATTGATAACTTTACTCTTTCCCAACCCTGAAAAACGTATAACACCTAATTTATCTAAACTTAAAAAGAAAAGAGCAAAGGGGAAAAAATAGGCAGCATAACCAAAAATAAATAAGAAAAAGAAAGCTAGATAGGCACCACCAACACCAATAAGGTTTGAAATAGATGTTGAAACTGGGGAACTAAGAAAAGCTATATCCTTAGGGGTATATGAAACTAAACTTAAAAGTATTAGTAGTGAAACAAGAAATAGAACAGTGCTCTTCAGAAAGGAAGAGAGATTCCTCATTATTTTGCTTGCTTTAGGCTAAGCCTGATTTTTCCTTGGGGATCGACTCCGATAACTTTTGCATTTACGATGTCTCCAACTTTTAAAAATTCATCAACATCTTTTACAAAGCCATCTGAAAGTTCAGAGACATGTATTAAACCACTTTTTCCTGGTGCAATTTCACAGAATGCACCAAAAGCAACTATTTTTTCAACTTTAGCTTCATAGATCTCTCCAATTTCTATATCTTTAATTAAATTGGTAATCTGTTTAACTGCTCTTTCTAAATCTTCAGTCGTATCAGCTGACACTGAAACAATATTTGTCTCATCATCAATATCTACGTTAACCTTATTCTCTCTTTGGATTCTCTTTATTATCTTGCCACCAGGTCCAATAATAGCCCCAATTTTATCAGGGTTTATCTCAAATGATTTAATCTTTGGCGCATACTCTGAAAGTTCTTCCCGTGGCAAGTCTATAGCTTCTTTCATCTTTCCTAAAATAAACAAACGAGCAATTTTTGCTTTAGCAAGAGTGTCTTTGATTATCTCAAATGTTAACCCATCTATCTTTGTATCCAATTGGATAGCAGTAATACCATTTTTAGTTCCAGCAACTTTAAAATCCATATCACCATAATGATCTTCAGCCCCAGCAATATCAGTAAGAACTTTATAATCTTTATCACCAGTGACTAAACCAATAGCGATTCCTGCTACTGCATTTTTTATTGGAATTCCAGCATCCATTAAAGATAAGGATCCTGCACATACTGTAGCCATAGAAGAAGACCCATTTGATTCTAGTATTTCAGAAACTAATCTAATAGTATAAGGGAAATCATCTTTTGAAGGTACCATTGGAGTAAGTGCCTTCTCAGCCAATGCTCCGTGACCAATATCTCTTCGAGAAGGTCCTCTCATAAATTTTACTTCACCAACACTAAAAGGAGGAAAATTATAATGCAGCATGAAGTGTTTTGTAGATTCACCTTCTAATGCTTCAATAAATTGCTCATCTGAACTTGTTCCTAAAGTAGTAACTGCTAAAGCTTGTGTTTGACCTCGAGTAAAAGTAGCAGAACCATGAGTACGAGGTAAAGCCTTAACTACGCATCCGATATCTCTTATCTCATCTATACCTCTACCATCAGGCCGCTTGCCTTCTTCTAAAATCTTTTTTCTTAAAGTTTCTTCTTGTAAATCATGTAATGCAGCTGAAATGTTACTTTCAGTAATTCCTGCTTCCTCATCTACTAATCCGTCATTTAACGAACAAAGTAATCCTTTTAAAAATACACTTTTTTCTTCTTTATCCTTTATATCATAAGCTTCTTGGAGCTTTGATCCAACTTTTCCTCGGACTACTTCTATTAATTCTTTGCTTACAACAGATAAAGGCACTTCTTTTTTATCCTTTCCTACTTTTTCCTTTAATTCATGTTGTAATTTAATAATTTCTTTTATAAAAGGATGAGCAAACTTTATTGCTTCAAAAGTTTCCTCTTCAGTTACTTCGTTAAGTCCACCTTCAAGCATTATTATCTTAGTATCTGTGCCAACTACTATTAAATCTAGAAATGAATTTTTTCTCTCTTGATAAGTAGGATTGATTGCTAGTTCACCATCAACTTTAGAAACTCTTACTGCTCCTACAGGATTAGTAAAAGGAATGTCTGAGATAAGAAGAGCACAACTAGAAGCATTAACAGCTAGAATATCAGGATCATTTTCGCCATCGCTAGATAGAACCATATTAACAATCTGAACTTCATTGGTCATTCCTTTAGGGAATAATGGCCTTAACGGCCGATCGATAAGACGAGCGGTAAGTATTTCTTTATCCCTAGGTCTTCCTTCTTTTTTGAAGAACCCACCAGGAATTTTACCCATAGCATAAGTTTTCTCTTGATACTCTACCATTAAAGGGAAAAACCCTTTACCGGGAGATGGCTCTTTAGACATACAAGCAGTAGCTAAAACAACTGTATCACCATAAGTAATGCTAACACTGCCATTGGCTTGTTTAGCCCAATTACCAGTTGATAAACCAAGAGAATTTTTTCCTAAATTAGATATAGATAATGAAATAGCCATTATATTAAATCTTAAGTTCCTTTACAACTTCTCCATAACCTGGAAGATCTGTACCTTTAAGGTAAGTAAGCAGGCGACGACGTCTTCCTACAAGGATTAAAAGACCCCGACGAGAATGAAAATCTTTTTTGTGGCTTTTTAGATGATCAGTAAGATAAATTATCCTTTCACTAAGCAGAGCAATTTGCACTGCAGCTGAACCGGTATCTTCCACATGCCCCTTAAACTTATCAATTATTTTCTTCTTTTTAGTTTTATTTATCATAACGCACCATACATAATACCTTTTTAGTATCTATCTGTCAACCCCATAAATAATAGCTTTTATCTAGAAATAAGGCAAGAATTCATCGATAAATGCTTCCTTTTAGGAAGAAAGTATTGTATCAGAACTGCCTAAAAAGGTCAATAGTTGTTTTTAGAATCTTTCTCAAATTCTTTAACTATTTTTGTTACTTCAAACTCTGTTTTCTCTATCCTTTCTCGACAAAGCTTAATTAGCTCTACAGCTTTCTTTACTTTAATAGCCATATCATCAACATCAACCCTTTCTGACTCAAGCTCAGAAAGTATTGCTTCTAACTCTTCTACAGCTTCACTATATTTTATTATTTTTTTACTCACTATTCCCCCTTATTTTCTACCTCACCCTTCATCCTTTATCCTTTATCCTTTATCCTTTATCCTTTATCCTTTATCCTTTATCCTTTATCCTTCTTACTTTTTACTTTATCCTTTATCCTTTATCCTTTATCCTTTTCACCTCAGACACTACACTTCCTTTATAAAAAATTGTCTTAATCAAATCATTCTCTCTTAAATCATCAATAGACTTTACTGATCTTCCTTCTTTTAAAGTTATTGAATACCCTCGCTTTAAAGCACTTTCGGGATTAAGAATTTTTGTCTTTTGATCTAAATATCTTATTTGCTCGCGAGAATTATTAAATATCTTATTTAAAGATGTATTCAAATTATCCAAACTCCGTTTGATAAACTCTTTATTCTTAGTTACAACAATTTTTAAAGCACTTTCAATATTATGCTTCTTATCTCGCAAAACATCTTGATGAACCCTAAAATATTTTAATGATAATGACTCAGCCTTAACAGCTAAATCCTTTAATTGATTTTTTTTATCCAACAAAAGACTTTCACTTGTTTTAACTATCTCTTTTTCTAAAAACTCTAAATTTTCTGCAACCTC
>Ga0222637_1000104_pt1 | contig 45808 bp, 40 predicted proteins | sample AntAcemetagen143_FD_181149 | JGI IMG/M metagenome (GOLD analysis project Ga0222637, IMG submission 181149) | Saline water microbial communities from Ace Lake, Antarctica - #143 | ecosystem: Environmental > Aquatic > Non-marine Saline and Alkaline > Saline | place: Antarctica: Ace Lake...
GGAGAAAATTCTACTACTTTTGGCGAAATTGATTATGTGGCAAAATTAAAAACCTATTATGACGGAAATCAAATGGGCGACAATACTTTGCTTAATGACGATATTTGGTCGTTATTGGCTTTAGCGTCTATTTATGAAACCGGTTGCCCAGAAGCGATTGCGGCCAAAGATTTTCTATTAGCCAACCAAAATGGTGACGGTGGCTGGGGTTATGCGGTTGGTGGTAATAGCGGTAGTAATGATACTGCAGCGGCTATTATGGCCTTAATAGAAGCGGGTGTAGACGTAAATGACGTAATTATTACTAACGCGGTTACTTTTTTGCATACCTTGCAAAACGACGATGGCGGATTTATGAATGATCCGGCTTGGGGAACTGATAGCGATTCTGGCTCTGACGCTTGGGTAATTTCAGCAATTTATAAAATTGGGCAGGATCCGACCACTTGGATTAAAAACGGTAGTACCTCTATAGACCATATAAATACTTTACAAGACGCTGATGGCGGATTTTGGTGGGTAGATCCTGCTAGTAATCCAGCTTTTAATAATAAAGCTATGACACCATATACGGTAATTGCTTTAGCTGGTAAAAGTTTTCCAATTGGGTATTATGCGGTTCCGCCAGTCACTAGAATATCAACTGATAAGTCAACTTATAATAACGGCAAAGAAGTAACTATTACGGTTGAATATGCTCAATATATTGCTGGAGAATCTTGGTTAGCTTTAGAAGGGGCAATTATTAGTGGAGCTAATCGAAGTTATATAACTGATGCTTCCGGACAAGTGTCGATGGTTTTACCAAGCGCTGATTATAGCTTATCTGCTAAAAAAGACGGATATGTTAATAGTGCTTCAATAGGGATTACAGTTTTACCGGCGCCAGTTGTTATAGTTCCGCAGACTAACAATGGCAGTTCTAATAATAATCAACCATCAGTGTCGGCGCCAAGCTCCACGAATGAAAATATAGAAACTGTAGAACCGGAAACTGTAGAACCGGAAACTGAAGAAACTACAGAAATTATTGATGACGATGGTGAAAATGAAAACGAAGAAGTTTTAGGTGTTAAAGTTGAGGAAGAAGCGCCAGTTGACCAAACTGTTCTAGAAGCTGAAAGCATGACTCAAAAAGAAACTAAAGATTTTATGGAACAAGGAACTGAAAGTACCGAAAAACTTGGAGCAGGTGAGCGCGCTGGAGTTTTGAATTCTTATAAATCGACTTTTGGTAAAGCACCGGAAACTCAAGAGGAATGGGTAGACGCTATTAAAATCGCTAACGGAGAAATGCCTATAACTACAAATGTAACCGCAGAAGACAAAGCAAAGTTAGAATTTAAGAAAATTTACGACAGAGAATTTGATTTAGAAGATGCCAAGGATCAAAAAATTATAAATATGATGGCTTATGGACTAAGACCAGTTAAGCGCTATTTAGATTTAGAACGTGAAGGCATTAAAAAATTTGTGGAAATTTATAAATATTTGCCAACATCAGCGATTGATTGGGATGCTGTGCGAGCAATAGCTTATAATAAGTAACCCTCCCATCTCGCTACGCGATTGGGCGGGCAGGCACATAACATACAGCCATGAGAAAGATTTTACAATTATTAATTATAGTAGTTTTATTATCAGGGTGTGTTTTTGTTGAAAAAAATTTAGAGGAAGTGCCAGTCGGTGAAGTTAATAATACAGAAAATATTAAGTCTCCTATTGAAAATTTAGCGACTTCTACTGAAGAAGATGTAAAACAAGTTGTATTAGAGGTAGAGAAAGTGAATTTGACTATTAATTTTGGTGAAGAAAAAAAGACAGTGCAAGTTGAATTTAAAGATGAAATGACTGTTTATGACGTTTTAGAGCAGGGAGCGGGGGATTTAGGAATAATATTGGAAATTCAAACATATAGCGTTGGAATTTTTATTATTACAATTGGCGATCAAAAAAACGGCCAGGATAATAATTACTGGACGTATTATGTAAATGATAAATTTGCTAATATAGCGGCGGACAAGTATTTGCTTAAAGCAGGAGATAAAGTAGAATGGAAGTTTTCCTAATTGTAAGTTATCGCTGCCGCTAGGGCCTACTTTTTTTATTTATTATATAATTTTTCTGTTTTTTTGACCATCTGTTCTAAAGTAAATTGTTTAACTTTTTCTTTAGCATTTTCTCCGAGTTGTTTAGTAATTTTAGGATTATCTAATAAATATTTTATTTTTTCTGCTAATTGTTCAGGATTTTTGGGTTCAACTAATAAACCATTTTTGTTGTCAGTAATAACTTCTGGGATAGCACCAACGTTCGTACTGACGATCGGTAAGCCAGCTTGCATAGCTTCCAAGATAGTGTAAGGTAAGCCTTCTTTAATAGAAGAACAAGTATAAATATCAAAAGCCGGTAAAAGTTTGGCAGCGTCAGGAATACATCCCGCTATAATACCGTTTTTTTCGATTTTCAACTTTGTTCTTTCAGGTCCATCCCCAATAATCATCAAATATCCTAGTTCGTATTTATTCACGCTTTCAATTAAATATTTAAGCCCTTTTGTTTTATAAGCATTAGCGATAGTGCCGATTACTAATTTATTTTTATCTAAATTTAATCTTTGACGTGCTTTTTCTTTTGATAAAAAGTCAACTGGTTTAATTCCATTGTAAATTACAGAAATTTTATTTACTGGAGTGATTTTTTTCTGAATAGCAGTTTTTTTATCAAATTCTGAAAGACAAATAATATGAGTTTTAAATTTTGCAGTCCATTTTTCTAAAATCTTGTAAAGAGTTTTTTTCCACCATGCTAATTCTTCGTTAAACACCCAACCGTGAACTGTATAGATTATTTTAGAAATTTTGCATTGTTTAGCAGCCAGTGATCCGAGAATAGAAATTTTTGAACTATTAAGATGGACAATATCCGGTTTTTTTCGTTTAATTAATTTTTTAATTTGCCAAAATGCTAAAAAATCATGCCATGGTAAAATAGCACGCTTAAGATGTGAAAGATGAATATATTCTATATTTTTCTTTCTTAATTTTTGCGCTAATTCACCTCGATTTCCCTGTTCTCCGCCGGCAACTATTACAGTATAATTTTGGCTAATATTAGTAGCTAAATCATGCACATATTTTTGCGCACCACCAAAGTCCGATTGGGTTATAAGATATAAAATTTTGGTTTGACTTTTGGACATATTTATTTAATAATACATTATAGCTAGCGAAAAATCAACCGCTTTTATTTTTGTTTACTAAGATAAAAAAATGGAAAATATGAAGCCCTTAATAGGATTTATTGGACAAGGATGGATCGGCAAAAATTATGCTGATAATTTTGAGGACCGTGGATACGAAGTCATCCGTTACGCCATGGAAGAACCTTACATACAAAATAAAGATCGGATTAAAGATTGTGATATTGTTTTTATTGCTGTACCAACACCGTCGACTCCGGAGGGTTTTGATGATGGTATTTTGCGCAAAGTTGTTCCCTTAGTAGGCAATAAAAAAATTGCCGTCATCAAGTCCACTCTTTTACCCGGTAGTACTGAGCCAATTCAAGCGGCTAATCCTGATATTTTTGTAATGCATTCCCCAGAATTTTTATCTGAATCGACTGCAGCCTATGACGCTGCTAATCCGATGCGTAATATTGTTGGAATACCAGTAGATAGCGATGAGTATCGCAATCGTGCCCAACAGGTGATAGATGTTTTACCTAAAGCAAAATATCAATTAATTTGTTCAGCGCGCGAAGCTGAATTGATTAAATATGGTGGTAATAACTGGTTTTATTTTAAAGTTATATTTTTTAATATACTTTATGATTTAGCGCAACAACAGGGTATTAATTGGGATACAATTAAAGAAGCAATGGCGGCTGATCCGCGCATCGGCTCTTCTCACATGAATCCTGTTCACCAAAGTGGAGATAAGGGCGGTGACGCCCAACAAGTTTTATCATTTAATGAATTGCATATGCAGCCCGTGCACAAGGGCGGACGTGGCGCTGGTGGGCATTGTTTTATAAAAGATTTTGCCGCTTTTTGTGAAATGTATAAAAAAGAAGTTGGTGATGAAACAGGCACCAAGCTTTTAGACGCTATGCGAGATAAAAATATTGATTTATTAGTCAAAAGCAATAAAGATTTAGATTTATTAAAGGGTGTTTATGGAGATGATATAGTAGATAAATCTAACTAATTTTATTCATAACTTTTAACCTATGAAATGTTTAGTAACCGGCGGAGCCGGATTTGTTGGTTCTAACTTAGTTGACGCATTAATTGAACGCGGAGACGAAGTAATTATTTTAGATAATTTATCTACTGGCAAAAAAGAAAATTTAAATACTAGAGCAAAATTCGTAGAAGTTGATTTGCGCGATTTTGATAAAATAAAATCACATTTTGAAGGTGTTGATTATGTTTTTCATTTTGCTGCTTTAGCTCGAGTACAGCCCTCTATTGAGGATCCAGTAACTTTTAATGAACATAATGTTAATGCTACTTTAAATGTTTTAGTCGCAGCTAGGGATGCGAAAGTAAAGAAAGTGGTTTATTCCGCATCATCCTCAGCCTATGGAGATCAACCAACAATGCCGTTGCAAGAAGATATGCCAACCCATCCGCTCAGCCCTTATGGTTTACAAAAATATATCGGCGAAGAATATTGTCGGCTTTTTGCGGAAATTTATAAATTACCAACAGTATGTTTGCGATATTTTAATGTTTATGGCCCTCGCATGGTATTGGAAGGCGCATATTGCTTAGTTATTGGTATTTTTGCCAGTCAAAGGTTAAAAGGTGAGCCATTAACAATTGTCGGTGATGGTGAACAGCGACGTGATTTCACTTCAGTAAAAGATGTAGCGCGAGCAAATATGTTAGCTGCTGAAAGTGATGTCAGCGATGGTCAGCCGATTAATATTGGTCGTGGCAATAATTTTAGTGTTAATGATGTAGCTAAGATGATTGGCGGACCGACAAAAAATATTGAGCCCCGCATTGAACCAAAAGAAACTTTAGCAGATAATTCTAGAGCTAAAGAATTATTAGGATGGGAACCACAAATGGACTTAGAAAAATGGATGCCAGAGTATAAACGTGAATTAGGAATTAAAGACCTTGCCTACCGGCAGGCAGGTTAAAAATTATGAAAATATTAGTAACTGGTGGCGCTGGATTCATTGGCTCGCACCTTTGTGAAAAATTAGTTGCTCAAAAGCATGAAGTGATTAGCTTAGATAATTATTTTACCGGAAAAGAAGAAAATCATATTAAAGGAGTTAAATATATTAAAGGTGAGACAAAGGACATTGAAGAGCATATTAAAGAAGTGCCTGATATGATTTATCATTTAGGTGAGTATTCTCGAATATCAGTTAGCTTTGAAGATGTTAATTTAGTTTGGCGATTAAATATTATTGGAACATTAGGAGTGCTTGAATTTTGCCGAAAAAACAACGTAAGGCTTTTATATGCGGGATCAAGCACAAAGTTCGGCGATAGTATTGGTGGCCGGACAGAGTCGCCCTATGCTTGGAGCAAAGCTAATAACACTGAATTGGTTAATAATTATGGACGCTGGTTTAATTTACCGCATGTTATAACTTATTTTTATAACGTCTACGGCGGTCGTGAAATGACTGACGGAAAATACGCAACTTTAATCGGCATTTTTACTAGAAAACATAAAAATAAAGAGTCATTATCAGTGGTAAGGCCGGGCACGCAACAGCGGGCTTTCACTTATATTAATGACATTATAGATGGTTTGATTTTAGCCGGAGAAAAAGGCTCAGGCGATGGCTATTGTATTGGTTCGGAAAAAACATATTCAATAATGGAAATAGCAAAGTTATTTGGTGGTGAAATTGAAATGCTTCCAGAAAAAAAAGGAGACCGAATGTCTTCAACTATAGATCTATCAAAGATGAATGAGTTAGGATGGTCTGCTAAGCATAGTATTGAAGATCATATTAAATCTATTACCCAAAATTAAATGAAAGTCTTAATATTTTCAACTGCATATTTTCCACACGTTGGCGGAGCTGAAGTAGCCGTCAAAGAGATTACTAATAGAATTAGTGATGTTAGTTTTGATATGATTACCGTACGATTAAATAAAGAAGATGCTAAACAAGAAAAAATAGGAAATATAAATGTACATAGAATCGGTTGGGGATTAGGCAGAGCTGATAAATTACTTTTTCCATTTAGAGCGGTCAGTTTAGCCAGAAAACTACATAAAAAAGAGAAATATGATATAATATGGTCAATAATGGCGAGCTTTTCCGGCTTTGCCGCTTTATTTTTTAAGAAAAAACATCCAAAAGTGAAGTTTTTGCTTACTCTGCAGGAAGGAGATGACTTAAAAGAAGTAGAAAGAAAGATTAATTACCCTGTTATTAAAAAATGGTTTAAAGAAATTTTTATTAAAGCTGATTATGTTCAGTGCATTTCTAATTATTTAGCAGAATGGGCGAAAAAAATGGGGGTGAGTTGCCCGGTGGAAGTTGTACCTAATGGTACGAATTTACAATTTCCAATGACCAATGACCATTCAATTTCCAATGACCAATTTTTAAATAGTAAAGTGATATTAACTACTTCACGACTAGTAGAAAAGAATGGAATTCAAGATTTGATTAAGGCAGTTATAGAATTGCCAGTTAAATTAATAATTTGTGGCGATGGGGAATTGGAAAGTGAATTGAAACAGCTAGCTAAAGATTTAAAAATTGAAGACAAAGTTAAATTTACAGGATTTATTGAGCCAAAAGAATTAGAAAAATATTATGCGGTTGCTGATGTATTTTGTCGGCCAAGTTTAACTGAAGGGTTAGGTAACTCATTTTTAGAGGCCATGGCTTATAACGTGCCAGTAGTTGCCACACCAGTCGGCGGTATCCCCGATTTTCTTAAAGACGGTAAAACTGGTTGGTTTTGCAAAGTAAAAGGTCCAGAGAGCATAGCTGAAAAAATAAAATATATTTTAGATGAAAAAAATAAAGAAGAAGTTGAGCAAGTTGTAGATAATGCCAAGCAAATGGTTTTAGAAAAATATAATTGGAAAAAAATTGCGGTTCAAATTAATAATATATTTTCCGCCCTAGGCGGATCAGCCTCAGGCTGAAATAAATTAATGAATTAAAATAAATTTATGTCAAAAAGAACAAAAATTATTATCGCAATATCGATTATCGCTTTAGCTGCTCTGGCAAGATTGGTTGAACATCCTTATAACTTTACACCGATTGTAGCAATGGCTATATTTGCCGGATGCTATTTAAGAAAAAAGTGGGGGATATTATTACCACTAGGCGCAATGTTAATTAGTGATCTTTTTATCGGTTTTTATGACTGGCAGGTAATGCTAACAGTTTATTTAAGCATTGCGCTAGCTTATGGTATCGGCTGGATATTATATAATCGTAAAAAATGGTACAACATTATTTTTGCCTCACTTGTTTCTTCAATAATATTTTTTATATTTACAAATTTTGCAGTCTGGGCATTTTTTAGCTGGTACGCTCATACTTGGGAAGGTTTAGTATTATGCCTTACTTTAGCCTTACCATTTTTCAGAAATACTTTAGCCGGAAATCTAATTTATACAAGTGTGTTGTTTGGAGTATATGAATTAGCTTTAATGTATTTAAAGAAACGCGAAACCACGCAAAACTTTACGCAAAATAACGCAAAAGCAAAAGATGAAACAAATATATAGAAATCTAAAAAAATATGCTAAAGAAAGTATCCCAGGTATTTATAATGTAATAGATAAAAATAAAGTTATTGCAAAATATTTAATTTCTGGTGGCACGGCAACTATTACAAATTTAGGTACATTTTATATTTTAATAACCTGGGTTGATTTATGGTATCTAATAGCAACTAATATTGCTTTTTTAATTTCTTTTTTTGTTAGTTTTTATTTGCAAAAATTTTGGACTTTCCGTGATACTAGGCGGGAAGGTATACAAAAGCAAATGGCCCTTTACTTAATAGTAGCGATTTTAAATTTAATCATAAATACCGGAGGTATGTATGTATTAGTTGATAAATTTAACACATATCCTTTATTTTCCCAGATAATTATGGGAGCATTATTAGCAATCGGTAGTTTCTTAATTTATAAATTTTTAATTTTTAAAAAAGGCATGAAAAATAAAAATATTGATAATAAAAATATTTTGATAGCTACTGGAATTTTTCCACCTGATATTGGGGGGCCGGCGACGATGTTGGAAGCGATGGCTAGCTCGTTAGTGGGGCGTGGATTTGAAGTTAAGGTTATCACATACAGCGAACAGAATTTAGAATTTAGAATTAAGAATTCTGAAGTTTTAGTGACTAGAATTTTAAAAAATAAGTTATTTAGCCGTTTAAAATATTTTTTACAGATGAAAAAATTAGCAAAGTGGGCGGACGTAATTTATGTAACAGATACTTACAGTGTTGGCTATTTCGCTTATTTAATAAAAAAGTTAACCAATAAAAAATATGTAGTTCGTTTTGCCGGAGATAGCGCTTGGGAGACAGCAGTTGCTAACGGTTGGACTGATGATTACATTGTTGACTTTCAGAAAAATAAATATAATAGCAAAATTAAAAAGTTAAAAGCGAAAAGAAAAAAAATATTAGTTAATGCTGATAAAGTAATTGCAGTTAGTAATTTTATGAAAGAAATAGCGCAAGCAATTGGCGTTGTAGAAAATAAAATTCAGACAATTTACAATTCCGTAGATTTTATTAAGAATGATAGTTTTGATATTAATGCAATAGAAAATATAAAAAAACAATACGGCAAAAATCCGCCTTCACTGCGCTATGGCGAGACAAGCAATAAAATTATAGTAACCGCCTGTCGATTAACTCCATGGAAGGGCGTGGCTGGAATTATAAAAATTATGCCCAAGTTAGATAATGTTAATTTTTTAGTTTTAGGTGATGGGCAAGAATTAGATAATTTAAAAAAATTAGCCACTGAGCTAGGCATTAATGATAAAGTTTATTTTTTAGGCAAAATAAAGCAAACAGAGATGATAAATTATTTTAAAGCAGCTAATTTATTTATTTTAAATACAAATTACGAAGGATTGTCACATACTGTTTTAGAAGCTATGTCCGCGGGTACTCCAGTTTTGACCACTAATGTTGGCGGAAATCCAGAGGTGATAGATAATAGCAAAGATGGGATGCTGGTCAGTTTTAATGACAAACAAGAATTATTAAAAGCAGCAACTAAAATTTTAAATGATAAAGAATTCGCAAATAGTTTGGTTGCTAATGCTGAAATAAAACTTCGAAAATTTAATTGGTCAAACACAGTAGAATCAACTGCAAAATTATTAAAAAAAATGTAAAATGAATAAAGTATTATTAATAAATCCGCCCTTTAACGTAGTAAAAGATAATTACGACAGTTCTATCTCAGTTGGTTTATTAAGCATTGCTAGTTTTTTGGATAGTAAAAACGTATCAGTGGAAATGATTGACGGCGTTAGACAAAAAAATTATTTAGAATTAATAAAAAGTAAAGCAAGGGAGTGTAATTACGTTGGAATTTCAGTTATGACAATGCAGATTTCTAAAGCGATTGAGATCAGCCGGTTGGTAAAAGAAATTAATCCAGAATGTAAAATTATTTGGGGAGGCGCTCATCCGACTTTCTTTATTGAACAAACCGCAAAGTTCCCTCTAGTTGATGCCATTTGTTATACTGAGGGAGAAAAGGTAATGTACGAAATCGCTATTGGAAAAGATTGGAGTGAAATAAAAGGCATAGCCTATCGCCAGGGTGAAAATATAAAAATTAATTCGCAGATAGATTTACACGATCCAGCTAGCATGCCATTGTTTAATTGGGAATTAGTACCTGACGAAATTTTGGAAAATTTATTTTTAGTGCCATCACTCACTTCTAGAGGATGTCCGCATCGTTGTACTTTCTGTATTAATGCAATCTTAAAAAACAGATGGCGTCCGCGAACTGCTGAACAAATTTTACAGGATTTAGTAATTATAAAAAATAATCCGCATTTTAAAAATAAAAAGTTAAGATTTTGGGATGAAAATTTTTTTGTAGATATAAATCGAGCTAAAGTTGTAATTAACGGCATGTTGAAACGCAATTTACAAATTTCTTGGGAAACAACAGTACGAGCCGATTATGTAAAAGAGGAGAGAATTGATGATGAATTTTTAGATAAATTAAAGCAAACCGGTTGTTATTTATTATCATTTGGAGCAGAATCTGGTAGTCCGAGAATTTTGGCTAAGATTAAAAAAGATATTACACCTGAGGATGTCATAAATTCAGCTAAAATGTGTTTAAAACATGGCATTATTCCGCAATATTCATTCATGATTGGTTTGCCCGGAGAAAAGAAAGAGGACATGATGATGACCTTGAATTTAATAGATAGATTAATAAAATTAAGTGATAAAGTGCAAATTTTAGGACCGCAAGCTTTCCGGCCGTATCCAGGCTCAACTTTATATTATGAGTGCGTAGAGTCAGGTTGGCAAGCGCCACAATCAATTAAGGAATGGGCTACGGTGGCTAGTCATGAATTAAGTTATCTAGCGATTAAAAATTTTCCTTGGGTGAAAGATAAGGACTTTGTAGAATCAATGGAAGCTTATGTCCGTTTTGGCGCTCACAGCATTAAAAGTGCTATGGGTTCTACTATTAAAGCGCAAAAATTTTTAAAGTTAGGATTTGTCTTATTATGTAAATTGCGTTGGAAATTGAAATTTTTTAAATGGCCAATTGAGTTTAAATTAGCTAAAAAGTTTGTAACTAAATAAACTATGATTATTCTAGTTCAAATAAATTATTCCGAAGACCATTCCGAGAAGATATTACCCTTGGGAATTTTATCAGTGGGGAGCGCTTTGAAGAAATACAACTATGAAGTAGAATTAATTAATATTACAGAAAAAGAAATCAACAAAACTGCACAAGAAATTGTTAATAAAAATCCTAAATACGTTGCTTTATCAGTAATGACTGGTATCCAAACTCAACATAGCGCGGAATTATCAAAAAAAATAAAAAGTTTAAAAGAAGATTTACCAATTATATGGGGAGGTATTCACCCATCACTTTTACCAGACCAATGCATTAAAGAAGATTATATTGATTATTTAATTATTGGAGAGGGAGAAGAGACGGTTGTAGAGTTTACACAAGCCTTGGAGCGCAAAAGTGATCTTAATAATATTTTAGGACTAGCATACAAACAAGGCAATCAGCTTAAAGTTAATTCGCGTAGACCATTAATTCAAGATCTAGATAAATGGCGGCTTGACTTTACTTTGCTAGATATAGAACGTTATTTTTATAAATTAGGTAAATACAAAAGAGTAATTGCATATAAAACTAGCCGAGGTTGCCCATTTAGTTGCGCTTTTTGTTATAATAATGATTTTAATCAAGGTCGGTGGCGCACATGGTCAGAAGATGCAGTGTTGGAAGATATAAATTATTTAAAAAATAATTTACAAATAGACGCTGTTAAATTTTATGACGATAATTTTTTTGTTGATCAAAAAAGAGCTTTTAGAATATTAAAAGCAATAGATTTACCCAGTCATATAGAAATAAGGATAGATTTTATTAATGATGATATTGCTAGACAATTAAAAGAATTAAAAGTTTTTGATATGTTAATTGGTTTAGAGTCAGGCTCTGACAGATTGTTACAACTAATTGATAAGCGTTTCAGTTTAGAAAGGATGATTGATGGGGTTAAAAGTATTGCTAAATATGATTTGCATGCCAGTTATTCTTTTATAGTAGGTTTGCCAACTGAAACTAAAAAGGAGTTTCAGAAAACTATTGATTTGATGTATGAAATTTATAAAATTCATCCCAAGGCCGGATTTACTTTAGGAGCGTATCTTCCATATCCTGGTTCAAAAATGTACGAATTTAGCAAGCAACAGGGGTTTGAGCCACCTAAACGCACAGAAGACTGGGGGAAAATTGATCGTTTTCGTAAAAATTTTAAATCTCCATGGATTGACGCTAAAAAAGTTTGGATAATTAGAGAGTGTTATAAATTAATGAGTTTAGATTTTATATTATTTAAGAAATGGTTCGAATTTAGGATAAAATATAATTTTTATTTATGGCCAATTGATATATATTTAATTGAATTTTTAGCAGGTATTGCAATTGAAGAGAAAAATTGGGTGGGAAGAATTATGAGGCGAGCATATAATTTTTTAAGATTTAAAAATAACAAACAAACAAATTATATGAGCTCATCTATAGAGGATGGTGATATCGGGTACAACAGGGGAAAATTGATTTCCGGCATTATTTATCCGGAATTTTTTCCAATTAATAAAGAAGATGAAGTTCTAAATATCGGATGCGGAGACGGGGTACAAGCTGTTGTTTATCAAGGTAATTTTAAAAAAATGGTTGGTGTTGATATTAATCAAGCCAGACTAGATATGGCTGAGCAATTAACTGAACGACATTCTATAAAAAATTTTTTTGGCGTTTGCGCCAATGTAGAAAAAATTCCGTTGCAGGAAAAATTTGATAAAATTATTGCTATTGATTCCATTGAACATGTTGTCCATCCATCTTTATTAATAAGCGAATCCCGCCGTTTGTTAAAGGATAATGGCTTACTTTTAGTGACTTTTCCAGCCATGCACGACAAATGGGAGAATCTATTTCGTTTTATTGGACGTAAAATTCTAAGAAGAAAAGGCAAGACTATCCGTTTGCCGGGCTGGGATCCAGATGAACATCAATATGATTATAATTTAAAGCAGTGGCTTGGTTTAATGAAAAAAAATAATTTTAATTTAGTTGATTCCAGAGCATCCACTTTATTTCCTCCCCTGCATTATTTAGGTTTGCCTAAATTTTGGTTTTCAAACAGGTTGATCCATGCGATTGATAATTTTTTATGTAAACTACCGTTTTTTAAAAATTACGGGCAATCGTTGGTTTGTGTATTTAAAAAGCAGTTAGATAATAAATAATAATTTAAATAATTATGAATCTTTTAATAATCAATTTAGACAAAGCCATATTTTCTGATAATTCCGCCAGCTTAGCTAGGCTTAAAGAATACAGTCATCTAGTTGATAGAATATTTGTCATTGTTTGGACTACAAAAAAAGAACAGCCGATTATCTATCAAGATAAATTATTTATCTACCCGACTAATTCTTTCAGCCGTTTATTTTATTTTTTTAGCTCATTTACAATAGCTAGAAATATTTTAAGAAATAATAAGATAGATTTAATTTTTACCCAAGACCCGTTCGAAACCGGACTATGCGGTTGGTTGATTGCTAGGACCAATAAAATTAAATTGCAGTTTCAGATTCATGGAGATATATTCAGTCCTTATTTTAAGCTTGAATCTTTTGCCAATAAATTAAGAATTATTTTAGCCAAATTTTTAATTACCAAACCAGACAATTTTCGGGTTGTTAGCCAAAGAGTTAAACAATCTTTAGTTAAACTTAAGATTCCTAAAGAAAAAATTTTTGTTTTGCCAATCTTTACTGATATTAATAAATTTATCCCAGCAACGATAAAAAATAATTTAAAAAATAAATACCCGCAATTTAATTTTTTAATTTTAATGGCCTCCCGTTTAAGCCCCGAAAAAAATATTACTCTAGCTATTAAAGCAATGCCTAATGTATTAAAGAATAATCCTGAGGCTGGATTAATAATAGTGGGGTCGGGACCGGAAGAAAAAGACATTATTAAATTAATAAAAAAATTAAAATTACAAAAAAATATTTATCTTGAAGCATGGACCGATGATATAGCGTCTTATTATAAAAGTAGTGATTTATTTTTGTTAACCTCTAATTATGAAGGATGGGGTTTAACAGCAGTTGAAGCCACAGCGGCCGGTTGTCCAATTATAATGACAGATGTTGGCTGTGCAAATGAATTCATTGTAAATAATAAGAACGGAATAATAATCCCAGTAGATGACCAGAAAGCTCTTGAGAATTCAATCGCAAATTTAATTCAAGATGAAAACTTAAGAAATAGATTAAGCGAGAATGCCAAAGAAGCGATTAAAAAATTGCCGATCAAAGCAGAAGCTTTAGAATTATATAAAAAGTCGTGGAAGGAAGCTATGAATAAGACAAAATAAATATAGTAAATTATTAATATTAATTAAAACAGAATCCATTATTTTAAAAGATATGGCTTATTACACAAAATATTTAAATTATTTTTTAAATAAAAATTATAATAATTCAGTTTAAAATAATTTTATGAAATTACTTATTATTACTCAGGTAGTTGATATTGACGACAGCGTGCTTGGTTTTATGCACAATTGGCTTGAAGAACTAGCAAAAAGATATAAAAAGCTAACGGTTATTTGTTTAAAAAAGGGCAAGGTCAACCTACCAGATAATGTTAAAATTTTAAGTTTGGGAAAAGAAAAAAGTCAGTCAAGAATAAAGTATATATTAAATTTTTATAAGTATATTTGGCAGACGAGAAAAGAGTATAATAAGGTGCTAGTGCACATGAACAAAGAGTACGTTCTGTTAGGCGGCTTATTTTGGAGACTGGGCAATAAAAAAACTCACCTTTGGTATAATCATGTGAAAGGTAATTTTTTATCTACTATTGCTGGATTGTTGTCAAATAGAATATTTTTCACTTCGCCTTTTTCTTATTTTTCTAAATGGAAAAAGGCTCGCCAGATGCCGGTTGGTATAAATACCGAGATATTTAAAAAAAATGACAACATACAAAAAAATAATAATTCAATTCTTTGCTTAGGGCGAATTTCTCCGATAAAAAATGTTGATGTTTTAATTAAGGCAGTTGAGTTGTTAGATGAAACGGGCGCAGAATTTAAACTTAGTATAGTTGGCGAGCCAGGAGAAAATGACGACATTTATTTTCAAAAAATAAAAGAAATGTCATCTGAATTAGAAAAGAAAGGCAAAATAGAATTTTTAGGCAAAGTGGAAAATTATAAAACACCAGAGCGCTATAATCGAAGCGAAATTTATGTTAATATGACCAACTCTGGATCACTTGATAAAACAACACTAGAGGCAATGGCTTGTGGTAGCTTAGCTTTAGTCTGCAATAAGTCATTTGAAAATATTTTTCCGGAAGATTGGCATGAATATTTAATTTTCGAAGAAAATAACGAACAAGATTTAGCCGATAAAATTACCCAATTAATAAAGCTTGCCAAAGAAAAAAAAGCTAGTATAATGAGAAAATCTAGGGAAATTGTTTCCAAACGTCATAATTTAGATAAATTAATTAAAGAGATAGATAATAGCTTAAGAGAATTATGAAAAAAATAAAAGTTTTATTTACTATTGGCAATCTTGATGTCGGTGGCGCAGAGAAATTAGTGGTTAATCAGATAAAAAATATAGATAAAGATAAGTTTGAGCCACATCTTTGTACGTTATTTCAAGGGGATCCAAATAATTATATAGAAGTTTTTTCTAGCATTCCTGGAGTTACTTACCATGAATTTTTATTTAAGGGACCGTGGGATATTATTAGTTGGGTTAAGATTTTTTTATTGTTGCATCGAGAGAAATTTGATATTTTGTGTTGCCATTTATTTGAGTCAAATTTTATTATTCGTTTATTAAATCTTTTAACTGGCGTAAAAACAGTTTTTATTTTTGAACATAATATTTATTGGCAGAAACAATGGTGGAAAATAGTAGCCGATCGTTGGTTGGCTAAAAAAACAGCCAAAATATTTGTTGATTCTCAGGCGATTTTAAATTTTACTTCTAATCAGGAAAAAATAAGTAAAAAAAAATTTGCAATTTTACCTTACCCAATTGATTTAACCGAACATAAAAAAATTGATCCAGCTAAAGTAAAAAAAGATTATGATATTCCTTCCGATAGCCTTGTTATTGGGGCGGTAGCTAGATTTATAGAACAAAAAGGTTTAATTTATTTAATAAAGGCGGCTGCTAAGGTGTTGCATGATACTAAGCGTTCGGATATATATTTTTTAATAGTCGGCTATGGCAATAAGGAAGATGAATTAAAAAAATTAGTAGAAGATTTAAATATCGGATCAAGAGTAATAATAGGTTCAGCTAGGGATATCAGGGAAGTATTAATCATTCTAGATGTATTTGTTATTTCATCTCTCTGGGAAGGGCAACCAATAGCCATGTTAGAAGCGATGGCTGGAGGTAGTTCGGTGGTAGCAACTAAAGTAGGCGGAATTCCGGAAATTATAGTTAACGAGCAGAACGGCTTATTAGCTGAACCAAAAGATGAGAATTCTTTAGCTGAAAATATTAATCATATAATAAAAGACGATGATTTGCGTCAGCGTATTAGTCAAGCAGCTAAACAAACAGTAAAAGACTATGGATTATCAATTTATATTAAAAAATTAGAAAAATATTTTATTAATGAATATGAGTTAAGGAATAAAAATTAAAAAATAAGTCTAAACTTAGATATTATTTTTTAATTCAGGGATTTCTTTACTAGAACAATTAAATAAATTATAATAAGCTTACCTATGTTTTTATATATAAGAAAAAATAAGTATATTCAAGTACTTAAGCCGTTGTTGAAGCCTATTTATTTAGTTTTAGCTAGACTGTTTATTTTTGTATTTGAATTATTTGTATTTATAATAGTTAAAATATTGAAATTTACGTTTGGAATTGAATTAATAAATAGTATTATTTTTATAGCACCAAGAGCATTTATTAAAACCATACTTAAGAGCTGCGGATGCAAAATAGGGAAAAACGCAGGTGTATTGCCTCACATCACTATAACTAATGCGGCTGGTAATTATACAAACCTTATAATTAAGGACGGTTGCTTTATAGGCAAGGGTGTAAATTTTGATTTAGTCGAGCCCATTGAGTTAGGTGAAAATTCTGTAATTTCAGGGCAGGTAACAATTTTAACTCATCAAGATGCAGGACCGAATAATGAGCTAAGGCGTAAATTTCCTCGAAAAACAGGAAAAGTTGTTATTGGAAAGAATGCGTGGGTCGGAGTATCGTCAACTATTCTTTGCGGAATTACGATTGGAGAATGCTCCCTTGTTGGCGCCTCCAGTCTGGTTATAGAGGATATTCCCTCTCACTCGGTGGCAGTTGGAGTTCCTACAAAGGTGATTAAAAAAATAGACATGAGTAAATAAATTCAGTAATTAATTTAACTAAAATATAATTATATGAAAAAAAATGCCTTAATAACCGGCATTACTGGCCAAGACGGTGCTTATTTAGCTAAATTTTTATTAGACAAAGGATATAAAGTTTTTGGGATTGTTAGAAGGATGGCTACTAGAGATTTTGAGAATTTAGAATATTTAGATATAGATGGCCAAGTGGATTTAATTGACGGAGATTTAACTGATGAAGCATCATTAATTAACGCGGTTAAAAGAATTCATCCAGATGAAGTATATAATTTAGCAGCTCAATCTTTTGTTGGTACTTCGTGGGATCAACCAATAGTTACTAGCGAGATAAATGCTATGGGTGTTTTAAAGTTGCTTAATGCAATAAAAACATTCTGTCCAATGGCAAAATTTTATCAAGCTTCAACTAGTGAAATGTTTGGTAATGCTAATAATGAAGGTATCCAAAATGAAAAAACACCATTCCACCCCAGAAGTCCTTATGCAATTTCAAAATTATTTGCTTACTGGGCAACAGTTAATTATAGAGAGAGTTATAGCGTATTTTGCGCTAATGGTATTTTATTTAATCATGAATCGCCAATTAGAGGTAAGGAATTTGTTTCTCGCAAGATTACTGATGGCGTAGCTCGTATTAAGCTTGGTTTAGCTAAAGAAATTAGATTGGGTAATTTAGATAGTTGTCGCGATTGGGGATTTGCTGGCGACTATGTAGAAGCAATGTGGTTGATGTTGCAACAAGAGAATCCAGATGATTTTATTATTTCCACAGGAAAAACACATAGCATCAAAGATCTTTTAGATGTAGCGTTTAAACATGCTGGCATAGACGATTGGTCTTCCTATGTAAAGATAGATCCACGATATAAACGCCCAGCTGAATTGTTCACTTTACAGGGAAAAAATAATAAAGCTAAAGAAATTTTAGGTTGGGAACCAAAAGTGTCTTTTGAAGAGTTAGTTAAAATAATGATAGAAGCTGATTTAAAGAGATTAAGTAAAGTTTAAAAAGTTTACAATATGGACAATAGAAAAATTAAAATTGCTTTAATGAGCTATGCTATAGATAATCGGTCAAATAAAGGCACAGCTGTTTATGCTCGGAAAATAATAGAAAATTTATTAGAAGATGAGAGATTGGAATTATATTTAGTACATTTTGAAAAAGTTAATGACCCCTTGTATAAAGATAATCAAATACATGAAATAATTATGCCTAGCTTGAATCTACCTCGCGGCAATCATTTTTTTTCTCAGTTATTATTTTTTTGGAAATATAGAAAAAATAAATTTGATATAATTCATTGGTTCCAACCTAGAGTTTATCCATTTTTTTGGCTGGCGCCAGCTAAAAAAATTGTTATTACTGCTCATGGAGCAGGGGAATTTACCGTGGGAAAGTCAGGATTATTTTCCAGTTGGCTTTTTAGGAATACTTTAAAATATTTTAATAAATGGGTAGATATAGTTATAGCCGATTCCCATGATGCTAGAAAAGAGATAATTCAATACTATAAAGTAAAACCGAAGAAAGTAAAGACTACTTATTTAGGTGGTGGAGAGTCTTTTTTACAAATAGATAAAAAAAAGGCGCAAGAATTAATAATTCATAAATATAACATTAAAACACCATTTATACTTGATGTATCTCGATTGATGTATCATAAAAATGTAAATTCATTAATTAAAGCCTATGTAATGTATAGAAAGGAATACAAGGGTCAGGCTAAATTAGTTATAATAGGATCACCAACGCTAGACTATCAAAAGACTTTTGATTTAGCTAATAATTCTCTATATAAAGATGATATTTATTTTATAAATTTTGTTGAACAAAAAGATCTTAACGCTATGTATAGTGCAGCTGAGTTGTTCGTCTTTCCTTCACTTAGCGAAGGTTTCGGCCTACCGGTTGTAGAGGCCATGGCCTCTGGCACGCCAGTTATTACCTCCAACACAACTTCACTGCCGGAAGTAGCTGGCGAAGCGGGAATTTTAGTAGACCCACTAGATATTAAAGAAATAGCGAAAGCTATGAATAAAGTTTTAACTAACGAAAATTTTAAAAACGATTTAATTAGCCATGGCTTGGATCACTCTCAAAAATTTACTTGGGTGCAAACAGCTAAACAGACGAAAGATATATATTTAAAATTATTAGGAATATGAAATTAATTTATTTAACCAATGTTTATCTACCAGGAATGTGGGCGCACAGTATTCAAGTGATGAAAATGTGTCAAGCTTTTAAAGAGAATAGATTGGAAGTAGAGCTTATTACTGGGATGAAAAAAGAAAGTGACGACAAAATTTTCCCTTATTATAATATTAAAAATAGATTTAAAATTATTAAAATTCCTTATTTTGATTTTTCCGCCAAAGGCGGGGGAAAGTTTAATTTTATAATGCGGACATTTAGTTTTCTTATTTCCGCTAAATTGCGTTTGATGTTCAAAAAATATGATATTTTATATTTAAGGACTCCATTAATCGGATTATTTTTTAATAATTTTTATTTAGAAGTGCATGAGTTGCCACCAAGGTTGAAGTATTGGCATAAAAGAGTATTTAAAAAAGCGAAAAAAATTATTGTTTTAACTTCCATTTTAAAAAAAGAACTTATTGAACACAGAATTGCGAAATCAAAAATAATAGTTGCTCCAGACGGAGTTAATTTAGAAGAATTTCAAATAGACTTAACTAAGGAAGAAGCGAGGAAGAAGTTATTTTTACCGTTAGACAAAAAAATAGTCATGTATTGTGGAAATTTTTCTGTCCATAATTGGAAGGGCGGAGATATTTTGTTAAATTCATTAAAATATACAGATGACATAGCATACACTTTAATTGGCGGAGACGAGTTAAAATTTGATGAAATAAAAAAACAATATCCATCTAATGATTTAATTTTAGTCGGGCATCAACCTCATGAAAATATCCCATTTTTTTTAAGAGCGGCTGATGTTTTAATTCTGCCAAATAAAAAAGGGAATGCTAATTCTGAACGCTACACATCGCCCTTGAAATTATTTGAATATATGGCGAGTGGCAACCCGATTGTAGCTTCGGATTTACCATCAATCAGGGAAATACTTAATGAAACTAATGCTATTATAGTTGAACCAAATAGTCCTGAGAAATTAGCTAAAGGCATAAAAGAAGTTTTGTCCAATAATGAGTTGGCGAAAAATATAGCAGAACAAGCGCTAGTTGATGTTAAAAAATTTACTTGGAAAGAACGAGCAGAAAAAATAATTAATTAGCTTAATTAATAAAATTGTGTTATATATTAAAATATGTCGAATATCAAACTAAGCTTGGTAGTGCCTTGTTATGATGAAGAGCCACACTTAGCTAAAAATTTAAAAAGATTAAAAAAAGTTCTTGATACCATGGTTTATCAATATGAAATAATTATTATAGACGATGCGAGCCGTGATAAGACTGTGGAAATTGCTAACGATTTTATAAAAAATAACAATTCAACCAATAACATAAAATTAATTAGACAAACTGAAAATCAAGGCAGAGGCAAAACAGTTAGCGAGGGTATTGTGGCGTCATCAGGGAATGTTGTTGGTTTCATAGATGTGGATTTTTCTACCAGCCCTTGGTACATTCCAGCTTTAGTTGCTAAGGTTAGGGACGGCGCTGATATTATCATCGGTCAACGAGTTTATAAATTGAAGCTAAAAGTTTTGCATCGTTGGATTCTAAGTAAGGGTTATAAATTTTTAGTGGGATTATTTTTAAGGATGGATTTAGGTGATACTGAATCTGGTTGCAAATTTTTTAACCGCGATAAAATTATTCCTGTTTTATCACAGGTGCAAGATACACGCTGGTTTTGGGATACAGAAATTATTGCCCGTTCACATTTAGCCGGACTTGAGATAAAGGAACTCCCAACAGTTTTTATTAGGGAGTCGCTTTATACAACTGTAAAAGTTTTTAAAGATTCCTGGCGACATTTTGTAAATTTAATTAAATTTAGAAAAGAGATAAAGAAAATTAAAAATTAAAAAAAATGAAAATTTTGTTAATTGCCCCTTCGCAGAAACAAATTTACGGTAAAAATATCGCTCCGCCCTATCCTTCTTTAGGACTTTTATTAATTGGAGCAGTGTTAAAAGAAATGAATCATCAGGTTAAATTTATTGATATTGATGCTCAGAGCTATAATGACACTCAATTAATCAGAGAATTAAAAGAAATTCAACCAGATTTAATTTGCTTAACCTGTGTTACTCCAACTTTCAGTGCTGCTTGTCACATTGCTGAAATAGTAAAGAACAATATCTCAGCTAAAGTTGTGCTAGGAGGTGTACACCCGACTATTGCGCCCGAACAATGCTTTAAAAATAAAAATATTGATTTTTTAATAATTGGAGAAGGAGAGGTAACTATTAAGGAGTTAGTAGAATTTTTGTCAAATAATAGAGATGATTTTGATTTAATAAAAGGACTTTGGTCAAGAAAGAATGGCGAGATAACAAAGGGCGAACCAAGGCCATTAATAGAAAATTTAGATGAATTGCCTTTCCCAGCTTGGGAACTTATAAAAGATTTAAATAATTATCAGCCACCAGATTCTTTGCACCGTCCGGTAATGTCAATCATGACTACTCGAGGCTGTCCTTTTGGTTGTATTTTTTGTTGTAGTAAGCAAATTTTTGGTCGGCGCTATCGAACTCGCTCTAAAAATTCCTTACTAAAAGAGATTAAATATTATGTAGATAGATTTAGTATTAAAGAATTACATATTATGGATGATGTTTTTACTTTAAGTAAGGAAAGAACAATTGAAATTTGTCAGGCAATTCAGAAAGGGAATTTTGGTTTAGCCCTATCATTTGCTAACGGTATTCGCGCCGATAGTATTGACGAGGAAGTCCTGCAGGTTTTGAAAGATACCGGCTTTGAGGACTTAGGGTTTGGTGTGGAAACCGGCGATGAAAATATATTAAAATCAATCCAAAAAAATACAACCCACGAAAGCATGCGTCGAGCGTTTAAATTAGCTAAGAAATTCGGTTTTAATACCTGGGGATTTTTTATGATCGGTTTGCCTGGGGAAACAAAAGAAACCATCAAAAAAACAATAAATTTCGCTATTGAACTTGATCCTGACTTTGCCAAATTTTTAATTTTAAAACCATTTCCTGGAAGTGTAGTTTTTAATATTTTAAACGAACAAGGATGTATTAAGGATTACAACTATGACAATTACGGTGTTTACACCGCGCCAGTGCATGAATTCAAGCACTTAAGCGCAAAGAGTATGCTTCATTGGCAAAGACGAGCTTATTTGAAATTTTATCTGCGGCCAAAGAAAATAATTCAGCATTTATTAAAGATAAAGAGTTTTACCCAATTTAAATCTAACCTATTAATGCTAAAATTTTTAATTAATAGAATTTTTGCACATGAACATATAAAATAATTTTATGTCTAAAAAAAACAAATATATTATTTTTGGTGCGCCGGCAATCGGGCAGGAAGAAGTTGAGGAAATAGTCAGGACCTTAAAATCCGGTTGGCTAGGCACTGGACCCAAGACAGCAAAATTTGAACAGTTAGTCAGTAATTATGTTAAAGCTAAATTTGGCTTGGCTTTAAATTCCTGTACCGCCGGTTTACATCTCTCACTTTTAGTTTGCGGTGTTAAACCTGGTGACGAAGTAATTACTACTCCGTTGACTTTTTGTGCTACTGTTAATGCTATTATTCATTGCGGAGCTAAACCAGTTTTTGTCGATATAAACAAGGAAACAATGAATATTGATGAAAATAAAATTGAAGCAGCAATAACTAGAAAAACAAAAGCAATTATTCCAGTTCATATGGCCGGTCGTCCCTGCGAAATGAATGCTATTTTAAAAATAGCTCGCCGGCACAAGCTTTTTGTTATTGAAGATGCCGCGCACGCTCTTGGAGCAAGATATCACGGTAAAATGATAGGTAGTATTGGAGATTTAACTTGTTTTAGTTTTTATGTTACAAAAAATATCATTACTGGTGAGGGCGGAATGGTTACTACTAATAACAAAAAGTTTGCTGATAAAATGAAAATTTACGCCCTACATGGCATGTCTAAAGATGCTTGGCAACGGTATTCTGATGACGGTTATAAGCATTATGAAGTTATTTATCCTGGCTATAAATATAATATGACGGATATCCATGCTTCCATTGGCATCCACCAGATAAAAAGGATAGAGCAATACGATAAAAAGAGAGAGAAGGCTTGGACTTTTTATAATAAAAGTTTTAGTGATTTGCCCATCGGTCTACCGGCCCCTATTGCAAAAAATATTCATCATGCAAAACATCTTTATACTTTACTAATTGATAAAAAAGAAAGTGGCATCAGTCGGAACGAATTTATGCAAGCGTTGCATAAACGTGGTGTCGGTACTGGCGTTCATTTTATTCCAGTACATTTGCATAAGTATTACCGCGAACATTTTAACTATAAAGCGGGGGATTATCCAAATGCTGAATACATAGGAGAAAAAATAGTCTCCATTCCTTTAAGTGCTAAGTTAACTGATTTTGAAGTTAAAAAAGTAGTAAAAATTGTCAGAGAAACTATTTTAGGAAATAAAAAATAATAATTTTTATGAAATTTTTTATTAACTTGAAGATTTTTATTAAAGAGCATCATTTAATTATTGCCCTTTCTTTTTTATTAACAATTCTAATTTTTGCGCCTTTATTTGTCTTTCCTTTAGTCGCTAAAAATGAATATCAAGGACTTAACATTAATTGGTTCGGTACTGATGCCCATTTTTATTTAACAAAAGGAAAAGAAATTTTAGACGGCAACGCCTTAGCCAGCCCAGTTTTAAGAGAGGGAAAAGATGGGTCGGATCCGTATGTTTCTTACAGTGAATATATATTATTAACACCAATTAAATTATTAGGTTTGGCGCAACGAGTTGATATAACAACTATTTATAATATTTACGCTTTTATAAGCTCTTTTTTTATTGTAATACTTATTTATTTTTTAGTCCTGCAACTATCCGGGAGAAAATTATTGTCTATTGCTGCCGCCTTATTCGTTGTCGGTGGTTATTCCCTCATCTATTACAAAACTTTGTTTTACACTAATTTTAACATTTACGCGCGCGTTATTTACCCTTTTTTCAGTTCGTTGGTTTTATTTGTTTATTTGAATTTTTTAGTTAAAAGCTTAAATTCGAAAAAATTAAAATATAAAATTTTAGCCGGAGTATTTTTCGGTCTGCTTTTTTATGTTTATTTTTACGCCTGGTCTTTCGTTTTGGCTTTAAACGGATGTCTGTTCTTGATTTTATCGCTTAAAAGAGATTTTTTTTCCGCCAAAAAAGTTTTGCTGATAAGTTCGATTGGCTTAACGCTTGGTATTTATAATTTAATAAATCTTTTTTCATCACCTCTAGCAGAGTCCGGAAACCAGATGACTTATTTTTTATGGGTTATTTATAGCCACGGACCGGTTTTTAGTAAAATAGGGTTGATAACTTTAGCTATATTTGCTGTTTATTATTATAAACGTCGGGATGATAAAAATTGGCCTTTAATATTAGCAATAATTTTAAGCGGCTGGATTTCTTTAAATCAGCAAATAATAACTGGGCGTATGGTTCAGTATGGGCATTATTATTGGTACTTTATCGTTCCTTTATCAATTGTAATAAGTTTTTATATGATTTGGGGGTTAGTAAATAATAAAAAGTTAAGGAAGTATTTATTTTTATTTTTAATCGCGGTTGCTTTTATTAATACAATTGGTGGCCAGTACAAATCTTTTTGGATCACTTTTGATGTAAAAAAATATGAGCAAAATTTTCGTCCGCTGATTGATGTCTTAAATAAGGAACCGGTCCCAACGGTAGTTTTAATGTCAGATGCCAATGCCTATTTAATAACAATTTACACTCCGCACGATTTATTTTGGCACGGGGTAGCCACTATAAGCAATATTCCGGAGCAAAGGCTTAAGGACGCGTTTTTTGTCTATACCTATTTAAATCAAGAGGCTACAGACGACTTTGCTGGATATCTAGAAAAAATAAGTATTGGTAACGAATCCAAAGATAATCTTTACCGCAATCTTTACCGTAATTTAGAAGGTCTTTGGTCTGGCTTTGACTATTATATTTATCGAAATAAGTTGAATAGCAATGACTCAGAGATAATTCAAAAAAGACCGGAGATAATCAACCGATTAAATGAAGAGTATAATAAAATTATGATAAATAATAATGGTATTGATGTGTTATTAAAAAAATACGGGGTCAAATATATTGTATGGGATAAAAATAAAAATCCCGAATGGGATTTAAGCAGCCTACAGAACTTAAAAGAAATTGTTTGTAGTAATAATATTTGCCTTTACAATTTAGTCAATTAATTTTTCATAAAAATCCAGCCATTGTTTTTTTAATTCGCTGGATTTTAATTTTTCTAAAGTTTTAGAACCACCGAAAACCAATTTATTTTGTAATTCTTGATCAGAAGCAAGTCGAGTTATAGCTCGAGCTAATTTTTTTGGATTTTTAGGCGGGACTGTTAAGCTGTTGTAATTGTCTATTACATTTTCATCTAGAGCAGTGACCATTGAAGCGACCAATGGTTTTTTGTTTTCAAAAGCTTCTACTGCTACTAAACCAAAACCCTCATAACGAGAGGGAACTACTACAATTGAACTTAAGTCATATACTTTTTTTAATATTTGACCGCTAACTTGACCGAGAAAAATAGCTCTATTTTCAATATTTAATTTCTTTATTTTTTTAGAAAAATATTCGGGCGCTTCTTTAGCTGAAGAAGTTATAACCACAAAAAGTGGCATTACAGATTTATCTATTAAGGCAATAGTTTCTAGATATATATCCCACCCCTTACGTAGTTTAAGTTGACCAATAAAAAGACAAAAAGGGCGGTCGGCAATTTTTTTTAATACTGATAGATCATACTCATTTATTTTTTGTTTATCTTCCATCTTGTTCCAGCGAGCATCATCTAAAATATAGGGCAAATAAGTGTAATTTTTTAAATTTAATTCCTTAGCTATTGGAAGGTTATGTTTAGAAACAAAAATAATTTTATCAGCATGGGTTAACGCCCAGTGAAAAAAATAATTTTTTATATTGCTAACTAACGGTGCAGTTTTACTAATAAAAGATTTTGTAAAAATTTGTTTTAAATTAAAAACTAAGCCGTTTGGTTTTAGAGGTTTGCCCAAGGGGTCATCGCGGTCATCAACTAAATAATGGTCATGTAATAAACCGTATTCAGTAAAAAGAAGTGGTTTAGACATTGATTTAGCTAAAATAGCTGCCAAAATGCCGATACGATTATTACGCTGTTGATAAACATGGGTAATGGTAGGGCGCTTCGAAATGAATATTTTAAATAAAAAATAAAGCCCCTGCTTAAGATTTTTATAACGGTATATTTTTACGCCGCAGACAGACTCTACTATTTTTGCCTTGGCTTCATGCCGGACTAGACCAATAACTTCCCAGCCGTTTTCGGCCAGCAGACGAGCAGTAATAAATTCGGCAAAGTTAGCCATCCGGTCATTAAAACCGTAAGGGGCGACGATTAAAATTTTCTTTTTTCTATTTTTCATTTTTAATCGCTAGAAGATTAATTGATTTTTTTATCAGTTGTCCGTCTTCTTTAATTATTTTATTTTTGTCCAACGGGATAGTTTTTCCATTATCTAAAATTTCAAACAAATTTAATCCGTAGGAACGTAGTTGGTTTAAAAAAGCGGTGGGGGAGATGTTGGCTGATTTTAAGGCATCAGATGACAATTCGGAAACCAGTTTTAAACGGGGAGCGGTTCTTAGTAAATTTTCCATGCCCAATAGGGCTTTAGTCTCGCCTCCCTCAATATCAATTTTAACAGTGTCAACTTTAATTCCCGGATGCTGGCTGATAAAATTATCGATTGTAGTTGCGGAAACAGTTATTTTTTCAGCATTGTCGGTTTCAATAATACTATGGCAGCCAGTGCTGTTTTTAACTTTATAGAAATTTATTTCGTCGGTTTGGTCGCTGACTGCAAGATTAAATAATTTTACATTTTTTAAGCTGGACGTATTTTTTTGCAATAGCCGGAAATTATCCGGATCAGGTTCAAAAGATAAAATTTGCCCTTTTTCTCCGACTAGTCGGGAAAAAAGACGTGTATAATAACCTATATGAGCTCCAATATCTATTACGGTCATATTCGGTTTGATAATTTTTTTAAAAAGGATAGTGGTCTCCGGCTCATACTGACCTGAAAGCATACTAGCCTTCCACTTCCACGTGAATTTTTTAGGGAAATAAAAATGTCGGCGAGTAGCCCAGAAATCAATCAGAATATCGAGTATTTTTTTAATAAGCGTTTTCATAGCTTATGAGTTTATAGAATGTAAATTAAGCCTTTTAGCCATTAAATCAGCTAGAGGTGATAGTTGTTCATAATTATTTTTTAAATTATTGTCACCACCAATTTTCCAAATTTTAACAAAATCAACATCAACGCTTTCCTTAAAAATAGCTGTCATAAAATTTATTAAAGAATTTTCATCATACTTAAAATTTTCCAACTGCTCTTTTATTAAATAAGGCAATTCTTCAATAGTGGTGCATTTTTTAACCATCGGTAGTTGATTATAAAAAACTTTCCCAAAAGTAATAACTGGTTTTTTAAGTTGAATACCTTCCCATCCTGAAGTGCCATTAATAGTAATAATAAGCTTGGAATTTACAATCAAGGAAAGACCTTCAACAGTGGGTTTAATAATTTTAACATTAGGAATTTTTTTAAGTTCGCGGTAAAAGTTGCGCGAGCGATAGCCAACCATAGCTGGATGTTCTTTGACATAAAGTTTAAAATTCAAAGGCAGAGAGCGGGCGATTTGTTTTATTAACCAAAGTTGGTCCTTGTAAAAAGGAGCATAGAGTAGGGTAGCAATTTCCGGATCCAAATGTAGTGTAAATAAGGCGAAATCCTCTTTCGGATCAACCTGGCTGTAAAATTTTTCAAAACCTAAGAGAACACGAAATTTTATTTTAAGCTTATCCCAGATTCCCCAGAGAGGATTAATATAAGTATAGTCATTTTTATTTGAGTCGGTTAGGTAACGTATTATCATTTTAGGCCACCAGTAAACTGACCATAGCAATTTATTCGGTTTAAGAAAATTAAATTGTCGGCGACGGTCAACCGGTCTGTTTTTAGTCATGTCTAACGTACAATAAGGTTCTGGTTCGGCACGAAAATTTTTTAAAAATTCTTCAGCTGCCTGCTTTTGTTTTGGAAATGATATTAGGTTTTTTTGTAATTGATTAAATAGTTTATTAACATCCTCAAAATTAGAGTAATCACCGCTAATAGTGCATTTATTACCTACACGAGTGGAGAGAATATGAAGTATTTTAATATTTCTTTTTTTAGCTATTTGATATAATAATAGGCCACTAATCGATCCGATAGCGGAAAATACAATAGCATCTGGCTTGGTCTCATCCATAAATTTAATTACCGCCTTAGCTGTAACCTGGACAATCCTCGCCATCTCTTCGTGAGTGTAGGGTGGAGTATCATAAGGGTAAGCTCTTACTAATTGTCCGTAACGGATAATTCGGTCAAGTTCAATATATGTCCAGAGATTAGGTAGGCCATACTCTTTTTCTAATTTTTTAAGATATTTCCAATCAACAACTTCTTTCTTATAGCGACTTTGAATTTCTTCGTCTAATAGTAATTCATTAAATTTAGGTGAATTTTGGTTTTTAATAAATTCAAAGCTTTCTCGAGTAAAGATATAGCCACAAAATTCATTAATATTGTATTTTTTATGCAAGAGTTTAGCTAAATAATACCCAATAGGGGTATAGCGTCGTTGCAATACAAAACAAATTTTCATATTATTACATTTCTTTATAATCTGTTATAATTATTGATATATAAATATTCTAATATTTATAATAGAATATGTCAATGACACTTATTGACACTTTTTGATACTTTTGATATATTTGGATATATAATATAATTATTATAAAGTTGTACAAAAATATGGAAAAAGAGATAAGAGATAATGCTGTATATACAACAGCCGAAGCACAGGAACTGTTAAAAGTCAGTAACAGCACTATTAAGCGAATGCTAAAAAAAGGACTGATAAGAGCTAACAAAGTAGGTGGCCAATATCGCATTTTAGGCAAAGAGATTTTTCGTTTAGTCTCGCCTGAAGTGGAACAACAAGCAATAAAGTCCTATCTTAAAATAAAAAATAAGGTAGTAGATAAAATAAATAAATGGTAGCCCTAATTTATGAGTTTAAAAGATAATAAAATAACAAATTTTTTTAAGATTTTTTATAGAGCCTACTGGGGATATAAAAAGCAAATTTTAGCGCTTACTTTTTTAGGATTTTTTAGCACCCTACTTGAGGGCGTGGGAATTAATGCCGCTATTCCCGTCTTTTCTTTTCTTACTGGAGCCTCGGACAAATCGGATGACCCAATTTCTAAAATAATAAAAAGTTTTTTTGAGTATTTCCAAATAAATTATAGTTTTAAATACCTTGTTATTTTTGTATGTGGCTTGCTTATATTTAGAGTATTGATTTTACTTTTATCAAATTATATTAAAATAAAAATCGCTGCCGTATATGAAGAGAAAACTAGGGGTGAACTTTTTAAGCTTACGGCTGAAGCTAATTGGCAGTATTTGCTAAATCAGAAATTAGGCTATGCCGAGACAATTTTAGTAACCAACGTTAAGCAGGCCAGCTATCTTCTGCAGTCTATCGGAAATAGTTTAATGATAATAGCCAGTTTATCTATTTTTATTTTAGTGGCTATAAACATTTCTTGGGTTATTACCCTAGCCACGATTATTTTAGGAGGACTAATATTTTTAGTTTTTAAGCCTTTTCTCTATAAAGTTAGAGCACTAGCAAGGGAAAACGAAAAAATTAATCGAAGAACAGCACATCATATTAACGAAAATATTTTAGGCATGAAGACAATAAAAATCATGTCAGCTAGTAGTAAGATAATCGATAAAGCCAAAGAATATTTTAAAACATTAAAGGAGCTTGTTATTAAAACCTCATTTTTAAGCATAGCTACTGATTCTTTAGTCCAGCCGATTGGTCTAATTTTTGTATTTATAATTTTTGCTATTTCCTACAAAACAAACACTTTTGATTTCGCGACCTTGATTGTTATGATTTATTTAATTCAAAGGATGTTCAGCTATGTTCGACAGTTACAGTCAACTCTTTATGCAATGACTATTTTATCTTCATACGTAAATAAAATGCTTGACTATAAAGAGCAGTTGATAAAACATAAAGAAATTAATGATGGTAAAAATAAGTTTAGTTTTAATAAAGATTTAGAATTTAAAAATATAAGTTTTTCTTATAGTGCAGAAAAAGAAATTTTAAATAAAATTAATTTTAATATCAAAAAAGGAGAGATGGTTGGCTTAATTGGACCTTCCGGATCTGGTAAGACGACTATTGTAGATATTGTTTTGCGTCTTTTTTATCCGACCAGCGGAAAAATTTTAATAGACGAAAAAAATATAAATGAAATAGATATTAACGAATGGCGCAAAAATATCGGTTATGTTTCACAAGATATTTTTTTAAAAAATGACACCATCGCCAATAATATAAAATTTTATAATAATTCGATTTCTAAAAAAGAGATGGAAGAGGCGACTAAAATGGCCAACATTTATGATTTCATTGAAAGTTGTCCGAATAAATTTGAGACTGTTGTCGGTGAGCGGGGGTTGCTTTTATCAGCCGGACAAAGACAGAGAATTGTTATCGCTAGAGTCTTAGCTCGTAAGCCGAAAATTTTAATTTTTGATGAGGCTACTAGCGCATTGGATAATGAATCAGAAATTCAAATTCAGCGTGTAATAGAAAGTTTAAAACATAAAATGACAGTTTTATTGATAGCCCACCGGATTTCAACAGTGAGAAATTGCAATAAGATACTAGTGTTATTGAATGGAGAGATTAAGGAGCAGGGGACACCAAATAAGCTGCTAACTGACAAAAAATCTTATTTTTATAAAGTTAGTAATATTGATAAAAAATAAAGCTCAATTAGGATAAATATTATGAAGCGCAAAAAGATATTAACTATAACTGGAACGCGAGCTGAATATGGATTATTGAAATCAATTATTGACGGGATAGTAAAAAGTAAAAGCTTGTCATTGTGTTTGGTGGCGACAGGGATGCACACTCTTAAGGATTATGGCAGCACCATAAATGACATCAAAAAAGACGGTGTGCCTATCAGTCATATTATACCTATTTCTAAAAATGATGATATGTTAAGCGCTTTAAGCAAGGAAATAGATGGTATTAAGGAAGTTTGCTTTAAAGAGAAGCCCGCAGCAATTTTAGTATTAGGTGACCGTGATGAACCTTTCGCTGGAGCTATTGTCGGCGGACATTTAAAAATTCCAGTATTACATATTCATGGTGGTGATGTTAGTGGATATTCAGTTGATGAATATATTCGTCAGGCCATTACCAAATTTTCCCATTTGCATTTTACCGCCTCACAAAAAAGCTATGAACGAGTAGTAAAATCAGGAGAAGAAAAGTCGCGAGTATTTAAGGTCGGCGCTCCAGGGCTAGATGTCTTAAATGAAATGCATTATTCTAATAAAAAAATATTGGCGGATAAACTTAATCTTAACGTTAATAAAGAATGGTTAATAGTTTTACAGCATCCGACTCCCCTAGATAAAATTTCAACACAAGAACAAATTGTACCAACCCTAAGAGCAATTGCTAAAATTCCGACGGAAAAAATTGTAATTTATCCTAACAATGACACTGGTAGCGATATATTTATTAAAGAGATAAATAAATACCAAAAGAAAGATAATTTCCATATTTATAAAAATCTTGACCGTCTTATTTATTTAAGTTTATTAAAAAATAGTGATGCATTAATAGGTAATTCCAGTTCAGGTATAATTGAAGCCGGATTTTTTCATTTACCAGTTGTCAATATTGGAAACCGACAGCTAGGGCGGGAACGAGAAAAAAATGTAATTGAAGCAACGTACAATCAAATAGAAATTAAAACAGCTGTAACACGTGTTTTGACGCCTAAATTTAAACGCCATTGCCAAAACTCAAACAGTCCCTACGGTTCAGGCCGAGCTGGGGAGAGAATAGTTAAAATAATAGAGAAAAATATAGATAAACCAGAATTATTTTATAAAAAGTTCAATTATGGAATCAAGATTTAAAAAATGGCAAGCACCAAAAATAATTGAAGGAGAATTGACAAAATGGAACTGGCTAGTCAACCATATAAAAAATTTGCGTTTGGGAAAGAATACAGATATTGGCGCTTTTTCTTATATTAATGCCGAACACGGCATAGTTATTGAAGATGAGGTGCAAATTGGTTCTCATTGTTCGATTTATTCCGTTTCTACTATTGATAACAAAAAAGGAAAAGTAGTTTTAAAAAAGAATTGTCGAATTGGCTCCCATAGCGTAGTTATGCCGGGAGTTACTATTGGTGAAAATGCAGTTATTGGCGCTTTTTCTTTTGTGAATAAGGACGTGCCGGCAAACGCAGTCGCTGTCGGAGTTCCAATTAAAGTAATAAAAAGTAAACCCTAATGAAATATTATCCTATTGCTAAACCGCATATAACAGATGAAGACAAAAAAAGTGTCTTAGCGGTTTTAAATACTGATAACCTGAGCCTGGGTCCTAAGTATAAAGAATTTGAAAAAAAATTTGCCCGAAAAATAGGAACAAAATACGCTTGTGCTGTTTCTAGTGGCACGGCTGGACTGCATTTAACCATGATTGCCGTCGGAATAAAATCAGGGGACGAGGTTATTACTACACCATTTTCATTTATTGCTTCAGCTAACTGTATTTTATATGTCGGCGCTAAACCAGTATTTATTGATATAGACCCTTTAACCTATAATATTGATCCAGAAAAAATTGAAAGTAAAATTACGAAGAAAACTAAGGCAATTTTAGTAGTTCATATTTTTGGACAGCCCTGTGATATGGAACGCATAATTAGGATAGCTAAAAAGTATAAATTACAAATAATTGAAGACGCCTGTGAGGCAATTACCGCGACTTACAAAAATAGATCAATCGGAACATTCGGCCAGGCTGGCGTATTTGCTTTTTATCCTAATAAACAGATGACCACTGGTGAAGGTGGTATGATTGTTACTAATAATAAAAAAATTTATGAAATTTGTAGTAGCTTAAGAAATCAGGGCCGGGCGGAAAATGACCAACTACTTAATCATAAATATTTAGGTTATAATTATCGGCTTGATGAAATAAGTTCAGCATTAGGCGTTAGCCAGTTAAAGAAAATTGATTTTGTAATAAGTAAACGAAAGAAAATTGCCGGTTGGTATAATAAAATACTAGAATCGTATAGCGACATAATCCAGGCACCAGTAACAGCTGATAATAATACGCACGCTTGGTTTGTTTATGTTATAAAAATAAAAAATAAAAAAATCAGTCGTAATTTATTGATAAAAAAATTAGAAAAAGTCGGCATCAGTACCAGACCATATTTACCCAGTATACATCTCGCTGATTTTTATAAAGAAAAGTTCGGTTACCGAAAAGGCGATTTTCCTATTAGTGAAGAAATGAGTGATTACAGTTTGGCTTTACCTCTATTTATTGGTTTGACACAGGAAGATTGTAAATATATAATTCATAAAATAATAAGTGAGATTAACAAGATGAAATAATATTAATATTTAAATAAATCTATGTCTAATGAATTTAAAAATAAAAAAATATTAGTTACCGGAGCTACCGGTTCAATCGGTTCAACCATAGTTAAAGAGCTTTTAAAATTGAAACCGCGACAGGTTCGAATTTTTAGTCGTGATGAAACAAAACAATTCGAATTGATGCACGCTATCGGTCTAAGTAAGCCCGTTAATTATTTAATCGGAGATGTGCGCGACAAGGAACGTCTAAATATGGCCATGGAAAACGTAGACATCGTCTTTCATGCTGCCGCTTTAAAACACGTTGGATCCTGCGAAAAGAATCCTTTTGAAGCGGTCAAAACCAATGTACAAGGAACACAAAACGTGATTGATTGCGCTTATGCTAATAAAGTCGATAAAGTGGTCGTTATTTCAACAGATAAAGCAACTGATCCGACTAATGTCATGGGTTGTACTAAGCTTTTAGCGGAAAAATTAATTTTAGCTAGTTTTCTCTATAAAGGTAACAAAAAAACAAAATTTTGTTGTGTTCGTTTTGGTAACGTGCTTGGCTCTCGCGGTTCAGTAGTTCCTTTATTTATAAATCAATTAAAACAAGGAAAGTCACTTACGGTTACTGATCCCAAGATGACTAGATTTATTATGTCTATTCCACAAGCGGTTCAGCTTGTTTTTAAATCAGCTGAATTCATGAAGAATCGAGAAATTTTTGTTTTAAAAATGCCAGTTGTTAATTTAAAAGATTTAGCGCAAGCAGTAGTAAATGTGTATCAGGAAAAAAATAACACAAATAAAAAAGTTTCAATCAAAATTATCGGTAAAAATGGAGGAGAGAGGATTCACGAAAAGCTACTAACCGCAGAAGAGTCCGAAGGAGCGATTGAGCTTAAAGATATGTTTGTTATTTTACCAAATTTGTTAGATCCTGAATCTGGATACAGACTCTCTAAAAGTGATTTCTATGCAGGGGCAAAAAAAATGAAAGTTGGAGAGTATTCATCAAAAAATACTAAAAAGATATCAGTAGCAGAAATTAAAAAATTATTATTAGCTAACGAAGATTTAAATTTTAAAATATAATTATCCTGTTTATGAAATTATTTTTAATTTGGCCATTTGAAATACCAGAAACAGCTACTTTATTTTTAGAGTTAGAAAAAAATTCACATGAAATTTTATATTGGGTCGGTGGCAAGTACGACGAAAAACACAAACCCGTTCAAACAATTTTTCATAATCATTTTGATGCTTGGGTAGGTATCCCCCCTAAAGAGCTTAAAGACGCAGAATTTAACCCGCCAGGAGAAGAGTTGATAAATAAAATGTCTAGCGTGGAATCAATTATTTTAACTATGATGAATAAGCATTTTGAAGGTATGTGTGTGGACGAACGTAAGAATTTATATTATAAATTATTGAGTTATTGGTATGGAGTATTAAATAAATTTAAACCTGAAGCAATTATTTTTTCCCAACCACCCCATCCAGTTCATAGTTATTTAATATATGAGTTAGCACAGTTATTAAATATAAAGACAATAATATTTGAGAGAACTTTGATTGCAGGCAGAACAGTTTGGAAAAATAATTTTTGGGAAGGCAGTCGAACTTTGCTAGAAAAAGTAGTAGCCAACAAGAATAAAAAATTTACAATTAAAGATTTAAGCGAAGATTTGCAGTTATATTTAAAATTTTGCTTTGATGATGTTACGCGCAGTAATATTAACACCTTAATGAATAGGGGGAGTTTAAGGAATAAAATAAAAATAGTTGTTAAAAGCATAAGAAATTTTACTATTTTTAAAAAAGTTTATTTATATTTATATAAATTATTAAAAAATAATACTCAAAAAGAATATCGTTATTTTTCTAATCCAAAACCTGATTTATCAAAAAAATTTATTTATGCGCCATTAAATTTTCAACCAGAATGCACTACTAGTCCGTTGGGCGGTGTATTTGTTAATCAGATATTGATGATAAAAATTTTGTCAGCTTCTTTGCCTAAGGATTGGGTAATATACGTCAAAGAACACCCTGTTCAATGGGCGTTATTTGGCATAAATTATACTGATTACCGTTACTTGGGGTATTATAAACAAATCGCCCAGATTAAAAATGTTCAATTTGTTCCCATTACAATAAATAGTTTTTCTCTTATTAGAAAATCACAGGTAGTCGCTACTGTTAACGGAACAGCTTCATGGGAGGCAGTTTTAAGGCATAAACCGGCACTAGTTTTTGGCTACCCCTGGTACAAAGATTGTTCAGCTGTTTTTAAAGTTAATAGCGTGGAATCATGCGGGTCGGCAATTAAAAAAATAACTGACGGTTATCGACCCAACCGTGATTTAATAATAAATTATCTTAAGTGCATAGAGCAGGCAAGCATTCACGACTATATTAATGAAAAAGTTCAATGGAATTTAAAAACCACTAAACAGGATTATATAAATAATATACTAACAGTTATAAATAAGGAATTAAAAAATTTTTAATAAATAAGAAAATACACCAACGAAGTCGGTCGTCCGTGGTTTCCTATTGCGGACGAAGTCAGTTTAGACTAATATGTAAATTATAACTAACTAATATAAAAGCGTATGATACCAATCTATCGCATGCCCGCAATCCACGTTGAAGTTACTAATGGTTGTAATTTACAATGCTCACAATGTACTCGCTTTGTTGGGCATCATCCCAAACCATTTTTTATGGATTTAGATATGGTAGAAAAAGCTATTAGATCGCTAGAGGGCTATAGAGGTCAAGTGGGAATTATGGGAGGAGAACCAACTTTGCATCCACAATTTAAAGAGATTTGCAAGTTAGTACAAAAGTTTGTACCTAATCGGCGTAAGCGTTCGCTTTGGACTAATGGTCTTAATTGGGATAAATATAAAGATGTTATTAATGAGACCTTTGATTCCGACCGCGTTATCTATAATGATCATAAAGATGCGGAAGTAGGAAAACATCAACCACTCTTAGTTGCAGCTGAGGAAATACTTGATGATCGAGAATTAATGTGGCGTTTAATTGGCAACTGCTGGGTACAATGGCGCTGGTCAGCATCTATAACCCCGAAAGGTGGATTTTTTTGCGAAGTGGCAGCTGCTCACGATCATCTATTTAATGGTCCGGGCGGTTACGAAATTAAATCAGGGTGGTGGGAGAAAAATCCTAATGAGTTTTTAGATCAAGTTAAGCGCTATTGCTCACGCTGTAGTGGCGCTATTCCAATGGAAAGGGTAGACGCTCATGCCAAATACGACCTTATTTCTCAAGGCAATGCTGATAAATTAAAAAAGATAGGTTCACCAAAATTTAAAAAAGGTAATTATAAATTATTTACTGGAAAATTAACCGAAGAAGACATTAATAAGAAAATTAAGGAAGGTTGGACCCCGTGGAGTCATAGGCCGTATAAGCAGAGCAATCCTGATACAAAATGGACTGATGAACATGATGTGCAAAAAGATAACCGGAATATTATAGAATAATTCAAATTATGAAAGAATTACTCTTAAAAAAAAGAATATGCGAATGTTGTGGCTCTAATGATCTAGAGTTAGTTTTTTCTAATAAGGCGCACCTTAAAACACATCAGGAATCTTACTTATTCAAGGCTTTTGTGGTTGTATGTAAAAATTGTGGATTTTGTTTTAATTCCCCTTGCTCTGTTAAAGAAGATTTAATAAATTATTACGCTAATTGTTATTCTGTTAATAAAGATATTCCCCCAGCTTATTCCATAGAAAATCGTCTTAAGATTTTAAAGAAATATGCTGGCGGCAATTTTGTTGAAATAGGAAGAAATCAATCAAGCGAATTTCATAAAAAGTTATCAAAATATTTTAGTTCAATTAAAAATATTGAACCAAACAATGAAGCTTCTGTTGATATTGACAGTATTGATAAATTACCTAAAGATTCCGTTGATGTTTTAGCTTTTTATGATGTTTTAGAACATATTCCCGATGTAAAAGATTTTCTTCACGCCTGCAACTTAGCTTTAAAAGAAAACGGCGTAATGATAATAGAAGTGCCAAATATAAGACTTTACTCTAAAAACATAATGTTGTCGTCAGTTTCACATCTTAATCATTTTTCAGCCAATACTTTAGAAAAAATAGCAGGGAATAGTGGATTTCAATTAGTTAAAATTAGCTATATTGCTAGCCGGCCTTTCAGCTTTTTAACTATTTTTAAAAAAGGAAATGCTGAACAAAATAACTATAACGAATATCTTGATAATTTAGCTTGCCTGAAAGGCGGAATAAAACAAATTAATCAAGTTAAAGTTAAAATAAAAGAACTGCAAAATAAAGTTATCAATACTAAGGGAAAGGTAACTTTATGGTGCGTTACAGGTCTTCTTGATCAATTTTTGGAAAATTTTGAATTACCGAAAAATGCAATTATAGTTGATACTGATAGTCGCAAAATAGAGCATTTAAAAGATAAAAATATATCGGTTTTTTTGCCAATTAATTATTTACATTACATAAAAAACAGCGAGCTATTGATAATATTTTCACCACGCAACAAGACGGATATTCTACAGTGGATTGAAAGAAATACTAAAGAAACATTTAATCCAAAGAAATTGGAAGTTGTCGGTAGCGGACAATATGGCGAGCCTTTACAGATTTAAATTTTTTTAATATGGAAGATAAAATAACAAGAAAGCGCACCTTTAGTGACTGTTTAATTTGCGGATATAATAATTTTCGTTACAGCGCTATAGAGCCAATGGAGCTTATGTTGGCGCGTTTTAAAAATGAGCATTTTTATAAAAACAGTGATGAAGATCCCTTAATTAGTGTTTTTACACCTACTTATAACAGAGGAAGTTTATTTATTGAGCGAGCATTGCCGTCTGTTCTAGCTCAAACCTATAAAAAGTTTGAATATATTATTGTGGGAGATTGCTGCACTGACAACACAAGTGAACTCGTAGCTAAAATTAAAGACCCTAGAATAAGATTTTATAATTTACCCAAACGCGGTTATCGCTATCCACCAACAGTAGAAAATCATTGGTTAGCTGGACCGGTTATCGCAAATAATAAAGCTTTGCAAATGGTGAAAGGAAAATGGATTGCTCGTATAGATGACGACGATGTTTGGACGCCGGATCACTTAGAAAAACTTTTGCGGTTTGCACAGACAGGTAATCATGAATTTGTTTCAGCTCAAGTTACGCAAGAACGCTACGGTGAAAGGACAGTTTGTGACGGGCATGTGGTGCCAAGCTCGTATTATAAAATTAATAAATTAGTAAATGAAAGATATGTTAGGATTGGTGGGACACTTACTTGGTTTCATCGCTCTTATCTTAAATTTTTCAAGTATAATATTAATTGTTGGCGAAAGAGTTGGAATAGAGTTAATGATGTAGATGTTGCTACCCGTATGTATAAAGCGGGCGTGCGAATGGATTTTTTAAGAAAGCCGTTAGCGCTATATTTACCGCGACCAGGAGAGAAAACAGTTGGGTTTGATGCTTATAAAAACACCAAAGATGATAAATTAAAACATTTTGAATTTAATAATAATGAATAAATATTATGTCAAAAGATAAAATATTATTTTGGATACCAGCTAGAGGCGGTTCAAAAAGAATTTCTAATAAAAATATTAAAAATTTTGCAGATAAGCCGTTGATTGCTCATGCTATTAAGCAAGCGTTATCTTGCTCTATTAATGGCAGGGTCATAGTTGATACTGATTCAAATAAGATTGCAACTGTAGCTAAAAAATATGGCGCCGAAGCGCCATGGCTAAGACCGGCTTATTTAGCATCTGACAATGCTCAAGGAGTTGATTGTTTAATTTACTTGCTTGATAAATTAAAAAAACAAGAAAAATACGAGCCTGATTATGTTATAATATTGCAGACAACCTCACCCTTAAGACAAATAGAAGATATTACAGACTGTTGGAAAATGATACAAAAAACTAAAGCCAATACTGTTTTAACAGTTTGTCCAACTCATCCTAGATTGTATTATTTAAGCAAGAATAATGATATTATCTTAGTAAACGGTAGTGAAGCTAATTCAACTAATGTTCAAGACTGGCCACCCGCCTATATTTTAAATGGCTGTTTTGTTTATATTGTAAAGACTAAAGCGCTTTTAAAGGAAAAAAAAGTTATTACTAAAAAAACAAAAGCAGTTGCCTGCCCTAATTGGAGATCAATTGATTTAGATAATCCAGAAGACTGGGTAATAGCTGAGATTATTTATAAAAATAAAAGTAGTATAGCTAAAAAGATAAAAAAATTTTAAATAGTATAATTTTATGAAAAGAGAAAATATAGACAATAATAAATTAAGATTTTTTATAGTAGGACTTGGTTCAATGGGAAAAAGGCGAATCCGCAATCTTATTGCTAATAATGAAAAAGATATTGTTGGATTTGATATCCGCCCGGACAGAAATGATGAGGCAAAAGAAAAATATGGCATTAAAATCGTGGATAAATTTACAGACTTATCGCCAAAAGATTTTGATGCAATGATTATTTCAACTTCCCCGGAAGCACACGGCGATTATATTCGTTTCGCTCTAAAACATAAGAAACATTTCTTTATTGAGCATCCGACTAGTGAGGATGGTTATGATGAAGTTTTTAAAAATAAAGATAATACTGTTAAAGTACCCTCCTGCACATTTTTACATTATACGCCTGTTAAAATGATAAAAAATTTTTTAAATGAAAAAAGAATTGGAAAAATTTTAGCTTTCCAATATCATATGGGCCAATATTTACCTGATTGGCATCCATGGGAAGACTATCGCGATGTTTATTTTTCTAAAAAAGAAACAAGTGCTTGCCGAGAGATGTTTGCCTTTGAAATGATTTGGTTAAATTCATTTATGAATTCTAAAGTAGAACAAATTTCCGGAAATACTATTAAGTTAACTGGCTTAGATATGTCTGCAGACGATACTTTTTTAGCTAATGTAAAATATGCCAATGGAATTTATGGTAATATAATGATTGATGTAATTTCTAGAAAACCATTTCGAACTTTAAAAATTTTAGGATCCGAGGGTGTTTTGGAATGGGAACGATTTGATTCTGTTATAAAAATATATGACGCCAAGTCAAAAAAATCTGAAAATATTACCGTGCCTAAAGGACATCCCATAACAGGGTCTCTCAATGAAGAAGAAATGTATAATAGTGAAATAAAATCATTTTTAGATGCAATTAAGGGGAAAGATAAATATTTACATACATTTCAAGATAATTACCATCTTTTACAGGCCATGCTTGCCTTAGAAAAAAGCCATCAAACAGGTGAGAAAGTTTTATTATAATATGATAAAAAATATTAAAATACAAAATAAAATTATAGGTGAAAAGCAGCCAGTGTTTATTATTGCTGAGGCCGGTGTTAATCATAATGGCAGTTTAAAAAATGCCTTAAAATTAGTTGATGCTGCGGTCGCGGCTGGCGCTGATGCGATAAAATTTCAAACCTTTAAGGCTGAACAAGTTGTTACTACCATAAGTAAGATGGCTGATTATCAAAAGAAAAATACTGGTAAAGAAGAAAATCAACTATCAATGCTAAAAAAATTAGAATTACCGGATGAATTTTACAAACCACTTATGGATTATTGCCGTAAGAAAAAGATAATATTTTTATCTACTCCCCATGGCGGTTTTGATTCAGTTGATCTATTAGCGAAATTAAAAATGCCGGCTTTTAAATTTGGTTCCGGTGATTTAACAAATTCACCTGTACTTCAGTATGCTGCCAAGCTAGGTAAGCCAATTATTTTAGGCACAGGCATGGCTACTTTAAATGAGGTGCGAGATGCTGTAAACGTGATAAAAAAAGCTGGTAACAAGAAAATTATAGTTTTACATGGCACGAGTAACTATCCCTGCCCGCTAAAAGAAGTTAATTTAAAAGCAATGCAAACTATAGCGGAAAAATTAAATGTTTTAGTTGGCTATTCTGATCACACCTTAGGCGCAGAGTCGCCAGTGGCAGCAGCGTCTTTAGGCGCCTGTATAATAGAAAAACATTTTACTCTTAACAAGGATATGTCCGGACCTGACCACAAAGCTTCAGTTGAACCCAATGAGTTAAAAGAAATAGTAGAAGCCATTAAAAATATTAGTTTAATTATAGGGGACGGCATAAAAAAACCGACTATTAATGAACTGAAAACAAGAAAAGTAAGCCGAAAAAGTTTAGTGGTCTTGCATGATATTAAAAAAGGGGAAGAGTTGACTGATAAAAATATCGGAATAAAAAGGCCAGGAACAGGATTGGAGCCGAAATGTTACTTTGATATTTTAAGGAAAACAGCTTCTAGAAATATAAGAAAAGATTCCTTAATTGTGTTAAAAGATTTTAAATAAAAAAATGAATAATAAAAATACAATTTTAATAACCGGTGGCGGAGGATTAGTAGGGAGCAATCTCGCCTATAAACTACAAGATAAATACAAAGTAGTTTGTTTAGATCGGCATGGTCACCGTGCCCAATTTAAAAATTCTTTTAATAACAATGTAAAATTTATTAAAGGAGATATTACTAATGAGAAATTATTAGATAAAATTATTAAAAATTGCAATTTTATTATTCATTTAGCTGGTGGCGGCGGAAATCCTGCTTGCGTTAAAGATCCGGTTTGGGCAACGCAGACTCATATTATCGGAACTGATTTATTGCTAAAAAAAGCTTCAAAATATAAAATAAAAAAATTTATTTTTGCCTCTAGCCAATCTGTTTACACTACTTTTCATAAAAGAAAGTTTCCTTTTTTGGAAAATATAGAATTAAAACCAGATGATTTTTATGGCATGTTAAAGAAAACTGCCGAAGATTTAATTCGCAGTAGTGGGATAAATTATTCTATTTTAAGATTTTCTAACATTTACGGTTATTCTGATTTATGTCCACTACAGGACGGAGGCGCTGTTAATAATTTTGTAAAATTCACCTTTATTAAAAAAGGCCTGCAAATTTACGGAACAGGAAAGCAGGGGATTGATTATGTCAACTTGCGAGACGCTACGAAGGCAATCGAGCTGGCCTTAAAAGATAGGCGTAACAAAACTATTTATAATGTCGGCAGTGGCAAATTAGTCAGTATTGAAGAAATTGCTAAAACTGTGAAGCGCATTTTTAAAGAAAAACTGGACAAGGAAGTTGAGATAAAAAAAACACCGGTAACAATGGGAAAAATATGGCCAGATCGATTAATGTCAATAAAAAAGATAAAAAAAGATTTAAAATGGAAACCAGAAATATCCTTAAAAGAAGGACTCGAAGAAATGATTATTAATTATAAAAAATAATATGATTTTAACTGGACACCAACCAGAGCACTTGCCATATCTTGGATTTTTCTATAAAATCGCTAAGGCTGATAAATTTGTTTTAGTTGACCATGTTCAATATTTGCAAAAAAGTTTTCAGAATAAAAATAGGATTAGAACAGCGCCAGGCTCAGAAGGATTTTTTTGGCTAACAGTGCCGGTTATTACTAAAGACAGCCGATATCAAAAAATAAACGAAGTAGAAATAAATAATAAAACTAGCTGGGGCAAGAAGCACTGGAAAAGTATATATTTAAATTATAAAAACACTCCCTTTTTTAAGGACCATCAAGACTTTTTTGAGGATTTATATTCTAAGAGATGGAAAGAACTAGTTGATTTGAATGAAACAATAATTTATTATTTGGTTGAAAAATTAGGCATTAAAACGCCAATTATTAAAAGTTCAAATTATAATTTTGAACAAAAGAAAAACAATCTATTAATAGAAATGTGCCAAAAGCTGAAAGCTGATACTTATTTATCCGGACAGGGAGCAAAAGACTATATTGATGAAGATAAATTTAAAGTAGCAGGATTAAAACATAACTTTTCTGATTTTAAACATCCGATTTATTCACAAAAATATAAACCATTTATTTATAATTTATCAGTCATTGATTTGTTATTTAATTGCGGTCCAAAAAGTTTAGATATAATTTTAAACAGTAAAAAATAATTATGATTCCTTTAGCTAGGCCAACTTTACCAAAATTAAATTCTATGCAGAAAAAGATGCAAGATATTTTTAAGAGCGGAATGCTTACTAATGCTAAATATGTTGCAGAATTTGAAAAAGAAGCGGCAAAATTTTTAGGCGTTAAAAATACAGTAGCCGTTTCTAGCGGCACCGCAGCGCTGACTTTAGTTTTGAAATGCCTACAACTAAAAGGAGAAGTTATTCTACCCAGTTTTACCTTTACTTCCGGGGCTAGTGCTTTACTTTGGTGTGGCTTAACTCCGGTTTTTGCTGATATAGATCCGGAAACTTTTAATATAGATCCCAATTCAATTGAGAAAAAGATAACCAAGAAAACTTCCGCTATTTTAGCGACACATGTTTTTGGTAATCCTTGCGAAGTGAAAAAAATTGAAAAAATTGCTAAAAAGCATAATTTAAAAGTTATTTACGACGCGGCTCACGCATTTGGTTCTACCTATAAAAACAAATCAGTGTTTAATTATGGCGATGCTTCAATGGTCAGTTTTACTCCAACCAAAGTATTCACTACCGCTGAAGGAGGTCTAGTTGTTGTAAAAGATAAAAATTTAGTAAAGACTTTAAAATTAGGCCGGAACAACGGAGACAGTTTTAACCGAAATGAAGAATTTTTAGGAATTACCGCTCGAATGAATGAATTTAGTGCGATTCTAGGAATTGAAGGACTTAAAGTACTAAAAAAGAACCTAGAAAGAAGAATGAGAATAATCAATTTATATAAAAAAGAATTAAATAATATTTCTGGTATTTCTTTTCAACAAATATCCCCGAAAAATTTTTCAGTTTATAAGGATTTTACGATTTTAGTAAATGAGAAAAAGTTTGGCATTTCCAGAGATAATTTATTAAAAGAACTATTAAAAAGAAAAATTCAGACTAAAACATATTTTTACCCCCCACTTCATCAAAAGAAAATTTGTTCAAAATTACCAAAATCATTTTTACCAAATACTAATTATATAAGTTCGCATATTATGAGTTTACCACTTTATTCTCATATGCCGGAAAAGTATGTTAAACAAGTTTGTTCGGTAATTAAAAAATTTTATGCCAAAAAATAATACTAACAAATTAAAAAAAATTGCGGTTGTGACCGGCACCAGAGCGGAATATGGAATTTTGAAACCGTTACTAAAAAAAATTAAAATTTTCCCCAGTTTTAAATTAGAATTAATGATTACGGGTATACATTTATTAAAGCAACACGGTTTGACTATTAAGGAAATTAAAAAGGATGGTTTTAAAACGGATAAAAAAGTCATTATGTATGGAAAAAATGAGAAGGCAGAATGTTATTATGGGGAAGCCCTAGGAAAGGGAATTGAAAATTTCACAGAGATGTTTTTAAAGATTAAGCCCGACATTTTAGTTGTTACTGGGGACAGACTAGAGCCTTTAGCCGCTACTTTGGCCGCAGCGAATTTAATAATTCCCGTGGTTCATATTCACGGCGGGGAAAAAACCAACAGTGGGTGTATTGATGAAAGCATAAGACATGCGATTACCAGATTTGCCCACATTCATCTTGTGTCAACGGAAAAAAGTAAAAAAAGGTTGTTAAAAATGGGAGAAGAGTCGTGGAGAATATTTAGGGTGGGCGCGCTGGGACAGGAAAGTTTTTTAAATTCTAAGAAAGTTAATAAGGATGTTTTATTTAAGAAATTTCAATTAGATGCTAAACAAAAATTTATTCTCTGTATTTTTAATCCAGTTATCTTTGAAGCTGAGAAAATGGGAAAGCATATGCGGGAG
>Ga0222637_1000110_pt1 | contig 43791 bp, 52 predicted proteins | sample AntAcemetagen143_FD_181149 | JGI IMG/M metagenome (GOLD analysis project Ga0222637, IMG submission 181149) | Saline water microbial communities from Ace Lake, Antarctica - #143 | ecosystem: Environmental > Aquatic > Non-marine Saline and Alkaline > Saline | place: Antarctica: Ace Lake...
AATTTTGTCAATACCTGGATAAAGGAGCTTGTTAGACAGTTCATTTTTTAGTATTATAAAGTCATATGAATGCAAAAGAACTAAGAACTAAATATATAGACTTTTTTGTACAAAAAGAACACTCGGAAATCCCGAGCGCTTCTTTAATTTCAGAAAATGTCTCTTCTGTATTATTCACCACCGCCGGCATGCATCCTTTAGTTCCATACTTAATGGGCGAAAAACATCCTGAAGGAAATAAATTAGTTAATGTGCAAAAGTGTGTTAGAACCGGCGATATTGAAGAAGTAGGCGATGCCACTCATCACACTTTTTTTGAGATGTTAGGAAATTGGAGTTTAGGCGATCCCACCGCCAAAGATGGCATCGGAGCAGGTTACTTTAAAGAAGATGCAATTAAGTGGAGCTGGGGATTTTTAACAGAAGTTTTAAAATTAGAAGAAAGTAAATTAGCTGTTTCAATTTTCTATGGCAAAGATAAAGTTTCAAGAGATGAAGACTCAAAAAAAATATGGATGGAATTAGGAGTACCAAAATCTCGCATTGCGGAATTAGGTCCAAAAGACAACTGGTGGCCGTCAGATAACCAGCTTGGCCCATGTGGCCCAGACACAGAAATGTTTTATTGGATTGGAGAAGAAGAAGCGCCAGATAATTTTCAAGAGACTTACAAAGATCCTCGTTGGGTAGAGATCTGGAATAATGTTTTTATGGAGTATAATAGAGTGCCTTCCAAAGTGCCTTCCAAAAATAGTCGCCTAGATGATTTAAAACAAAAAAATGTAGACACAGGTATGGGCGTAGAACGAACTTTGGCAGTATTAAACGACTTATGTGATAACTATCAAACAGATTTATTTTTACCGATTATTAAAAAAATTGAACACCTATCAGGAAGACAATATAGTTATCCTGAAAGAATAAAATTCACATCTAGCGGAGGGGAAATAAAAAGCTTTACGCCAAGTGTTATACAAGATAAAAAGGGTGAATATATTAGCACTATCTATGACCGTGAAATGCGCATCATCGCCGATCATATTAAAGCCGCGGTAATGATTTTAGGTGACGAGCGGGGAATAGGGCCATCTAATACTGGTGCTGGTTATGTTTTACGAAGATTAATTAGACGAGCTGTGCGCTATGCTAAGCAAATTGGAATTACGGAAAATTTTACAGCCACACTTGCAAGTGAAGTGATTACTATTTATCAAGATGTATATCCTGAAGTTAAAAATAATCAGCAGTTTATTAAGGATGAGTTAAAAAAAGAAGAAGTTAAATTTATTTCATCGCTAGAAAAAACAATCCCAAGAAAAAATAAAAGAATAGAGATAATCAAAAGAACGCTAAAAGGGGATAAAGAATCAGGAGATAAAAAGTGGATACAACATGATTCTAAAATAGCAAATAATAATGCAGTAGACATTTGGGATAAAACTACTAAAAAATCTTCACCGATAGTCATAGCAAATTCAGCTTTTGTTTTAGAATCAACATATGGCTATCCACATGATTTATTCTTTGATGATTTGAAATCTGAAAATTTACTTAAAAATAAAATTATAACTAATAAAGTAGAAAATTTTTTTTGGGGATCATATAATAAACACCAAGAACTCTCCCGTACCGCATCAGCCGGACAATTTAAAGGCGGACTAGCTGACGCCAGTGAGGAAACTAAAAAACTACACACTGTTGCACATCTGATGTTAGAAGCCATGCGACAAGTATTAGGTGGTCATGTTCAACAAAAAGGAAGTAATATTAATGCAGAACGTTTACGATTTGATTTTTCTCATGATAAAAAATTAACAAATGAGCAAAAAGAAAAAATAGAAGAAATAGTAAACGAACAAATTAAAGCAGACTTGCCAGTTAAGTTTGAAGAAATGACTTTAGATGAAGCGAGAAAGTTAGGCGCGACTGGTGTGTTTGATTCAAAGTATGGAGAAAAAGTTAAAGTCTATAGTGTAGGAGAATTCAGTAAAGAGATATGTGGTGGACCGCATGTTGAACATACTGGAGAATTAGGTAAATTTAAAATTAAAAAAGAGCAAAGTTCATCTGCTGGAGTAAGGAGAATTAAAGCTATTTTAGAATAGCTCCTACAAAATACGAATTTTTACCCGTCTCGCCTATGGTTTGCCGAGGCGGACGAATATACAAATATTTATTTATAATATTTTTAAATTTATGGAAGAAATAAAAATTGAAAATAAGGAACAAAATTTAGAACAAATAAAAGATGAATTGCGTGCAGAATGGAATAATATTGTAGAAGATTTGATTACTGATGAAAATTTTTTAAATAATAACCAGCAAGAAATATTAGAAAAAGAGTTTGATAAGATTTTGGAAATTTATGAAAAACAAAAACGAAGCCTAGCTCATTATCAAAATTTAAAAATTGCCTTAGATGGCAATAAAGAATCGTTAAATAAATTAGCTGAATTTTATAAAAATATTAATTACGAAAAAGACAGAAGTTGGGCGGAAAATAAAATACAGAGCATGGAGTTTGCCAGACAGTTTTTAACAGTGCTAGGAGTGGATGAAAAAGATAAGAAAAAGTTTACCAGCTTATTTTAAAATAAAACAGCAATATGCTTCAAATTTACAACACTCTAACTCGCAAAAAAGAAGAATTCAAGCCTTTAGAAGAAGGTAAAATTTCTTTTTATCATTGTGGTCCTACGGTTTACTGGACTCAACACATTGGCAATATGCGCGCTATGGTATTGGCGGATTTAATTGTGCGTACTTTAGAATATCTAAATTATGATGTAAATTTTGTTCGCAATTATACTGATGTTGGGCACTTAGTTTCTGATGAGGATGAGGGTGAAGATAAAATAACCAAAGGTGCTAAGCGAGAAGGAATGAGTCCACAAGCAATTGCGGAAAAATATATTAAAGTTTTTGAGGATGATATAAAAGATTTAAATACCCAGCCAGTTGATATAAAATGTAAAGCAACTGATCATATTAAAGAAATGAAAGAAATGATAAAAGTTTTATTAGATAAAGGATTCGCTTATCAGGCAAAATTAGCGATTTATTTTGATGTATCAAAAGCAAAAAATTATACCAAACTTTCAGGACAAAATTTAGCCAAAAATAAAGCAGAGGCTGGTGGTGGGGAAGTTAGTGATTCAGAAAAAAAGAATCCAGCTGATTTTGCTTTATGGTTTTTTAAAACTGGCGTTCATAAAAATGCTATGCAAACCTGGAAATCGTCATGGGGAGAAGGATTTCCCGGCTGGCATATAGAATGTTCTGCTATGAGTAAAAAATATCTAGGTGATACAATTGATATTCACATGGGCGGGATTGAACATGTGCCAGTGCATCATACTAATGAAATTGCTCAAAGTGAATCTGCTAGCGGTAAAAAATTTGTTAATTATTGGTTACATAATGAGCATTTAACTGTTAATGATAAGAAAATGGCCAAGTCAGAAGGCTTGTCTGCCGGAGAGGCAGGTACAGCTTATTCAGTTCAAGAAATTAAAGATAAAGGTTATGACCCACTAATTTTACGCTACTTCTTTTTAGGGGCGCATTATCGGTCAAAACATAATTTTACTTGGGAAGCCTTAGATGCCTCTAACTCTGCTTTAAAAAAATTACGCAATGAAGTTACCGAAATAAAACAAGCAGTTACCAAGCCAGGAGATGCAGTTTTTAATGAAAAATATAGAGAGAAATTTATAACTGCTATCAGTGATGATTTTAATATTCCACAAGCCCTGGCAGTTTTATGGGAAGTTGTTAAAGATGATAAATTAGTTAACGAAGAAAAGTATTTTACTATTTTAAATTTTGATCAAATTTTAGGATTGAATTTAGATAAAATAAAATTTGAAAAAGTTAAAATACCAAAAGAAATTCAAGCTTTAATTGATAACAGAAATAAATTTAGAGAATTAGAGGATTTTGACGCAGCCGATGAAATAAGACAGGAAATTGAAGATGAAGGCTATCTTTTAGAAGATACTTCAGAAGGAGTTAAGATAAGTAAGAAGTAAGAAGTAAAAAGTAAGAAGTGAGAAATAAAGAATAAAAAAGACCTCTGCTATGGAGTGTCTTTTATTTTTCTCAAACAATTCATTTGTGGTATAATAAACATACTTATTCACATTTATTATTTTAAAAATTCCAGACTTTCCGACCCCGCACTCGCTACGCGAAACGGGGCAAGCTTTCAAATTTTCCCATGCCGAAGAAGAAAATAAAACTTACTCCTGCTCAGGAGCAACAAGAAGCCGCACTTAAGGAAGTGGAGGCGATTTTAAACATGGAGATGAAAGCAGAAATTCATACAACTGAGCCGAAAATTAAGGAAAAAATTATCAAAGAATTAGAGAAAAAAGATATTAATTATCGGAATAAAAAAATTAAAACAGAAATTGCCAAAAAAATAGAAAAAGCAAAAAAAATAATTAAAAGCAAAGAATTAAAAGAAGCCAGAATAAAAAAGAAAGAAGAGGAAGAAGCGCGCTTGAAAGAGGTAGAGAGACAAAAAAATATTATTAGATTAAATGTAAAAATACAGGAAGAAAGATCCCCGTATCTAGTTGATATTCCAGGAAAATTAAGAAAGCAAGAAGAGGAAGCAGAAAGAGAAAAAATAGCTAACGAAGACTTAAGCGAGAGAACAGTTCGAAAATATAATGTGGCTTTAAATACTAGCAAAGATACGGCTAAAAAAGTAAAACATGGTTTTTTTGATTTAACCTCTAGAATTAGCGATAAAGCAGAAGCGCATTCACAAAAAATTAAAGCCAAGGCAATTGCTAAGCAAGAAAAGACTGAAAAGTATTATAAAGAAAATATTTCTCCACAGGCAATAAAAAGAAAGATTAATCAAAAAATACAGGATAAAAAAGAAGAAGTTGCCAAGATAGCAAAAGAATTTGAAAATAGCAAAAAGAAAATTCCATTAAAGTTGCTTTTTAAATCTATCGTAGCTAATGAAAAAGTAAAAACAATTTGGAGTTTGTATTGTTTTAAATTATATAATCAACATAAAAAGACAATTAACGAATTAGCAATCACTAGCATTTTAACTGTGCTAGGTTTTATTTCGTTTAAAATCTATTTAGTGCTCCATAAAGTCGGAATAATAACTTACAAAATAGTTTATATCGTAGGCGTACTAAGTTACCGTATTTATGAAAAAACAATTGGACGGATATGGAATTCCAAGTTAGTTGTTTTTTTCCGCAAACTTCCTAGTGAAATTGTTAATTTATTTGCCGAAGCAATTGAAGATGTAGTAAAGGCAATTGTCTGCATTCCTAAAAAAATAAAAGGTGCGTTTAAAAATAGTCAAACTAGGATTACTCAAACCAAAGAAGCTACGGTTGAAGTGAAAGATAAAATTTTAAATACTGCCAATGAAACTGTTAAAGAAACTGTGACTAAATCAAAAAGAATTTTTTCTAGCAGAATTTTACCTAAATTTATCTTACCAAAATTTACTTTACCTAAAATTGTTATTAAATATTTACCACCAACATTATGGCAACGCAAGCTAGTTGGTTTTGCGATAGTTGTTTTAATTTTAATAATTCCTTTTAAAGCCGTTAATTATTATGTCACTGCCAAACATGTGGAAGGGAAAGTTTTAGGAGTTAGCGAAGAAGCCATTTCTAGTTTAAGACAAGCAGCTGTGAATAGTAGTCAATTAGATTTTGCTTATGCGGCTGATGAATTTTCCAAAGCAGCTAACAATTTTACTACTGCTCAAAATACTTTAAATAAATATTCTGAACTTGTTAGTTTAGCCAAGATTTTACCAAGTAAAAAAGCCAAAGTAGCTGCTCAAAGTAAAGAGCTGTTGGCTTCAGCTGAATTGGCTTCGCGAATTGGTCAATCATTTTCCTTAGCTTTTGCTAGCTTGCAAATAGGTGATAAAAATCCTGATTCACTAACTGACAGATTATCTAATTTTAATCAGCATGCTGAGAATGCTTTACTTAAATTAAACGAATTTGAAGAAAGCATTAAACAAATTGAGGCCAATAGTATTGCATTCTTAGTTGATGAAGGCGCGGGCGATATTGTAGAACAAATTAAATTATTGCAAGAAAAAATGTCTTTATTTAAAGGTGGTTTGCAAGAGTTATTAAATTTAACTAATGCCTTGCAAATATTTTTAGGCGATGAACAAGATGCTCGGTATTTAATAGTTTTTCAAAATAATAGTGAGATGCGAGCTAGCGGTGGATTTATTGGCAGTTTTGCTGTGATAGATTTTAGTGAGGGTAAAATTAAAAGTGTGGAAGCTCCTGGTGGAGGAAGTTATGATTTACAAGGCGGATTGCATGATCGGTTTTATGCGCCTCAACCACTACATTTAGTAAGTTCATTATGGGAATTTCACGACGCTAACTGGTGGCCTGATTGGCCAACTTCAGCTGACAAGTTAGAATGGTTTTTTGAAAATGGATGGGGCTCAAGTGTGGATGGGGTAATTGCTATTAGCACTACTTTTGCTGAGAGGTTTTTAAAAGTGATTGGTCCAATAGACATGACTGCTAAATATGGAGAAATAATTAATAGTGAAAATTTTTATGACATAGTGCAAACTGAATCAGAAAATAAAAAAACTAATACGCCTAAGGAGATAATTGGCGACATGATAGATCAAATATTAGTAAACGCTCCTGACTTAATAACCCCAGAGAATTTTTTCGCTTTATTTAATTTAGTAGAAGAAAATTTAGCAGAAAAACATATCATGATGCATTTTAATAATGAAGAGTTGCAAGAATTTGCTAGTGCTAGGCAATGGGATGGAAAAGTAAAAGATGTTAAGGGCGATTATTTGTCAGTTATTAATACTAATATTGGTGGAGGAAAAAGTGATCGAAAAATTAGACAAACTATTGATCATCAAGTAGAAGTAATGCCAGATGGTTCAGTCTTTGACACAGTAATTATTACCCGCGAACATATGGCTGTTAAAAATGAACCTTTTTCTGGAATTAGAAATGTTAATTATTTGCGTTTATACGTACCTAAGGGCAGTCAGTTATTAGAAGCTGAAGGATTTGTGGCACCAGACGAAATTTACTTTGATCCATTACCAGATGGAGGGCAAATAGATCCAGAGATTGCTTTAATTGAGGGTAATGCTCAAATTCATGAAAAGAGCGGAACAAAAATATATAATGAATTTGATAAAACAGTTTTTGCTAATTGGGCCATGGTTGACCCAGGACAAACTATTAAAATCAGATTTAAATATAAATTACCGTTTAAAATAAATAGCATGAGAAATAAGGGTGGATTATTCAACTTAATTTTTAACAATAATTACACGGCCACACCTTATTCTCTATATTTCCAAAAACAAGCTGGCATTGTTTCCAATAAATTTTATAGCGAATTAATTTTGCCAAATAAAATGAATATTGTTTGGGATAATGATGCTGGTGCAGAAATAAGCGATAGAGGATGGAAAGTAGAAAAAAATATGAGCGGAGATGGTTATTGGAGTGTTATTGTAGAGTGAGAATGTTCAAGAATTTTTGTACGGATTTAAATTGACGTCAAATCATTAATTCAAATAATCTGTACGGGCTAATATGGACTTGCAATAATCCAAATACTTCAAATAATATTTTATTCAGGTTTTAATTATATATGGAGGATAAATGTGTTTATAAAGAATTATCTTACAAAATAGTTGGATTATTATTTAAGGTACATCGAGATTTAGGGCAATTTAGAAATGAAAAACAATGTGGAGATTATTTTGAAAAATTAGTACAAGAAACTGGTATAAAATATATTAGGGAATATAGATTTGAAGATCATCAATATGAAGTAGGTAAAATTAGATGCATAGTGGATTTCATAGTTGAGGATAAAATTATTATTGAATTTAAAACAAAAAATTATGTAACTAAAGAAGATTATTATCAAGTCAAAAGATATTTAGTGACTTTAAATTTAGAATTAGGAATTTTAGTAAATTTTAGACAACAAAGATTAGCGCCAAAAAGAGTTTTAAATAAAATGTATTATCAATCAAATTAATTTGGATGAATAATTATTTGGAGCATTTGGATATAATTTGTAGATTTGAATTATATAAAATAAAAACTAAACAAAAAACCTATGCAAGACGAAAACAAAAATGACACTCAGTCACAAGATAATTTAATGTGGCCACAAGCTGAACCAATCAAAACAACATCTCCGTTTGATGAAACTAATAAAGAAGAAATAACTAATGGCGATGTAAAAGAAAAATTATCAGAATTAGAAGGAGTAAATAAAGAAGCCATGCGGGAAATTTTGGAAGAAACAAATGATAGTAGTGAGAGTAATTTATTCAGTGATGAAAATCAAGAAGCAGAACCAGCTATTAAAGAATTTTTTCCTCCTGAAGAAAAAGAAGAAAGTAATTTATTTAACCAAGAGGTAGACGAGCAAGTTGTTAAAGAAGAATTTTTAGATAATAAAGAAACAGTAGTAATTAATAAAAGAAAATTAAATTTCATAAAAAAATTAATAATTAATATTGAAGAAAATACCAAGCGATTAAACGAACTTTTAGCCAGTGATTTAACAGAAGATGATGGTAGAGTTAGCATTTCACAAGTTACTAAAAGCGATACAGAAGAAATGGGCGAGGAAATAGAAGGAAATATAATAGAAGGAGTGTTTAATGGGCAGTTTATGATTGGCCCTGACGGCAAGCAATATAATGTACCAGTTAATTATGCTTCCAAATCAAAATTGGTGGAAGGGGATATTTTAAAGCTTACTATTGCTGGTAATGGTAAATTTATCTATAAACAAATTAGTCCGATTGAACGCGATCGGATTGTTGGTAAATTAATTAAAGACTCAGCTGAGTATTATGTTCATGGTGATGATAACCGTAAGTGGAAAATTTTAACCGCTAGCGTAACTTATTTCAAGGGCAATCTTGAAGATGAAGTAATAATCCTCGTGCCAAAACACGGTGAAAGCAACTGGGCTGCAGTGGAGAATATTGTTAATCAGTCATAAGTAGTTATGACACGTAATGTTCAATTCCAAAATGAATATTATTACCACATCTGTAATAGAGGAGTAGATAAGCGTGAAGTGTTTTTAGATCGCTGGGATTATATGAGATTTTTAGAAAGTTTAAGGTAGTAAATCCAGTCGGAAGTTTATATCGTTTAAGGAATGGAAGTTTATGTAACAAAAAAGAAGTATTAGAAGATTTTAATAACACAAAAGAGTATAAAATATTTTGTGAAGAATTAATTTCAGAAATTAGAGAAACTAAAAATTTAGCAAAATGGGATTTAGAGTAAAATTTAAACAAGGAGGCGCCTTTAAGGCGTTTTTTTGTGTATTTGCAATTTTCAGCACTTGCCAGTAAAATAATACTGTGATTACAGAGAATAATTTATTAAAAAAATTTAATGGTAACTCTATATCAAAAATATCGTCCTAGTAATTTTGAAGAAATAGTTAATCAAAATCACATTAAGATAACTTTACAGAATGAAATTGAAACTAATCAAATTGCTCATGCCTATCTTTTTTCCGGGCCACGAGGTACTGGTAAAACTACCATGGCGCGAGTTTATGCTAAAGCTTTAAATTGTGAAAATAGAAAAGATAAACAATCAGAGCCTTGCTGTGAGTGTAATAGTTGCCAGCAGATTAAGAACGGAGCTAGTTTAGACATTATTGAAATTGACGCAGCTTCACATACTGGCGTGGATAATGTACGAGATAATATTATTGCCAGCGCACGGATTGCAGTTAGCGGAGATAAATACAAAGTTTTCATTATTGACGAAGTGCATATGCTTTCTATTTCTGCTTTTAACGCTTTACTAAAAATACTAGAAGAGCCACCCAAGAAAGTAATTTTCATTCTAGCTACTACTGAAGTTCATAAATTACCAACTACCATAATTTCCCGTTGCCAGCGTTTTGATTTTAAACGTATTAGTATAAATGATATTGTAAAAAAATTAGATTACATTACCACTAAAGAAGAAATAAAAGCAGACAAGCAAGTTTTAGAAACAATTGCTCGCCAAAGTGAAGGCCACATGCGTGATGCGGAAAGTTTGTTAGGGCAGGTGATTTCCATTAGCGGAGATGAAGTTACTCAAGAAAAAGCCGATCTAGTTATTCCACGCTCAAATTTGCAGGCAGTAATTGAGCTAGTTGAATTTATAGAAAGAAAAGATAGTGCGGGCGCCATTAGATTAATTAATCAGTTAATTGATGAAGGAATTGATTTGAAAAATTTTACTAAGGATTTTATTGAAGTGAATCGCAAAATGTTATTAATAAAAGTCAGTCCTCAATTAGCCGAAAAGTTTGCCTTAGATTTAGGGCAGATTTTAGAAGAAAAAATAAGACCATTGGTAGAAAAATTATCCATTGAAAGATTAGTAAATATTATTAATAAATTTACTAAAGCCCAATCAAAATTAAAAACTGCCAATATTATTCAACTTCCTCTAGAAATTTCCATCGTATCTTTAATTGATATTTCAATAACCACCACCCAAGTCGTTGCTCCAGCTTTAGTTCCAGTGAACAATGATGTTACCAGACCAATTAATCAACCAGTTAATAATGCTCCTGCTCAAGAAGCTCCACCAGTGCCAGCCGGGCCAGTTGATGTGGAAGATATTAAATCCAGATGGAACGAGCTTTTAATCAATGTTAAAAAACACAATCACTCTTTATCCTTTATTTTGAGAGTGTGTGAGCCTCGTAATCAAGATGGTCAGCTTTGTTTAGTTTTTAAATATAAATTCCATCAAGACAGGGTTGGTCAGGCAGAAATAAGGGCAATTATAGAAAAATCACTGCAAGATGTTTTTAATAATAAAATTACTTACACCACTCTTTTAGATGAAAATTTAGCAGTTGCTGAAGCTCCAGCGCCAGCAACACCTCCAGAAACTCCAGCCACTCCACCAGCACCAGTTCCTACTCCACCAGCTCCCGTAGAGACTCCACCAGCGCCTCCAGTAGAGGATAAGCCTATAGAGGAGGAAGTTAAGGCAGAAGTCACCCTCCCGACTACGCGGGCGGGCAAGGAAGAAGTTAAATCTACAGACAATGATCAGGATATAGAAAATGTATTAAAGATGTTTGGAGGGAAAGTCGTTAATTAGAAAATTAAAATACAATAAAAACAACCCTGAGAATTAAGGGGTTGTTTTTTGATTCTTAGCTTAAAAAATGGTAAAGTATGATTATTATATAAAAATTAAAATAAATGACAGCCGGACAAAACAAACTTGTTATTTTTCAGAATAAACAAATTCGTCGTATTTGGCATAATGAAGAATGGTTTTTTTCAGTAGTTGATGTTGTTGGAATATTAGCAGAAACTCCTTATCCAAGGCAATATTGGGAAAAAGTAAAACAAAGGGAATTTGTAGATAATCAGTTGTCCCCAATTTGGCTACAACTGAAATTACCAAGCACTGACAATAAAAAATATTCTACAGATTGTGCTAATACAGAAGGAATTTTTAGAATTATTCAATCCATCCCATCACCAAAAGCAGAGCCTTTTAAACGTTGGTTAGCAAAAGTAGGTAAAGAACGAATTGATGAGATTGAAAATCCGGAATTAGCGCAAGAGCGAATGAAAAAGTTATACGAACAAAAAGGTTATCCCAAAGATTGGATTGATAAACGATTACGTGGAATGGCCATTCGTCAAAATTTAACTGATGAATGGAAAGAACGAGATATTCAAAATCAAAAAGATTATGCAATTTTAACAGCAGAAATTAGTAAAGCAACTTTTGGAATGACGCCAAGTGAATATAAAAAGTTTAAAAATATTCCAGATAAATCAAAAGCAAATTTGCGAGATAATATGACTGATTTGGAATTAATTTTTACCATGCTTGGCGAAAAGGTGACTACAGAGATTTCTAAAAAAGAAAAGCCAAAAGGTATGCCAGGAAATAGTAAAGTAGCAAAACGTGGTGGTAATGTGGCAGGAAAAGCGAGAAAAGATACTGAAAAAGAATTGGATAGAAGTGTAGTCTCAAAGAATAATTATTTACCCCAAAAGAAATTATTAAAGAAATAATAAAATATAATAAAAAACAACCCCGAGGATTTGGAGTTGTTTTTTAATACTCTTGACAAAATCACAGAAATAGCTTATGATAATATATCAAGTTGTTTTTTAATCCGATTTTTTCGATATAGCCTTGGGAAAACGGTAAAATATAGAAGGAGTATTTATCATGAGGGTTTCACAACTTCTTTCTTTTTTCAACGAAGTTTCAGTTCAGTTGAATAATCTGTCTGAAAATGAGAAGGCTTTGGCGTTCGTCGTTGTTGTAGCTGTACTTTGTATGGCGGTATTCCTGATCTACAAGTTTCTCGTGATTACACGAGGAGTGTTGTCCTATATATTCTGCGGGCACACTACAGAAGAAGTACGAAAAGTCTTTCGTGAGAGGCAGTCAGGAAATGCGGGCGTTAATGAAGAAGTCCTCGAGAGAATGGAAGATATTTCTGGTAGATTAAAAAGTGCTTCCAAAAAGTTAGAAAATGCCGTCAGCATATCAGAAGAAGCTTCCGAAGCATCAATAAAGGCTTCCAAAAGATTCAATAGGGCTACCAAGGGACTGAATAGAATTTCCAAGAGGCTGGAAAAAGCCCTCAAAAAACAAAAGAAAAAAGACAAGTCTTTGGGGAGAGTACCAGAAAAACCGGCAGATTCATCGAAGGATTAATCCTGCGAAAATCGAAATTATAAACTGGGGTTCACACAATATTGTGAACCCTTTTTTTAATTGATAAAATATAAAAACAACCCCGAGGATTGGAGTTGTTTTTTTTAATATTATTGAAAAACATAAAAAAAATAAACCCATAATCTTATGACAAGGATTTTTTGTCTATAGATATGGATTTATAGTACAAGAATTTAAGTCTTTCTGATTCCAAAATATTATATTCCACTAGCAGTATTGGTTTTCGATTTACAAATATTACTCAATATATTGACTAAATAAGGCATCTGCCCACAAAGCTGGCCTCCAATCAGTGGGATTATAATATTCAATCCATTTTGGATTTCGGAACAAATCATTAGTTGAATTCGAAAGTTTTTCTCTTGCAACCAATTCATCAATAAATCTAAGTGGGAGATAAAGATAATATTCACTAATTTCAGATCTAACAAACTTATGAAAAGATTCTGCTCTCTCTTCAACTGCAATTCCCCAATTTGAGGACATTTGCTCTGGTATATGATGCATATTTTTAAGAACTTTTTTAAAATGAGTTTGACAAATATTAACTTGCAAGCCTGAATATGCTAGCCGTTTATTTTCTGGATCTCTTAAAACTGCATTAAGCAAATAAAACTGTTCTTCACTCCCATCTTCTTTTTTATCATCACATTCATGACACAAGATTATTGACATTTCAGACTCCTTTTCTTGGACATAGAATTTTTTAAATTAAAAAAGGAACAATATCAAAAAAATATAGCATTAGACTATACTTTTGTCAATAAATATAAAAACAACCCCGAGGATTTGGAGTTGTTTTTTTACTATGAAAAGTTGTACGGCGTGTCAATGTAATCAGATACCTGCCCGCCTTGGGCGGGGAAGAATACCTTTTGTGGGGTCGTGAGAGGGTTTTATGAAGCTATTCAACATTTTTAATTTCCTCATTATAGAAACGCATAGATCTTTCAAGTCCAGCACATTTTAAAATACTTGAATCACTGTCATTTTTAATTTCTTTTATGGCTATATAAGCAAAATTTTGTGGTATTTTTTTATCTACTCTTTTATGAACTAGTAATGTTCTTACCTGGCTGTCATTATGATAAAATTTTTTTTTAGCAAATCTAATATCGTTTTTGCCATATTATCTACATCCCTACTGTCACATTCTTTTTTTGAAGTAAAATATTGAACAATCAAAATAAAAATTTTATTATGAGATGGAAATTGTTTTAAATCTTTTGCTCTTTCAGATAAAATTTTAGAAATAGAAGAAGAGAAGGCTAAAACATCTTCTCCTTCTTTTTTCTTTTCTTTTATATTGCAATTATTACTATGATATGCCTGTTGGGTTGATGGAATAATTGTACTTACACCGAACTCAAAATCAATTGAAATTATCTTTATTTTTTCCTTCCTTGGCATATATTTTCAAATTAACTCTGCATAACAAAAAATTCTACTTTTTGTGTTTTAGGCGCTCTTTTTACAACATTCGCTTCAACTATTTTGCCATTTTCAGTGTAAAAATCTATTTTAACTTTTCTATTCTTATATTTAGTCGCTATAAAATTTACTTTTTTCTTGGTCATATTTTTATCTTAAGATTAAAACAGATTACACTATTATTATATCATAGTCAAGGGTAATAAAAAATTGTTAAAGGTGTGGATTACTTTTCTACTAGAATTATATATTTTTTAATTGATAAAATATAAGAACAACCCCGAGGATTGGAGTTGTTTTTTTTACTGCTATTGACAAGAATTAAAAAATATACTAATATAATACATTGATCTTTACAGATTAAAATGTGCATTTGCACAACAATCAACTCATTTTGAAAGGAGAAGATCCTATGATCTTTCTCGGAATTAGCTGTATCTTCGCGCTGGTCGCTTTTATAGCAACCAGAAGAGTTTTGGCCCCGGTGATTGTTTTTTTTCTCACCCTGTTTGTTTCATACTTCGGATTGCCAGTGTTAAGCTTTGGTTTCTGGGGGTTGCCATGGCTGGCGTTATTAGCTGGAATAATTTGTTTCGTTTGCGAACTTGAATCCAGACGTGGAGAGCCTCAATTTAAAAAAGGCAATCGTTGGGTAGGTGCTGTTATATTGGCGGTTATCTCTATGTTACACATCATTTTAGTGCCGATGCTTAGCTCGCCACTTTTCCATGCTGGTGTTTATCGTGGACTTATCGGTGATGTAAAAGAAAGCACTTTTTCCACCGACACTGCGCCAGTTGACCCCTCACAAGTGCGGATTGTCGACCAGTCATTAGCTCGACGTCTGGGCGAAAAACGGCTCGGAGAAGACCCTGGACTCGGTAGTCAAGTTAATCTTGGCACAATGAATATCCAACAGGTCAACGACCAGCTTTACTGGGTTGGACCGTTGGAGCATAGTGGTTTTTTCCGTTGGTGGTCGAATTCCCGCGGTACGATTGGATACATTAAAGTATCCGCCACCAATGAACGCGATATTGAATTAGTACGAGATATTGATGGTGAAAAAATCGCCATCAAATATAACAAGGGGGCATTTTTCAACGATGATCCCCATCGTTATCTGTACATGAACGGTTATGCCAGTGTTGGACTGACCGACTGGACTTTTGAAATCGATGATTCAGGCCGGCCTTACTATGTCATCACGCGTTACGAGAAAAAAGTCGGGTATTTCGGCAATGACCCAACCGGCGTGATAGTCCTTGATGTTCAAAACGGCGATATCGAGGAGTATGATATTGACGACGCCCCGTCATGGATTGACCGAATTCAGCCCACAGATATTATGGAAAGTCAACTTGATGACTGGGGTATGTTTGTCCACGGCTGGTTGAATCCGAGTCAAAAAGATCGGATGAGAACAACTCCCGGCATGTCGTTGGTTTATGGAGACACCGGTGATTCTTACTGGTACACAGGGATGACTTCGGTCGGTGGAGACGAAAGTACAGTCGGTTTTGTACTCATCAATACTCGCACAAAAGAGGCGAAGTTCTACAGCCAACCAGGTGCAACCGAAAGAGCAGCTATGCAATCAGCCGAAGGCGCGGTTCAGGAAAAAGGTTATAAGGCAACTTTCCCGATTATGTACAATGTTTCGGGGGTACCAACTTATTTCACCACCCTCAAAGATAATGCTGGGTTGGTAAAACTGATGGCCTTCGTTTCGGTAGAGAATTATTCGCTGGTCGGCATCGGTGAAAATGTCCAGGCCGCTCTGCAAGCATATCGACGAGTAGTGAACAGTCGTGGGAATGCTATCGTGCCAAACGGAGCCGTTGAGCGTTATGAAGCACAAGGCGTTGTGGAACGGCTAGCGACCGAGGTAAAAGGCGGAAATACTAACTATTACTTCGTCATCACTGGCACTAGCTATTCGCAGAAACAGTTTGTCGGCTCCTCGGATATTTCTCCAGAGCTGATCAATACTGAACTCGGTGATGAAGTCACCATAATATTTGAAGACGGTGGAAGTGCCACTATCTACATCTCGCAGTTCGATAATATGGAACTGGACTTCCAGAAAACCGAAGCACAAATCGGTGTTGAAGAACGTTTTGAAGCTGCTAAAGAAAAACGGCAGACAAAACGGGACGATCGCAACCTTGATGCGGCCTGGGATGATCTTTCTCCAGAAGAAAAAAGAGAGATGATGAAGAAACAATAACCGATACGAACCAATGTTTAAAGTTAAGGGTTAACAGTAGCAACAACGCTGTTAACCCTATTTTTTTTGATAAAATATAAAAACAACCCCGAGGATTTGGAATTGTTTTTTAGTTTATATAAATTTTATTTTAATTAGATTAACACGAAACACTAACCTTTTCTTCAAAGGTCTCAGTATATTTTTTAATTAACTTTTGCTGGTCTCTGTTAGCTGCTCTAGCTGCTGATTTAATAATTTCTTTCTGTTTGCTAGCTGGTAAACCAGAAAAAGTTGATTTTTTCCCCTCCTTTTTCATACCTTTTTTCATATATTTATTTTAGCACTTTTTTTAATGCTTGGATAGTATATTCTGTTTTTAAATAATTGTCAATATTATCAATATTAAATTTACTTTTTTCTACATTATTTGCATTATTTAAATTTTTAACAACTAAAAATATTTTTACTTTCTCCTGAAAAACTTCTTTTATTTTATTAACATTTTCTTTGGCGTCAAAAAACGCTTTAATGAAAACATTTTTAGGTATATTTCTACCTTCTAATTCTTCTCGTTTTTTTGTAAAATCCCAAGCAATTATCGGGTCTTGATATATATAAAAGATTGATATATTTCTATTTTTATCAATAGACCTTTTTACATTTTTATAAGCTACATTATAATTTGCAAAAGTGCTATCCATGATTATATCTAATTTTTTCTTTAAAACATAATCATGTAATTTCTCAACACCGATAGCGGCAGCTACCTGCACATCATTAGAATTAGCACCAGTATATCCAGGAATTATTTTTCTAATTTCATCCGCATCTATTCTAATAAAGTATTTTTTTGTCGTTTTATGTAAATCTTCTATTAAATTTTTAGAAAATTCAGTTTTACCAGCGCCTGGTGAGCCAGCCATAAAAATAGTTTCTGGAAATTCAACTGATTTATGTATTTTTGGATTAACAAATTTTTCAAAAAGTAACTTTTTGTTTGCTTTAATAAATTTTATTGCTTTGTCTGATGTTTCTTTATTCATAATTATAAAAATTATACCACAGACTTACCATGTATGTAAAAAAGAAAATTCTCTATCTATGAACTATGCACAACCCTCCTAAAATGGACAAAAAAATAGACTTTCTTGAAAAAAAGTAATTTTTATAGTAAGTTTAATAATAGATTTCGGGAATCGCCCGCCTACGCTTAAGCTTCGGCGAGGCAAGTCTAATTTTAAGCTAAATTTAATATTCGGGAATCGTCTAATGGTAGGACACCTGGTTCTGGTCCAGACAATCGGGGTTCGACTCCCTGTTCCCGAGCCACGCAAAGAAATGTCCATTTAGGGTGTTTTTTTATTTCGTGTTTATTTTGAAAAATGTTATAATTAAAATAATATTAACAGGGAGATTTAAATTAATAACTTTAAAATTATGGCAGACGAAAAACAAAATTTAATTTTACAAAGTTTTTTATTTTCTTTAGGAGTGGTAATTTATGTTACTTTAATTTCTTGGTTATTGTTTAATGGAGAAAGTTTATTTGGTAAAATGACAGGATTTCACGGTCCATTAATGCTTTTAATGTTGTTTATAATTTCTGCCCTGATTACTTCATTGTTAGTTTTTGGCCGGCCAGTTTATTTATACTTTGAAAATAAAAAGAAAGAAGGAATTAATTTATTATTTTTAATATTAGGGTGGTTGATTATTTTTACAATTTTAGGATTTACAATTTTAGGAATGAGAGGATAAATTATGTCAGTAAAAAAAGAATTAAAAAAATATTCTAGTCCTGCTAAAGCCAAGATTTTACAACGATTTTTTAAAACTGGTAAAGGTGATTATGGAGAAGGAGATATTTTTATTGGTGTTACTGTGCCAAACATTAGAATAGTAGCTAATCAATTTAAAGATCTATCATTAACAGAAGTTAAAAAAGTTTTACATTCTAAAATTCATGAAGAGCGTTTGTGCGCTCTTTTAATTTTGGTTGAGCAGTTTTCAAAGGCAGAAGGGTTAGCTAGAAAAAAAATTGTTGACTTTTATTTAAAAAATACTCAATATATTAATAATTGGGATTTAGTTGATTTATCAGCCCCTAAAATTGTGGGAGTTTATTTTTTAGATAAACCCTCCCATACAAGTAGGGCGGGCAAGAACAAAAAAATATTATATAAATTAGCCAAGTCAAAAAATCTCTGGGAAAAAAGAATTGCTATTTTAGCCACTTATGCTTTTATTAAAGAAAATGATTTTAAAGATACTTTAGAAATCTCAGAAATTTTACTAAACGATCAGCATGATTTAATGCATAAGGCAGTCGGTTGGATGTTAAGAGAAGTGGGTAAACGAGACATGCAGGTTGAAGAAAAATTTTTGAAATTATATTATAAAAAAATGCCCCGTACAATGTTGCGTTATGCAATTGAAAGATTTCCGGAAAAGTTAAGGCAAGCTTATTTGAAAGGAAAAATATAAAAAAATCGATATTTTAGTAAAAAAAGAGGGCTCACAATTTGATGTGAACCCTGGTTGATATCTCAACTAATCTTTTAAGGGATTCTTTTAAAGTGTTTTTATCTTCTCACAAACCTCCCTCGCTTCATTACAATTTTTTCTTGTCTCGGTAGCAACTACAGTAAGTTGCTTACTAATTATTACAAACTCTTCGTAACTATTTTGAAGTCTTTCGTTGATCCTTAACATTTTTTCGTGCATTTTTTCATACCACGGATCCTTAATACGTTCATCTTTTGTTGGTATTAACGACATTGTATGAGGTATAAAAAACATTATAACCATTGGTATAAATAAAGCCAAAAAAAAGTGTAATCCATGAGCACTCTGAAACCAAGCCCAGACTTCATTGTAAAAAGTAAGTTCATTATAAGAAGTAGGGAGGAACAAGTAAAAATTCATGATAAATACCCCTTTTTGTGTTTTACTGTTTCCTCCAAACTAGCCTAGAAGAAATCAGATTTTTAAGAACATTATAATATATTAAAATGTTAACCTATTTTTATGATTATGTCAATACCCACTTTTTTTCTTTTTGACAAATACTAATGAAAATGGGAGAATAAAATAATTATGTCAAACATTTTTGCTGTTAACAAACCAAAAGGGCCAACATCTAATCAAGTGCTTAATAAGATTAGAAAAATTGCAAGCACTAAAAAAGTTGGACACGCTGGAACATTAGACCCTCTGGCCGAGGGTGTTTTGGTTGTGGCAGTGGGTAGAGAAGCGACTAAACAGTTAAATAGTATAGTTAAAAAAGAAAAAGAATATATAGCTGATGTTAGATTAGGAGAAACAAGCACAACTGACGACAATGAAGGAATTAAGTCAAAAGTTTACCCCGCCTCGCTTCGCAAGGACGGGGTGAAAAGTCATAAAGTCAAAAGTCTGGAGGTTAAAAAAGTCTTGCCACAGTTTATTGGTAAAATTGAACAAGTACCACCGATTTACAGCGCGATTAAAATTAAAGGACAAGAGGCCTATAAACGAGCGCGAAAAGGTGAGAGTATAGAAATGAAATCAAGAGAGGTTGAAATAAAAGAAATAGAGATTTTAAAATATAAATGGCCTAACTTGCAAATAAGGGTAGTATGTGGAGCTGGAACCTATATTCGCTCTCTAGCGCGTGATATTGGCTCAGAATTAGGCGTAGGCGGTTATTTGGCAGGATTAATTAGAACTAGAGTAGGGGAGTTTAAAATTAAAGAGGCGATCAGAGAAGAAGATTTTGAAAAAATTTTTAAAGTGACAAAATAAGAGAAAACTGGTATCATATAGCTATGAAAGTAAATTTATCAAATTTAACTCAGATTTTTCATTTGCAAAACGAAGGATTAAAAGAGACAATCCAAGAAGGATGGCGTGATAAAAAAGTGAGATATTTTGTGCTATCATCAGCTATTATTAATATTTTAGGCTGGGCAGTTAGCATTTTTTTGAATTTTAGAATAGATGAAAAAATAATACCTTTGCATCATAACATTTACTTTGGTATTAGTTTGATTGGTAGTCCAAAACAAATTTATTTTATCCCATTATTGGGATTAATTTTAATTTTAATTAATTTAATATTTTCTTATTTAGTAAAACAAAAAGATAATTTTTTTGTATATTTATTCACTGCCTCCAGTATTTTAATTAATTTTTTCTTGTTATTAGGGCTGGGGTCAATTATACTTATTAACTTTAGATAAAATGTGATGCTAATATACGAATAAATGCTAATTTACTAATCGCGAATGCTACAAATATATATTAGCAGCAATTTGTGGATTAGCGTTTATTAGCGGATTAGTATCACACATCTCTATGGAAAATTTTCAAATAGTAAAGATTCTATTTTTAACAACTTTGTCTGCTATTTTTGCAGTGGCTTGGACGCCTTTGCTAGCTCATTTTTTATATAAATACAAATTAGGTAAAAGCATTCGCAACACTGGTACTACACCAGTTTTTAGTAAGCTACACGCTGATAAGGCGGGTACTCCAACAATGGGTGGCACGATTATTTGGGTGACTGTTTTTATTTTAGCTTTATTATTTTTTTATTTAAGCAAATGGACAAACATTGAGTTTTTTCAACAAATGAATTTTTTAACTCGTAGTCAGACTCTTTTACCTTTAGGAGCTTTAGTGGTAGCTGCGTTAGTGGGTTTGTTTGATGATTTTTTAGACATCCGCAGTAAAGGTAAGGGGGGATTAAGAATGAAACATCGTCTTTTGATTTATACTTTAATTGCCTTAGTTGGAGCTTTGTGGTTTTATTTTAAACTTGATTGGGATTTATTACATGTACCATTTTTAGGAAATTTTCAGATTGGCTGGTGGTATATTCCTATTTTTATCTTTATAATTGTAGCCACTGCTTTTTCAGTAAATGAAATTGATGGCCTAGACGGTTTATCAGGTGGCACACTTTTAACTGCTTTTGGTGCTTATGGCGTGATTGCTTTTTCACAAGGTAAATTTGAACTAGCTGCTTTTTGCGGAGTAATAATTGGCGCATTAATTGCATTTTTATGGTTTAATATTAAGCCCGCTCGTTTTTATATGGGAGACACTGGTTCCATGTCGCTGGGAGTCACTTTGGGTATAATCGCCATGTTAACTAATCAGGCATTTCTTTTACCAATTATTGGTTTGTTATTTGTAATAGAATCTTTAAGCGTAATTATTCAAATGATTTCTAAAAAATTACGTAAAGGAAAAAAAGTATTTTTATCATCTCCTATTCATCATCACTTAGAGGCAATTGGTTGGCCAGAATATAAGATTGTAATGCGATTTTGGTTAGTAAGTGGTATTACTGCCGTGATGGGTGTAATTATATTTTTACTTGATAAATAAAACAGTTTTAAGTTTTAAGTTGTAAGTTTTAGACGAGTTATTTTACAACTTATAACTTAAAACTTACAACTTAAATGGCCAGGAGGCGTTTACAGAGAATAAAATTAATGTTTCGTAGTTTATTGCGAGATCGAGCAAACTATCATCAGCCAGATTATTTGTTAATCGGCGCAGTGGTAGTTATTGTTTTGTTTGGTCTAATAATGCTTTCTTCTGTATCAAGTGCAATTTCTTTTGCCAAACATGAATCAACTTATATTATTTTTTATAAACAGCTTTTAGGTCTTAGTCTAGGTGCTTTTTTATTTTATATCACTTCCAAACTCGATTACCATCGTTATAAAGAATTAGCCTTACCCTTGTTAGTTGTATCATTGGCCTTATTGTTAATAGTATTTATTCCTGGCTTAGCAGGTGGTTGGGGTAGTGCAAAAAGTTGGATTAATATTTTTGGTTTTTCATTACAACCATCTGAATTAGTAAAAATTACTTTTCTACTTTATTTAGCGGCTTGGATTGATAAGCGTGGACGAGATTTAGAAGATTTACATCAAGGCACAGCGCCTTTTTTTATGTTGCTAGCAGTAGTGGCAGGATTAATGATTGCTCAGCCAGATACTGGTACTTTGTTTATTATTCTATCAATCGCTTTGTCTGTTTATTTTATTGGCGGAGGAAATATTAAGCATATTGCTATAATTGGAATAATTGGTTTAATTGGTTTGTTTATGATGGTTAAAGTAGCTCCATACCAAGCTGATCGTTTTCGTTGTTTTTTTGACTCTGATTTTTCTCCAGTAGATGTTTGTTATCAAATTAATCAATCTTTAATAGCAACTGGATCGGGTGGATTTTTAGGTAGGGGTTTTGGCGCTTCTAGGCAGAAATTTAAATATTTACCAGAAGTACAAGGCGATGCAATTTTTCCAATCATTGCTGAAGAAATGGGTTTTGTAATTGTATCAGGGCTAGTTGCTTTATTTACTTTCTTATTTTATCGTGGTTATATTTTGTCACAACGCGCGCCTGACAATTATGGAAAATTGTTAGCAATTGGTATTGTATCGTGGTTTTCTTTGCAAGCCTTTATTAATATAGCTGGTATGATTAATTTAATGCCTATGACGGGAGTGCCTTTGCCGTTTATTAGCTATGGTGGTTCAGCCATGATGGCAGTTCTTGCTGCCGCGGGGATACTTGTTAATATATCTAAACAAACACGGTGAATAGAAATTAGGAAACTAGAAACTTGCGCTTTGCGCGAAACTAGTCGAAACTATTAGTTTCTAAGTTTCATAGCGAAGCAAAGCGAGCTATAAAGTTTCAATTAGTTTTTAAGTTTTATCTCAATAAATAATAATTTAAAATTCATGTCTCATAATTTACGGCTTAACAAAATTCTACTAACAGGTGGCGGAACTGGTGGTTCAGTTACACCTCTTTTAGCATTGGTTGATAAATTGGGTAAGAAAGATTTTCAGTATCTTTGGATTGGTACTAGAAAAGGTGTAGAAAAAGAAATGTTGGCGAAGGAAAATATTAAATTTAAAGCAATAAGTTCTACGAAATTAAGGCGTTATTTTTCACCGTTAAATTTATTAATTCCTTTTCAGTTAGTAATTGGTTTTATTCAATCTTTTTTTATAATTATAAAATTTCGACCCCAATGGATTATTTCTGCTGGTGGTTTTGTCAGTGTACCAGTTGTTTGGGTTGGTTGGCTTTTAGGTCGTAAAATTTTAATTCACCAACAAGATGCTAAAGCTGGTTTAGCTAATAAATTAATGGCTTCGTTTGCACGAGTGATTACAGTGACATTTGAAAAATCATTACGAGATTATGGTAAAAAAGCTCGTTGGATTGGAAATCCAGTACGTAGTCAAAAGTCAGAAAGTCAGAAAGTCAGAAAGTCATTTAATTTAAAGTCTGATTTACCAATAGCGCTGATTCTAGGCGGGGGAACTGGCTCGGTATTTTTAAATAATCTAGTAGTAGATAGTTTAAAAGAATTAACTAAAATTTGTCAGATTATTCATTTAACCGGCAAAGGTAAAAAGTTAAAAATTCCAATTAGTATAGAAAATTATTATAGCTATGAATTTTTTAGTAGAGAACAGATGGCTGAAGCACAAACGCGGGCTGATGTGGTAGTATCTCGTTGCGGTATGGCAACTTTGACAGAACTTTCGTATTTAGGAAAACCATCAATTTTAATTTATCTTCCAGGCCATCAAGAACATAATGCTCGCATTTTTGAAGAATACAGTGCAGCTATTGTTTTAGACCAGCCAGTTTTAGAAAAAACTTTTTTTATTAAAAAAGTGAAGAAATTATTAAATGATAAAAAGTTACAAAAACAATTTACTAAAAATATTCAGCAAGTAATAAAAAAACAAGCGAGTGAAGCGCTTGCTAAGATTATAAAACGATAAGTTAAGATTTTAGTATAAAAACTTTGTTATTAAAATATAAGTTTCATATACTAATGCGATGATAGAAAAAAAGAAAATCGCGATATAGTTCCATTGTGATTTACTTGACCGCAGACCCTTTAAAATGTATAGTAATACCTCGCGGTCTTGCTTATCAAGTGGTTTATTTTTTTCAATTTTTAAAGCTAATTTTCTTTCTTTGATAATATCCTCGCGGTCATTAGCTACTCGGTAGCGATGAGCAAAATACCAGATAAATCCAATAGTTCCAATATACCAAGCAACTTCTACCCAAAAGTCGCTATAATGATTTATAATTACAATCGCGCGATAGGCAATAGTGGCAATAATACCTACCCAAAATAGCCAGATACGATAATACTTATTACTGATTTTTGGTAAATGTGAGGATGGTTGATTTTTAGACATAATTTTTATTAATTAAAAGTTTCCATTAATTTCGCGCGAAGCGCAAGTTTCTAGTTTCTAAGTACAGTATAACATAATTATGAAAAAAAATTTATTAAAAAATTTTAAAAACATATATTTTATCGGAATCAAGGGCACTGGCATGACGCCGATTGCTCAGATTTTAAAATTCCAAAAATATAATATTTCCGGTTCTGATATAAAAGAAGAATTTTTTACTGACAAAGTTTTAAAACGAGCTAAGATTAAATTTTTCAATGGCTTTAATAAAAAAAATATTCCCCAAGATGTTGATTTAGTAATTCATTCGTCTGCTTTTCGAGAGGATAATAATATTGAAATGAAAGAAGTTGTTAAACGCAAGATTCCAATTTTAACTCAAGCAGAAGCATTAGCAGAAATTTTTAACTCTTACCAAAAAGGAATTGCAGTTTGCGGTTCACATGGTAAAACCACTACTTCAGCCTTGCTTGGATTTGTTTTAAACCAAGTTGGATTAAAACCAACCGTTGAAGTTGGTTCTAGTGTGCCTCAATTTAAAGGTAACGCCATAGTGGGGTCTAGCGATTATATGACGATTGAAGCTGATGAGTATCAAAATAAATTAAAATTATACAATCCCTGGGCAGTGTTATTAAATAATATTGATTATGATCATCCCGATTATTTTAAAACCAAAGCCTCTTATCAAAAAGTATTTGTTGATTTTGTAAAACGAATTCCTAAGAATGGATTTGTGGTAGCGAATTTTGATGATGAACAAGTCGTAAAAGCAGTAAAGAATTGTAAATGTAAAATTATTAAATATGGACAATCAGGAAATTTTAAATGTCAAAATTTAGGAATTAAAAAAGGTTTTCAGTATTTTAAGATTAAAAATTCAGGTGAGTTTAAAATGCAATTAGTAGGGGAGCATAATGTACAAAATGCTACTGCCGTAATTGCTACTTGCTTGGAGTTAAAAATTTCATTAACAAAAATTAAACCAGCATTAACAAAATTCAAAGGTACTGCTCGGCGCATGGAAAAATTAGGTAAATTTAATAATGCGCTTTTTATAGATGATTATGGCCATCATCCAGTTGAAGTCAAAACTACTTTAAAAGCAGTACGAGATTTATATCCAGATAAAAATGTAATTTGCGCATTTATGCCACATATGTTTACTCGCACCAAAGCTTTGTTAAATGATTTTGGCAAAAGTTTTGATAGTGCGGATGAAGTTTTAATTTTACCAACCTATGCTTCTGCCAGAGAAAATAAAACTTATGAGATTAGCAAAGATTTAGTAAAAAAAATTAACACCAATTGTCATTCCGGGTTAGTGCCTGTCCGCCTTGGGTGGGAAGCGAAGACCCGGAATCCAGAAAAAATAGTAAAATACATCCCATCAATTAAAAATTGCGCTCAATATTTTAAAAAAAATATAGGCAAAGAAGACGTTGTAGTTCTCATGGGTGCTGGAGATACTTTTAGAGTATGGGATTATTTAAAAAAATAATATAAAAATAAAAATCCCGCAGCTCATTTGAGTCTGCGGGGGTTTTGATTTCAGAATATGAAAATTAATTAAACAGCATTGTCTTCGGTACTATCATCTTGTATTTCGCGTTCAAAGAGAAGTAGGGAGGCAAATTCAGGACAGTCTGTATTAGAATGCCCTCCTCCCATTGGACTTTCTCGAACTAAACGCCATCCGTCACGTTGAAGAGCCTCAAAGCTTGTTTTTGTAGAACTACTGTCGAAATTGCTTAATTGTGTTTTTGTATTATTCCTCCCATCTATTTTCGGAACTTTAATAGTTGCCACTACTAATTTCTGCTCTGTTCGCTGTTTTGCCATTTTTTCTCTCCTTATAATTTAGGAATGTGCAATATTTAATATATAGCATATCTTATTTTTCGCGTCAATATTTTTGATTATAAAAAAGAAACCGCGGTCATCGTTGTTGATGTGACGACCGCGGCAGTGAATGATTTAGTCATTTTGTTGATTCAGGTCCTTTTCATAGAAAGAACCACTAGTAGTAAACATAACTTGAAAAAAGCATAATGAAAATTGTTTATCTACTCCCTCTGGTAAATACATAGGTCTTCCATCGAAGATATGTATTTCTTTTTCTGTATCGTAAGATATATACCGACCCCTTGTGAACCTTAAAAGCTGAGGTTTAAATGCATCGCAGACCGAATGAGCAGTTGCTTCTGCGTAAGGTTGAAATAAATAGTATTTCCCAGGTGTTAATTCCCTAGAAGCTCTTATATTTATTTCTCTTTCTTCAGGACTTAACTGAGCTGTCATTTTGCAATCCTCCAAAGATACCCTAATGGGTAGTTTTTTATGAAAATGAACTTCATATAAATATAGCATATACCAACTATTTTGTCAACCTTTCTTAATAAAAATAAAAATCCCGCAGCTCATTTGAGTCTGCGGGTGTCTTGATTTCAAGATTTGAAAATTAATCAGTATAATCTTTTTTTTGGAAGATTTTTCCTTCTCCATTACAATCATCACACATATTTGTCCCACCACCATGTGCTCGCATTTCACCAGATCCATCACATTTTTTGCATTTTATTTTAGGAAGAAAAATTTCCTCCAAAACATGTTTTAACAATTTAGGAATATCTTCTACTGGAAGATCTTCCTCATGTATTTTGATAAATTCGAGATGTTTAAGAGCAGTAACATAAAAAATATATTGATTCTCAGTTTTCAAAGCGATACGTATCTGTAGGCCAATGATATCCAGCTCTGCCAAAGGTATGGATGGATAGAATTCATCTTGGTTAGCAAGATATCTAATACTATCCACGTCCTTTGTATCATCACATACTTTAAAAGTTTCACCTAGCTCAAGAGCTTTAAATGTTGCGAAAACAATTTTTTTGCATATCTGCAGAATCTCATTGTTCATGATTAATTTCTCCTCGGAAATTATTTTTTTATGAAAATGAACTTCGTATAAATATAGCATATAACAATTATTTTGTCAAGGTTTTGACAAATATTACAAAATATATTAAAGTATTACTATTATTAATCAATCCCCAGCACCATAGAGGTGCGGGTAAATCTCACACCTCATAAATACATTCCTGTCCCGAGAAATTGGGATAAATAGAGGTGGAGGACTTAAGGAAACAAACATATGACAAAAATCCCTTCTACTGAAGAGATGCTCAAGGCTGGTTTGCATTTCGGGCATCAGACATCAAAGTGGCATCCTAAGATGGCGCCTTTTATTTTTGGCGACAGAAAAGGAGTGCATATTTTTGATTTACAAAAGACACAAAAAAAATTAGAAGAAGCTTTGCAATTTATTAATAAAATGGCTTCTGAAAACAAAACAATTTTATTTGTTGGCACTAAAGACCAAGTTAAAAGTAAGATAACTACTCAGGCTAAGGAATTAGAAATGCCTTATGTTAATAATCGTTGGTTAGGTGGAACTTTAACTAACTTTCCAGTGATTAAAAAATTAATCAACAAATATTTAGATTTAAAAGAAAAACAAGCAACTGGAAAATTAGCAAAATATACTAAAAAAGAACAGCTTGATTTTAGTAAACAAATTGAAAAGTTAGATAGAATGGTAGGCGGAATGGCTAATTTAAAAAAATTACCTGATGCTTTGTTTATTTGGGATATTAAAAAAGAAAAAACTGCTTTAGCTGAAGCTAAGAAAAAAGGCATTCCAGTAGTTGCAATTTGCGACACTAATGCGAATCCTGATGGAATAAAATATATTATTCCTGCCAATGATGATGCGACTAAGGGAATTAAGTTAATTTTAGGATTGGTAGCTGAAGTAATTAAAGAAGGAAAATCTCAAATTAAAAAATAACTTTTTATAAGGGGAAATCTATAATAGTTATTTTAATGCTTTGATGTAGATATTACAGATTTCTCTCTTCACTTCGTTGCGTTCGAAATGACAATAGGAGGGTAAGTTTAATTTAACAAAAACTTATTTTCATCGTCCCCCTCCTTGGAAAGCCTGCCTGTCCGGTAGGCAGGGAGGGGATAGGGGAGGTTGATAATTTTTAACTAACTTAACTAATAAGTATATGGCAATTACAATGGAAAATATAAAATCATTGCGTGAAAGAACTGGCTGTGGAATTAGCGATTGTAAAAGTGCCTTAGAAGAAAGCGCTGGTGATATTGAAAAAGCATCTGAAATTTTACGTAAAAAAGGTGTGGCTAAAGCAGCTAAACGAGCTGATCGTGAAACTTCTGAAGGTGTAATTTTAGCTAGTGTTAATGAAAATAATAATGAGGGCTACATGTTAGAAATAAATTCTGAAACTGACTTTGTGTCTCGTAATGAAAAGTTTCAAGGTTTTGCTAATAAAATTTTTGATGTAGTTAAAAATATTAAACCAGCTGATTTAGATGCTTTATTGAATTCTGAAATGGAAGGATCAACTGTTAAAGAACAATTAGAAACTTTAAGTGGCACTATTGGCGAAAAATTAGAAATAAGTAATATAGCAGTTTTAAAAAATGAAAACGGCGTAGTTGCTAACTATATTCATGGCAATGGTAGAATTGGTATTTTAGTTAGTTTAAATGGAGGCACGCCTGAATTAGCACGCGATATTGCCATGCAAGTAGCTGCTGCTAATCCAAAATATTTAACTCCTGAAGAAGTACCAGTTGAAGAAACTAATAAAGAAAAAGATATTTATCGCGAACAGTTGAAAAATGAAGGCAAGCCAGAAAATATTATTGAGAATATTTTAACTGGAAAAATTAATAAATATTTCCAAGAAATTTGTTTAACTAAACAAGTTTATATTAAAGATGATAAAATGACTGTAGAACAGATACTCGGAGATGTAAAGATAAATGAATTTGTAAGGTTTTCTCTATAGGATAATTCATATAAATCTTATAAATCCCTGCAAAAAATTTTAGCAAAAGATTTATAAGATTTATAAGATTAATAACATATGCAAATAATAAAAATACAATTTTGTTCATGGGATAAGGAGTATGATTTTAGTAATGATAATAATTTGGATTTAAAAGTAGGAGATCAAGTAATAGTGGAAACTGACGCTGGAGTTGATATTGGTAAAATATCTGAAATAATTGAGCAAAAAACAGAAGAAAATAAAAACGAATTAAAGCCAATAACTCGCTTAGCAAATAAAAATGATATTGCTAAATTACCTGCCGAAGAAGTAAAAGCAGACATGATAAAATATTGTCGTAGTTTAGTAAAAAAACATAATCTACCCATGAAAGTAGTTGATGTGCATTGTGGTTTTGACGGCTCTCGTTTGAAATTTGGTTTTATTGCTGACGGTCGAGTTGATTTTCGTGAATTAGTAAAAGATTTAACACGCCATTTTCAAAAATCAATTATTTTATATCAATTAGGAATTCGTGATGAAGCGCAAATGACTGGCGATATTGGTCGCTGTGGTACTCGTCCACTTTGTTGCAGTAAGTTTCTAAAAAATTTAGGCGGAGTTACTTCTGACATGGCCGATACTCAACAGATTGCTCATCGTGGTAGCGAGCGTTTGTCAGGATCATGTGGACGCTTAATGTGTTGTTTAAAATATGAACAAGAAGGTTATGCTGAATTAGAAAAGAAATTACCGCAAATTGGTTCAATAGTAAAATATGAAAGATTAGATGCAAAAGTAATTGGCTGGCATACTTTAAAAAAGACAGTTGATTTAATAGTAAAAAGTAAAGATGGAGATGAAAAAGTTTATGATGTTAGTATAGATAATATTAAAAAATAATAATTCAATATAAAAAAAGAACGTGCCTAGCGCACGTTTTTTTGTTTTTAAATAAAAATGCGGTATAGCCAGTTAAGGTTATACCGCGGTTGATTTTCAAGAAGTTGCTTTTGTTTTCTTTTTTGCTTTCATTGCTTCTTCCAGACGCTTCGCAATATCAGCATCTTTCTTGCTTACACCTAAAAGAAAATCCTCCACAACGCTTGCATTATTTATTTCAGAGAGTGATTGTGCTGTGCGGAGAATTAAACTTTCTTGACTATTTTCTATAAGACTAGAAAGTTTAGTTGATAGGCATTTAAGAAGAGCTGCCGTTAACATTCCAGCGTAGGAAGGATGTTTCACAGCATTAATTAATTGCTCAACTTTTATACCCCTAATTTGGCTTGCATCATCACGAAAAAAGCAATTAAACTTATTTTCAATGTTTAGAAGATCTTGACTATTAGCATTGAACGCATAATATCTGAACTGCCTTTCGGTTTTATACTTTTCTGTTTCTTGCCTCAATCGTGATAGTTCTTGTTTTTCACGAAAGGATATAAAACTGAATCTTTCCATCATCAAAATTAAGATTAATAGAAAACATAAACTAGGCCAATATTTAGAGAAAAAAATAATCAAAGGAGCAGAATTAATATAGTTAGTAAAAACGAAAAATTGAGCAATAAATGGAGCCCAAAAAAACGTTACAATTATTGGTCTTCCTGCTTCTTTTGCTCCTATCTTACTGCGAGTTTCTTGTAAATGAGCGTCTTCCACTTCTGTATACATGGCAATTCCCCTTGTTTTTCTGGCTTTTGAGCCCATGAGGCCAGGCCAGATAGATTTTTTCAGCACGGAGCTGAATTACAGATATATTATAGTATATCGTTGATTTTGTCAATAATGGTTTTTTAATTATTTTAAAATATGCTATAATTAAATAACTATGTAACCCCGCTGAGCGGGGTGAACTAATCAACTGATTAACTAATCAACCAACATCTATGCTTAAAAACTTACTTTCAAAAAATAAATATAATATTGCCATTAACGGATTTGGTCGAATTGGACGATCAGTGTTTAAAGTTTTGATTGAAAGCCCGCATGTTAATGTTGTTGCTATTAATGATTTAGTAGAGCCAGAGGTTTTAGCTCATCTTTTGCGATATGATAGTGTTTATGGAAAATATGATAAAAAAATTGATTTTACCAAGGATTCATTAATTATAGATGGCAAAAAGATTTTAGTTTTAGCTATTAAAGATCCGAAAGAATTACCATGGAAAAAATTAAATGTTAATACGGTAATTGAAAGTACTGGAATTTTTACCACCACTGAAAAAGCTAGTGCGCACATAGATGCTGGAGCGCATAGAGTAATAATTAGCGCGCCAGCCAAAGACGAAGAAACACAAACAATTGTTAAGGGTGTTAATGAAAATAAGATTAGTAAAAAAAGCAAAATTATTTCCATGGCCTCTTGCACAACCAATGGATTAGCCGCAGTAACAGATGTTTTAAATAAAAGTTTTGGTATTAAAAAAGCAATTATGACAACCATTCATGCTTATACTTCCACCCAAAATTTAGTTGACGGACCACACAAAGATCCACGACGGGGCAGGGCAGCCGCTTTTAATATTATCCCGACAACTACTGGCGCAGCTATTGCTACTACTAAAACTATCCCCAGTTTGGCTGGAAAATTTGATGGCATGGCTATGCGCGTACCAGTTATAAACGGTTCAGTAATTGACGTAGTATATTTATTAAATAAAAAAACTAGCGAGCAAAAAGTAAATGAAGTTTTAAGAAAGGCATCTGGACAATCGCGTTATAAGGGAATAATTACAGTTTCTAAAGAACCACTAGTTTCATCAGATATTATCGGCAATTCAGCATCAGCTATTGTAGATTTGCCTTTTACAAAAATTGTAGATGGCGATTTATTAAAGCTTATCATTTGGTATGACAATGAATTAGGTTATTCTACAAGATTAGCGGAGATGGCAGAGTATGTTTGTGGGCTAAGAAACTAAGAAACTTGCACTTCGCATGAAACTATTGCTCGCTTCGCGCGAAACTAACGGAAACTGGAAACTATTTGAAACTAAGAAACTAAGAAACTAAGAAATTAAAAAAACTAGTTAAGAAACTAGTTTTTTTGTTTACTTTGACAAGTTGAACGGATAAAATTATTTAACTTCACGCCTAACACATATTGTAAATTTTTTCTTTCTTTAAATACAGTTTCAGTAATTTTGCCTCTTTCATATAATAATTCTAGCCAGTGGTCACAACATTCTGAAAGTGAAGCTCTGCTAATATAATAAAATTTAACTTTATCTAAATAGTGAAATCGACTGTATCCCTCGGCTATATTTGCACCAACAGAATCCGCAGAAGTAATAAATTGGAATCCCATAGCTTTTTGATCCTGCCATGGCATTGGATTAAAAATTTCCCATGTAAATTTTGATAGTTTTCTTGCTTCTTTATAAACTTCCAAATCCTGTACTTTAATATAATCGCCCATATATCAAATTAGTTTCTTAGTTTCAAGTAGTTTTTAATTTCTAGTTTCGCGCGAAGCGCAAGTTTCTCAGTTTCTATTAGTTTCAATTAGTATCTAGCTTTTAAACTTCACTTCATGTAATATTTTTTTACTAGAAATATATTGTAGGATAGATCCAATCGCTTCAGAAAACATTAATTCCATAGAATCATCAGCGTAAAAAGCAATATGAGGGGTTACTAAAATATTTTTAGTATGAAGTATTTTTTTATCTTTTTTAATATTATTTTCATGTTCAAGTACGTCAACTGCTGCTTGAGCTATTTTGCCAGACTTTACAGCGCTAACTAATGCGGGCGTATCAATCAAACCACCACGAGCAGTATTAATTATAATTACGCCATCCTTCATTTTTTTTATCGTCTTAGCGTTTATAATATGTTTTGTTTCTGGACAAAACGGTGCGTGTAAAGTTATTATATCAGCTTTTTTCCACAGCTCGTCTAATTTTTTTACATAAGTAAAATGATTTTTACGCGCCTTATTTTTATCTGGGTATAAATCATAAGCAATGACTTTCATTAAAAAACCAGCTGAAGCAATACGACAAACTTGTTCGCCGATTTTGCCAGTACCAATAATACCAAGAGTTTTTCCTTTCAGGGCTGTGCCACGCAGTCCCTGCCAAATAAATTTATTGCGTTTAGTTCTCTCAACGCCCTCTAAAACATTTCTGACAGAGGAAAGTAATAATGCGAACGCATGTTCAGCAATTACATGCGAACCATAGTCAGGGACATTAGCCACCGGAATTTTATTTTTTTTACACCATTTTAAATCAACTTGATTATATCCGACTGTGCGCACGGCTACCATTTTTAAATTAGAACATTTTGCTAATAACTCGCCAGAAAAATCAGAATAAATCATTCCACAAAGTATCTCAGCCTTTTTTAATTTTCTAATCAGTTTTTTACTGAAAGGCTGTTTATAAATAGTGGCCTTAGGAAAAACCTGCGTTACTTTGGTACGATCTTCATTTTCCACTTCAAAAAAGACAATATTTTTTTCTTCAATTTTTTTTGGCATAAGAATTGGTTAAATAGTTTCGCGCGAAGCGCAAGTTTCTAATTTCTAAGTTAATTATATTATACCTCATTTTATCACCACTCACAAATTTATTTTTGTTGACAAAAATTATTTTTGTTGATAATATATAAAGAGTTCCTTATATAAAATAATCTTATTTTCAGGAGAAAAAATCATGAATGCAGAAACAAACATGCCAGGCTTAACAAAAGAATGTGAATGTGAATTATGCGGATTTTTTGAGCAACTTTTAAAAGAAGAGTGTTTAGATGAGGAGCAAAAGAAGAATGAAATGTTGTTAAAATTAATGAGAATTTTTCATAATCTCAGCACAGAAGTAGATATAGAATACAAAATTTTAGAAGCAACAAGAATTTTAAACACATCAGAATTAACCAATTGGAATGCTGAATCTCTCGCCGAAAATCCCATTGGACATGTCATGGGTTTTGTTGGAGAGTGTTTTAGAAGATATAAAAATGAAAATAAAGAGAGACAAGCAAAAGTAGTAGGCAAAATATATAAGATCATGGAGATAATACGTGGGTTAAATAGACAGTATACCAGAGAAACCGCAGGAATGGTTGGTGGTTAGGATTAATAATCCAGAAATACAAAATAATCCAGTGGTTTTCTGCTGGATTTTTAATTTGACATAATACACTTTTTATTTTAAAATATTTTCATGTTCTTTTATTTTTATAGGAGGGAAAATAATCATGACAGAAGAAAAAAAAGAAGCAAGAGGTAGAAGATTTCCTAGATATTGTATTATTTTAAAAAACGAGAAAGGAGAGGTCGTTACTTATAATGGTGATGTAAAAAATGTAGATTTTCTAAATGTAATATTTTCTTCTCCTGTAGAAGTTGTCAGTATATCTAAAAATAATTAGCAAGTATTTCATAAGTAATAAAAAGACTCTTAGTAAACAGAGTCTTTTATTTTTTTAGAATTATTTATTATCCCAATATTCTTCTGCTTCTTCTTCCATTTTATCCAAGCGAGTGTAATAGTCAGCAAATTCGTTAAGATGGGCTAAAGCGATTTTACCAGTTACTAATGGATCATCACTAGTTACATCTGTGTTGACGTCTACAGTACCGTGTTCTAATTCTACATCCATACCTCTTCTAAATTGTTCTACGTCAAATTTATCCCAAGTAATTCCTATTTGCTCGCCGATTTCTTTTGCTTGTTCAGTAGTAAATTTTTTTTCATCATGATGTGACATATTTTTAAAGTTAGTAAATTATCTTTGAATATATTTTTTACTTGCAAGCGAGTTATTTTTTAAGCAATCTTTAGCAATCATTAGTTCTGAAGCAATATAGCCCATTTGTTCTAAATTAACTAATTTTCTTTTAGCAATTTCTTTAATTATTTTGTCAGGATTTTTTCCTCTAAACTCTACTTTCATTTTGTGCTTATTATTAACAAAGCCACAACAAATTTGATTTTTTTCAATTTTAACTAAAAAATAACCTTTTGGATCTTGCTTCCAAGGGAATTTTAGTTTGTCTGTTTTTATAATTTCCCGATCCTTAGGTATTTCTATTTTATGAAAGGGGCATTTTTTTGTATTTTTATTTTGCATATCATTCATTATCTTATTTATTTTATGTTTTGTCAAAAAACCCTTGAAATTTATAACAAAATAGGGTAAGTTTAAAGCATATGAATATTCCTAAACAAGTCCAAGAAATATTGGAAAAATTGGAGAAAAATGAATATGAAGCTTATATTGTGGGCGGATGCGTGCGGGATTTGTTATTGGCTAAAACGCCCAAAGATTGGGATATTACCACTAATGCTAAACCTGAAGAAATTATGAAAGTTTTTGAAGATTCAAAGTATGAAAATGAGTTTGGAACAGTTTTAGTTAAAATAGCCGAAGAAGATCGTGAAGAAAATTTAAAATATGTAGAAGTAACTACTTATCGTTCAGAGCAGGGTTATTCTGATCGTCGTCATCCTGATGAAGTTAAATTTGAAGAAGAGTTAAACAAAGATTTAGAACGTAGAGATTTTACGATTAATGCGTTGGCAATGAATTTAAAAAATGAAATAACAGATTTATTTGGTGGACAAAAAGATATTAAGAAAAAAATTGTGCGAGCAGTCGGGGAGCCAAGTGATAGATTTAAAGAAGATGCTTTGCGCATGATGCGAACAATTAGATTTGCTGTGCAGTTGAATTTCGAAATAGAACCAAAAACAGAACGAGCCATTACTAAATTAGCTGGCGCAATTAAATTTGTCAGCAAAGAACGCATCCACGATGAATTAGTAAAAATTATTAGCTCAGATCATTCGACTAAGGGAATTTTATTATTACATAAAACAAAATTGTTGCAGTATATTATTCCTGAGTTAGAAAATTGTGTTGGCGTAAAACAAAACAAACATCATACCTATACTGTTTTTAAACATTCAGTTGAATCTTTGCGTAATACTAAAAATAAAGAATATCAAATACGCTTAGCATCTCTTTTGCATGATATTGGTAAACCAAAGGCTAAAGATGGCAAGGGTGAGGAGGCTACTTTTTACAATCATGAATATACAGGTGCAAGGATGGCACGTAAAATTTTACAAAGATTAAAATTTAGCGCTGATGATGTTGAAAGAATTACTAACTTGATTCGCAATCACATGTTTTATTATAATACTGACGAAGTAACAGCTGCGTCTGTTCGTCGTTTAATTAAAAAAGTTGGTAAAGAAAATTTACAGGATTTAATTGATTTACGAGTGGCTGACCGTTTAGGTTCTGGTACACCCAAAGCCATGCCTTACAAATTGCGTCATTTACAGTATATGTTTAAAAAGGTGCAAAATGATCCGGTTTCTGTTAAGATGTTAAAAATTAATGGCGATGAATTAATGCCACTGTTAAAAATTGAGCCTAGCCCAAAAATTGGGGCTATTTTAGACGTACTTTTGTCAGAAGTGATTGAAGACCCAGAATTAAATAATAAAGAATTTTTAACCAAAAGAAGTAAGGAATTAAATAAATTAGAATTAATTCAATTACAAGAACAAGCTAAAGAAAAGATTGAAGAAAAAAGAGAGGAAGATGATAAAAAAATGAAAAAAGGATTTTATGTAAAATAATAAATAAAAAATTATGAAAAAAACATTAATTTTAACATTAACCATTTTATTATTAACAGGATGTACTATGCAAAATAACAACAAAGTCACTGGCACAAAAAGCGATAATTTTGATGAGGAGGGGAATTTAATTAGATTAAAAGAATTTGAAGGTAAAGAGCAAGTAGACGATCAACAGGTTTTAGGAGATAAAATAGACGGACAACAACAAGTTGAATTGGAAAATTTAGCAACAACTTACAATAAAGCAATTATTAAAACTAACCTCGGTAATATTACAGTTATTTTTTATCCTGAGGCCTCACCTTTGACTGTAAATAATTTCATGAACTTAGCTAATAAGGGATTTTATAATGATACTAAATTTCATCGAGTTATTCCTGATTTTATGATTCAAGGTGGAGATCCAAATAGTAAAGATGATGATTGGTCTAATGATGGCATAGGTGGTCCTGGTTATCAATTTCAAGATGAGTTTAATGCCCATGAATTAGTTAAAGGTAGTTTAGCCATGGCCAATTCAGGACCAAACACAAATGGTTCACAATTTTTTATCGTCACAGCAGAAAGCACTCCTTGGCTTGATGGTAAACATACAAATTTTGGACAAATAATTGAAGGCATGGATGTAGTTGATAAAATTGAAACAGTTAAGGTAAACGAAAACGATCATCCAACTGAAGATGTGATTATAAATTCTATTGAATTAGTAAATAATCAAGATGCACCTTCAAGATTAGAGGATGCTGAAGTTGTTGGAGAGGAAATTGAAAAATTAGAAGAAAATGCTACTAGCACAAACGCTACTAGTACAGATGAATAATTTTAAAGTTATAATAATATGATTGTAATTTTAGACAATATCCGCAGTATTCATAATGTTGGCTCAATTTTTCGCACGGCTGATGCGGTTGGTGCGAAGAAAATTTATTTAGGTGGCATTACTCCTGCCCCAATTGATCGGTTTGGTTTAGAGAATAAAGCATTAACAAAAGTAGCCTTAGGTGCAGAAAAAAGTGTAAAATGGGAGAAAACCGATAATATTAGCAAAGTAATTGACTTTTTAAAGAAAAAAGAGTACGGTATTGTAATAATTGAACAAAATAAGAAAGCTATTTCAATTTTTGATAACAAATTAAGCAAGTTTAAAAAAGACAAAATTGCTATAATAATGGGCGCAGAAGTTGACGGAGTAAGTAAAGAAATTTTAAATAAAGCAGATTACATCATAGAAATTCCCATGCAAGGCAAAAAAGAATCATTAAATGTTAGTGTAGCGTTTGGAATAGCAGTCTATCAATTAATAAATAATTAGAATATGAATTTTGACGAATATCAAAAGGAGTCAAGAAAAACCGCTTTATATAATGAAAAAAGATTCAAAGTATACTACCCAGTGCTAGGATTAGTCGGAGAAACAGGAGAAGTAGCGGGCAAAATTAAAAAAATTATTCGTGATGATAATGGTAATATAAGCGAAGCAAAACGATTAGAGTTAGCAAAAGAATTAGGAGATGTTTTATGGTACTTGTCCCAAATAGTAACTGATTTAGGATTTTCTTTTAATGAAATTGCTGAAATAAATATCAAAAAAATTTTCTCTCGCAAAAAAAGAGGAAAAATAAAGGGAAGTGGAGATAACCGATAAATAACTTTAATATAATAATTCCCACAAATTTATACATTTTATTTATTAAGATGTGCAAATCAGTTCAAATAATGTAAATATATATTTGTAATATTTGTAGCAGATTTGTAGATTTGTAGGAGTAAATATATGATTGCTGAAAAAAATTTTAATAATAATGAGGAGGAAAATTCAAACAAAGAGGAAAATAAACAGTCAGAATTTATGGCTGAAATAATTAGCGAGCAGGATTATAGCTCAGAAAATTCTGAAGAAAATTTAATTCACCCAGAGGAAATAAAAGATGGACGCAGTAAAGCAGGTTTAGTTGCTGTTGTTCTAGTTGTTGTAATTGGTGCTTTTTGGATTTGGAGCAATAAAGAAGATGTTGTTTCTCCAATAGCCAAAGTTTTTAATAAAAAAGATAAACAAGTTGAAGAAATTAAAGAACAAACTGCGAATAGTAAAAGTTGGCAAACAACTAATGGTGCTTACTCATTAGAAATTGAAGAACAAAATGCAGGCGATTTAATAAAAATCAAATCATTAACTTTTGCTGAGGATGGTTGGTTGGTAGTTTATACTGATGAAAATGATCAGCCAAAAAATATTTTAAGCGCTTATCGTTTTTCTAAAGGTAGTGTTGAATACTGGGACATGTCTTTAATAAAAAATTTAGAAGCTAATACTAAATATCATGTGGTAGTCTTCAATGAAGATGGTGATAGAAGATTTGATTATACTAAAGATCAAAGAGTGTTAGATGAGGATGGCCAAGCTATGTCAGTTAGCTTTATGGTAAAATAAAAAAACTCTGACACTTGCCAGAGCTTGAGATTTTCAATTAAATTAAATCAAAATTTATTTTATGTAAAATAAATTAATAGACGGATGACCCCACTCATCAGCAGTAAGACAATAAAGAATGTAAATAAATTATTTTGCCAATTAGTAAATTTACGGATAAAGAGCCGGTTGCACAATCCGTAAATAATACCAAAGAACGATAGAATTATACAGAAAGAAACAAAATAAATAGAAATTTTTCCCTGTACTGTGAGCTGTGTTATGATGTTTGGGCCAATTAATACTGTTTGTTTAAAGAAAATTGCTACATTAACAAACAAAAAAGATATAATAAAGAACATGTGGCCAAGGTAGTTATATACACCATCCTTATTCTTCTTGGTAGTAAAACCTCCTGCTGGATAACAGTAATGGCGAATATGAACCCTCTCTCCCATATCATTTTCTAAATATACAATACCTTTATGGACAAATGAATAAAAAGACCATAAAAGCAACGCTACGAAAAAACATCCCACACCAAGATATTCTGAATAAAAGTATAAAAGACCGAGTTCTTTCATGATAGTACCCCCTGATTATTTTTTTGTTTATTTTAATTTAATACCTTTTATTAAAAATAGTCAAATTTTATGTTATCTAAATTCAAAACTAAACTACAAAATAAAGGCGAAGTTTATTTGCGTGTTAAAGTGCGTCCTAATGCAGGTGAAACCGAAATTAAAGAAGTTTTAGAAGATGAAACTATTAAAATTAATATTTCAGCTCCCCCAGTTAAAAATAAAGCTAATCTTAAATTAATAAAATTCCTAGCAAAAGAATTTAGTGTTAATAAAGATGATATAAAAATTATTAGTGGAGGAAGTGATAGTTTAAAATTAATTAAAATTAGCCAATGAATGAGATTGGTCAAAAAAAAATTATTCCTCAACATGTAGCAATTATCATGGATGGCAAAAGACGTTGGGCACAAGAACGAAATTTGTCAGTCAATGAGGGACAACAAAAAGGTTATGAGAAAATGAAGCAGTCTTTTGACTGGTTTTTTTTGCGCGGAGTTAAGTATATATCTTTTTATCTTTTTCCAATTAATTTTTGGCAACGAGATGAAAAGGAAGTAGAAGATTTATTGAAATTATTAAAACAAGTTATTTTTGAAGGATTGGAAGATTTTAAAAATAAAGATTATAGAATTATTTTTAGTGGACGTACTAATGAGATTGTAGCAGATATGCAGGAATTTTGTGAAGAAGTAGAAAAAAGAACGGAAAAAAATGAATCAGGTACTGTTAATATTTGTTTAAATTATAGTGGACGAGCAGAAATAATGGATGCGATTAAAAATATTATTCGTAATAATTTAACTGAAGAACAAATTCACGAGGGGATTATAAAAAAATATTTATATAATGCTAATTTACCAGATCCTGATTTAATATTTAGAACTGGTGGAAAATGTAAATTATCAGATTTTATGAATTGGCAAACAAGTAATTCTGAATTAATGTTTTTGAAAAAGTACTGGCCAGATTTTGAAGAATTAGACGTGGTGGGGATTATTGAAGATTATAATAAAAGACTGAGTCTTTAAATAAAAAAAATCAAATAATAAATAGCAAATAAAACTCAAAGTCAAAAATCCCTGCCTTGCCGGCAGGCAGGCAAAATAATATCAAAATTCAAAATAAAAATTTTAAAACATGACGTCGTTTTTTGAATTTATAATTTTAGTATTTGAATTTGTTTTGAGTTTTGTGCTTAGGATTTTGAAATTATTTGTCATTTGTTATTTAAGAATTATGAACTCTATAAACTCCAATTTAATCAAAACACCTCTAGCAGATGCGATGCGTCCGAAAACGTTAAGTGGTTTTGTTGGGCAAAATGATATTATTGGCAGAAATAAAATTTTACGCCAAGCAATTGAAAGTGACCAAGTGCCCTCAATAATTTTTTGGGGACCTCCTGGATGTGGCAAGACTACTTTAGGACATATTATTGCCAGCCAAACTAAATCTGAATTTATTCAACTTAGTGCAGTTTCTAGCGGAGTAAAAGATATTCGGGCAGAAGTGGCCAAAGCTGAACAATTAAAACGATTAGGCAATAACACAATAATTTTTATTGATGAGATTCATCGTTTTAATAAATCTCAGCAAGATGCATTACTACCATATGTAGAAAACGGAACTATTACTTTAATTGGCGCTACTACAGAAAATCCATCTTTTGAAGTTAACTCGGCTTTACTTTCTCGTTGCCGAGTTTTTGTATTGGAAAAATTATCCAGTGAAAATATTAAGGATTTAATTCAGCGAGCTTTAGAAAAGTTAGACGCAAAAATAAATAAAGAAGCATTAGAATTTTTATCAAACATGTCTAATGGTGATGCTAGAACTGCTTTAAATGCCCTAGAACTAGCTTCTTCCGTAATTCGTAGGCTCCCTTCTCTCTCTGGGAGAGGTGGGGGTGAGGGCGAGATTAACAAAAAATTAATTGAACAGGCATTACAAAAATCATTAATGTATGATAAAAATGGGGAAGAGCATTATAATATAATTTCCGCTTTGCACAAATCAATGCGCGGTAGTGATGCGGACGCAGCTCTTTACTATTTAGTGCGTATGCTGGAAGGTGGGGAAGATCCGCTGTATATTGCTCGTCGCTTGGTTCGTTTTGCCTCTGAAGATATTGGCATTGCTAACTCTTTTGCTTTACCGCAAGCAGTGTCAGCTTATGATGCCTGTCATTATATCGGTATGCCAGAGTGTGGAGTTAATTTAGCGCAAGCAGTTGTTTACATGGCTAAGAGTAAAAAAAATAATATTTTATATTCTGCTTATCAAAAAGCGCAAGCTGATGTAAAGGAGCATGGTAATTTGTCAGTTCCACTTCACCTTAGAAATGCGCCAACCAAGTTGATGAAAGATTTAAAATATGGTAAGAATTATAAGTATTCACCAAATTTTAATTATCAAGAAAAGCAGGAGTATATGCCTGAAAAATTAAAAAAGAGAAAGTATTTAAATATATGAAAATAGCTATTATATCATCAACTTTCCCTCCATATCACGGTGGCATTGGTAATATTGCCTATTATAATGCCTTAGATTTACAAAAACGTGGTCATGAAGTGGTTGTTTTTACACCAAAATATGAAGGAAAAAATAGTTCAATAGAATTTCCATTCAAAGTAGTTCGCTTAACTCCTTGGCTTAAATATGGCAACTCTGCCATGTGTCCGCAGTTACTTTGGAAATTATGGAACTTTAAAAAAGTATATTTACTCTATGCTTTTTTTGGCGGGGCTGAGTTTGTTTGGCTAGCTAAATTTTTACGTGGCAAGAAAATGAAGTTGTTTATTAATTACCAAATGGACGTAGTTATTTCTGGTTTACTTGGTAAAATTATTGCCATTCACCGCAAGTTAATTCTGCCCTTAATTATAAAATCAGCTGATATTGTTTCTTTTTCTTCCATGGACTATGGTACACATTCTGATATTGCTTATTTAATTAAAAAATATCCAGATAAATTTATAGAATTACCAAATGGAGTTGATTTAGAGCAATTCAAAGTTTTACCAAAAGATGAAGTTTTAGCTTTTAGAAAAAGTTTAAATATTTTAGAAAATGAAAAAGTAATTATGTTATGTGGTGGTTTAGATCGCGCGCATTATTTTAAAGGCGTGAAGAATTTAATTAAGGCAACTTCACATATCGCAAAACACACAACGCATAACGTTAAAGCGATTATTGTTGGTGAGGGAGACATGAAAGAGGAATATCAAAATTTAGCTAAAGAATTAGGATTAGAAAATAAAGTTATTTTTCCTGGTGGTGTTGGTCATAATGAATTAGTGAAATATTATAATGCTTGTGATATATTCTGTTTACCATCTTTAAATAAGGGCGAGGCATTTGGAATTGTAATAGTAGAGGCGATGACTTGCGGTAAGCCAATAGTTGCCTCTAGCTTGGCAGGCGTGCGTTCTGTTTTTAAAGAAAATGAACATGGCTTGCGAGTTATTCCAAAAGACGTGGATGATTTAGTTGAAAAATTAAAAAAGCTTTTAGATAATGATGAGTTAAGATTAAAAATGGGGGAGAGCGCTAAAGAGTATATTAAAGATAAATATGATTGGCGAATGATTGGAGAGAAGTTGGAAGAGTATTTGAAAAAATAAATAAATTTAAAAAATAAAAGACATTCAATCTAGAATGTCTTTTTTGGAT
>Ga0222637_1000119_pt1 | contig 42880 bp, 44 predicted proteins | sample AntAcemetagen143_FD_181149 | JGI IMG/M metagenome (GOLD analysis project Ga0222637, IMG submission 181149) | Saline water microbial communities from Ace Lake, Antarctica - #143 | ecosystem: Environmental > Aquatic > Non-marine Saline and Alkaline > Saline | place: Antarctica: Ace Lake...
CTTTTCTGGTAGCGACCGTTATAATTGGGTTAAACGCAATGAAGGGGCTACGCCACTAGAATTTTGGCAAGAGATAAAAAAATATTGTAATGATATAGATATAATATTTTTTTCTACTCCAATGAGCCGTAAAGCAGTTATAAAATTACAAGAATTAGATTTACCATTATGGAAAGTAGGATCAGGGGATATTTTAGATTTTGTAATGCTAGATTATTTAGCTAGCACTAAGAAACCGATTATAATTTCAGTTGGCATGAGTACTTTAAAAGAAGTTGATAGGTCAGTTAATTTTTTGACAAAAAAGACTGATAATGTTATATTAATGCATTGTGTTTCTAAATATCCCTGTCCCACAGAAGAGTTAAATTTAAAAACCATAGAATTTTTACAAGCAAAATATAATTTGCCGATTGGTTTTTCTGATCATTCAATTGGCTATGATTCAGCAATTGCCGCGACAAATATGGGCGCAGTAGTAATTGAAAAACATTTTTCATTTGACCGTGATTTATGGGGTTCTGACCATAAAGTATCTATGACGCCGAATGAATTTCAGAAAATGGTTGAAAATATTAGGCGGAAAGATAAAGTTGAAGTAAGTAACTATGGCGAAGATGATAAATTTTTAAATAATGATGAAGTAGTTTTTCGTCCATTTTTTAGAAAATCATTAATGATTGGTCAAAATATTAAAGCAGGCACTAAAATAACAAAAGAAATGATTTATGCAATGCGACCACAAGCGCATGCTGGTGGATTACCTTCTGAGGAATACGAAAATATTCTAGGAAAGAAGATTATAAAAAATTTAAATAAATATGACCCAATTACTAAAGATATTTTAGAATAATATGATAAAAAAAAGAAAAATTTGTTTTATTATTACTTCAAAAATTCATTACGCGCGCAGTAAATTAATTTTAGAAGAATTAAAAAAACGAGATGACGTTGAATTACAGATTGTAGTTGGCGCTTCAGCTATTTTACCAAATTATGGCGACGTATTGTCATTATTAGAAAAAGATGGTTTTCAAGCTAATTTTAAGATTACCATGACTATGGAAGGTGGAACACCAGTGGCAATGGCTAAGACCACTGGTATTGGTATTACTGAATTTACAACTGCTTTTGAAAATTTACAGCCAGATATTGTGGTAGTACGAGCTGATCGTTATGAAATATTATCAGCAGTTATTGCAGCTGCTTACCTTAATATTGCAGTAGCTCACATTGAAGGAGGAGATTTATCTGGTACAATTGATGAAAGTGTACGGCATGCGATTACTAAATTAGCTCATATTCATTTTCCTACTAATGAAAAATCACGTGAGCGAATTATTCGTATGGGTGAAAATCCTGATTATATTTTTAACTTAGGCGCACCAGAGTTAGAAGTTGTAGCGCGTAATAATTTTAATATTTCCAATAGCGCTATAAGTCACTGGGGAGTAGGTGATTTAGTTGATGTTAATAAAGCATTCATTGTTGTGATGCAACATTCAGTTACTAGCGAGGTGGGGAAAAATCGTGATTATATTAGTGAAACTTTAAAGGCGGTGCATGAATTAGATGTCCCTGCGGTTTGGTTTTGGCCAAATGCAGACGCTGGTACAGATGAAATTTCAAAAGGTATTAGAGTCTTTAGGGAAAATATTAATCCGCAACATATTCGTTTTGTTAAATATTTAGCACCAGAAGAATTTATTGGTTTATTAAAAAAATCTGCCTGCTTAGTAGGAAATTCTTCAGCTGGTATAAAAGAATGTTCTTATCTAGGCACGCCAGTAGTTAATATTGGCACTCGACAGAACAAAAGAATGCGAGGTAATAATGTGATAGATGCTAGTTATAATAAAGATGAAATAAAGCAAAAAATTAGCCAGCAAATGGAAGTAGGTAAGTATCCACTGAATAATATTTATTATCAACCAGATACTAGTAAAAAAATAGTTGATATTTTAGCGACTATTAAATTATATACTCAAAAGAGTTTTAAAGATTAATTTTATGTACAAAGATAGAAAAATTTTAGCAGTTATTACTGCTCGTGGTGGTTCAAAAGGTATTCCACGAAAAAATGTTAAAGAATTAGCTGGTAAGCCACTAATCGCTTATAGTATTGAAGTAGCAAAAAATTCTAAATATTTAACTCGTTGCATAGTTTCAACTGACGATCAAGAAATTATTGATATTGCACAAAAATATGGAGCTGATATTCCTTTTACACGTCCAGATGAATTAGCTAAAGATGATAGCACTTCTTTGGATGTAGTTAATCATGCTTTGGGTTGGCTTAAAGAAAATAATAATGAAGAATATGATTATTTAATGATTTTACAACCAACCTCACCTTTAAGAACGTCTGAAGATATTGACGCTTGTATTAAAAAAGCGATTAACACTAACGCAGACTCAGTAATGAGTATGAAGGAATTAGAAGACTTTTCTCCTAAGAAATTAAAGAAAATTAACAATGATTTAATCTCGCCTTATTTTAAAGATGAGGGTAATTTTTCTGCTCGACGACAGGATTTAGATAAAATGTATAAGCGTAATTGCGCAATTTATTTAACTAAAACAGAATTTATTAAACAAAATGATTTATTTGGTAAAGTTTCCAGAACTTATATTATGCCTGAAGAGCGATCTATTGATATTAATCAACTAATTGATTTTGAATTAGCTGAATTTTGGATAAAAAAACTAACTAAATAACCATATGGATAAAAAAACCTTAGTAACAATTGGAAAAAATTTTACACCACAAGCCAAAGAAATTTTAGAAAAAATTGGTTCAGTTGATTGTTTAGATTTAACTCAGGCAGAATTAATAGAAGCAATAAAAGATTATGAAATAGTACTAGTTGGTTTGGGATTAAATATTAATAAAGAAATTATCAATAAGGCGATTAATTTAAAAATAATAGCTACTGCTACCACTGGTCTGGATCATATTAATGTAGAATATGCTAAAGAAAAGGGGATAGAAATTTTAAGCTTGCAAAGTGAAAATGATTTTTTAAATACTATTACTGGCACTGCTGAGCTTGCCTTTGGTTTAATAATTGATTTATTGCGCCAAACACAAGTAGCTACTAGTTCGGTAAAAAATTATCAATGGGATAGAGAAAATTTTCGTGGACATAATTTATATAAACAAATTTTAGGCATCGTTGGTTTAGGTCGACTGGGTAAGTGGGTGGCACGTTATGGTAACGCTTTTGGTATGAAAGTTATAGCTTATGATCCGGAAATTTCAGAAGAAGATTTTAAACAAAATAATTGCCAACAGGTTAGTTTTGAAGAATTAATTGAGCAAAGCGATATTATTTCTATCCATGTGCATTTGAATGCAGATACTGAAAATATGTTTAATAAAAATATTTTTGATCAGATGAAGAATAACGCTTATTTAATAAATACCGCCCGTGGTAAAATTGCAAATGAAAGTGATTTATTAGATGCTTTGAAAAATAAAAAAATAGCAGGTTATGCCACTGATGTTTTAGCTGATGAATTAAATTTTGATAAGAATTTTTCTAGTCATCCATTAATTGAATATGCAAAAGAAAATAATAATTTAATTATTACTCCGCATATTGGTGGCATGACTCATGAGTCTAGGGAGGCGACTGATATTTTTATGGCTGGAAAAATAATAAAATTTAAATAAAATAAGCAAATGACAATAATTATTACAATCTCTAGAGGGTCAATTGCTAGAAATATTTTACAGAATAATTTTTTTATTTTAATTAAAAAAAAATTTGATAAAGTTATAATTTTAACCACAGCAGTAGATGAAAAGAGATTTAATGACGAATTTAGTGCTGACAATGTAGAGATTATTCCCTTCATTCAAGTCAAAAATAGTTGGTTTGACGATCTGTTATCAAAATTAAATACTTATTTAATTTATAATCAAAATACAAAAAAATTAAGTCTATACAATAGCATTAATCCTAAAAATAATTTTTTGCCGTATCTTAAATATTTAATTTTAAGAATGATATTTCAACCTTTATCTAAAATTAAAATATTACGGCAAATCACAAGAGGAATAGATTACTTTTTTTTACAAAAAAAAGCTGTTAACCAATATCGAAAATTATTACGTCAACGTAATGTAGATATAATATTTTGTACCAACATGATAGAATCGCCAGATATTGAAATTTTAAAAGCAGCCCGTAAAGAAAAGATAAAAAATGTTTCTATGTGTAAAAGTTGGGACAACCCTTCTAAAACTTATTTTCGAGCTAAGACTGATAAGTCAATTGTTTGGAGTAAATTTATGGCTGATCAGATGAAAAAATACCAAGATTATAAAAAAGAAAATATAAAAATTATTGGTGTGCCACAATTTGATTATTATTTAAATAAACAGTTGCTAGTTTCTCGGAAAGAATTTTGTCAACAGTATAGTTTAGATCCAGCTAAAAAAATTATTTTATTTGGATCAGAAGGGAAATTAGCCCCGACTGAACCTAAAGTAGTTGATATTATTTCTGATTTAATTGACAATAAAGAGCTAGTTGATAGTTGTCAAATATTAATAAGACCCCATTTTGGTTATAAAAAGGATTATTTAAAATTTAATAAGTTAGTAAAGCAAAGTAATGTAAAATTAGATTTGAATAATAGTCCATCTAAAGGATTTCGCGATGAATGGGATTATTCACACAAACAGATGAATAATTTTTTAAATACCATCTATCACTCTGATGTTACTATTAATACTTGCTCTACTTTAACTCTAGACGCAATAGCCCTAGGAAAGCCAGTTATTTTAAATAAATTCGACGGTTATAAAAAATTACCGTTTTATCAGAGTGTTGCTCGTTGGTATTATAGTGATTATTATAGTAAACTAATGAAATATGGTGCAACTTTAGAAGCTAATAATGCTGATGAGCTAAAAAATTCTATAAATATTTTATTACAAAAACCGAATTTATTAGAAAAACAACAAGAGAGATTAATTCAAGATTTTTGTTATAAAATAGATGGTAAATCTGGAGAAAGATTATTTAAAATAATTTATGAATATGCAAAATAAAAAAATTCTCGGTATTATAACTGCTCGAGGTGGTTCTAAACGAGTACCAGAAAAAAATATTAGAGAATTTTTAGGTAAGCCATTATTAGCTTGGTCGATTGAAGTTGGCGAAGAAAGCGGTGTTTTTGATCGATTTATTTTAACGACTGATAGAGAAGAGATTGCAAAAGTTGGAAAAGAACATGATATTGAAATTCCATTTATACGTCCAGCAGAATTAGCAAGTGACACTTCCAGTTCATATGACGCAATAAAGCACGCAGTAGAGTGGTTAAAAGAAAATGAAAATTATGAAGCAGACTGGATAATTTTATTAGAGCCATCTGCACCTGGTCGCCAGCCTTTTCATATTAAAGAAGTAGCTGAATTAATTCAGAAAGAAAATAATAATTTTGATTCTATTTTTAGTATTTCAAAAACGCCAGCACATTTTAGTTATTTAAAAGAATTACAAAAAAATAAAAATAATATAATAACGCGAGTTAATGATAATGAGATATTGCGTAATTTAACACATCGCAATCAAGATATTTTAGAATCCTATTATATTAATTCCGCAATTTATGCTTTTAAAGTTAGTAATTTATTTGATGGTAATAATAGCTTATGTGGTAATAGCACTTTTGGATATGAAATGGAAGAAAAATATGCCATTGATATTGACACGCCAGAGGATTGGATTATTGCAAAAGCAAAAATGAAACAATTAATAAAAAAATAAGATAACATGAAATTTTTATTTATTTGGCCAAATAAAGATCAATTTGGATTTCGTCCAATGAGTTTAGCAATGCTTTCAGCGATTTTAAAAAAGGCAGGACATGAAGTTGAGTTATTTGATACAACTTACATTGATTTTGGTTTTAAAGGTACAATTGAAGTTTTTTCTAAAGCTAAGGCGTTTAAAGATACTGATATGTCGCAATATAACTTAGCTAAAGAACAGGTTAATTTTAAAGATGAATTATTAAAGGTTTTAAATGAATTCAAACCAGATATTGTTGGCATATCTGCTTTATCAGATGAGGTAGAAATTGGAGTGCAAGCTTCAGAAATTACTAAAGAATGGAATAAAGATGCGATAGTAATTTGGGGAAATAAGTTTGCTACCATGTCACCAGAAAAAGTTTTAATTCACTCCTGTGTGGATTATGTTTGTCGCGGAGAGGCAATTGAATTTTTATCAGAATTTGTTAATTATATTCAAAATCATCAAGATCCAAGAAATTTATTAAATATTTCTTATCGTGATAAAAATAACGGTGAAATAATTAATAATCCATTAAGACCTTATTTTCAAGATTTAGATAGTTTGCCGTATTTTGATTGGACGATTTTTGATGAACGACATTCTTTTAAGCCTTATGAAGGTAAGGTACAACGACGAGGTGATCATATGATTTCTTGGGGATGTCCTAATCATTGTAGTTATTGTCTGAATAGAACTTATCGTGATTTATATGGCTCGCACGCTGGTAAGTTTATTCGTTTTTATTCAGTCGATCGCATTATAGATGAATTAGAATATTTAACTAAAAAATATGGAATAACTTTTTATAAATTTCATGATGAAGAATTTTTAGTTAAGCCAATTGAATATCTACGTGAATTAGCAGAAAAGTATTCTAAACGAATTAATGTCCCGTTTACTGCTACTATTAATACTCATTTTGTTACACTAGAGAAGGTTGAATTATTAAAAAAAATGGGATGTATTTCAGTTACAGTAGGAGTAGAAACTGGCAATGACAAATTAAGAAAAGAAGTTTTATATAGAGTAGACACTAAAGAAGAAATTATTAAAGGTGTAAAAATGCTTAATGAGACTGGTATTAGAACATCAGCTTTTAATATGTTAGGCCTTCCTTTTGAAAGTCGTGAAACTGTAATGGAAACTATTGCCTTAAATAGAGAAGCTGGAGTGCAATATCCAATTGCGCAATTCTTTTTTCCATTAGAAGGAACGCCATTAAGAAAAATAGCGATAGAAAATGGTTTTATGGATGAAGATTCAAAACTTATTTTCGAAAATGATAAGCCTAGTTTAAGATTACCAAAAATAACAAGCAAAGAATTAATAAAGTTACATGAGCGATTTGTGCTTTATATTAAGATGCCAAAAGAATTATATAAATATATTGAGCGTTCAGAAAAAGACGATGATATTGCCAAAGAGCTTACCACAGAATTACAATACTTATATGATCAATATGTATTTTCTAATGAGGGTAAATGGAATAATAAAGTAGAAATAAGAGAAATTGTTAATAATTTAGAGAAAATAGTAGAAAAATCTTGACATTTTACTATTTTATGGCATTATAATTAAAATTATGCAAGAGTTAAATTTTGGAAAATTAAAAATTGGGGATGACAATCCGGCTGTAATTATTGCTGAAATTGCTGACTCTCATAATGGCAGTATAGATACTGCTAAAAAGTTGGTAGAAGAAGCAAAGAGGGCTGGTGCAGATGTGGCCAAGTTTCAGCTACACTTACCTGACATTGAAATGGTGCCAGGCTCAATTCAGATGTGGGACGGACCGTTGTATGATATTTTGAAACGTAATTTATTTACGCCCGAGATGCATAAGGAAATAATGAAATATTGTGAGCAAATCGGCATTGAATATTTATGTACTCCGTTTTGTCCGGCTTCAGTTGATGTACTGAATGAATTAGGTGTTAAAGCTTTTAAAACTGGCTCAGGTGAATTAGCTAATTTACCAATGCATAGAAAAATAGCCAAGATTTCCGCTCAAACAGGAAAGCCGGCAATAGTATCAGTAGGCATGAGTAAATGGGAAGAAATTGCCGACACTGTGAAGGTGTATGAAGAAGAAAGAGCTAAAGATAATTTAATTTTAACTAATTGCACTTCAGAGTATCCGCCAAAAGATTATAGTCATATTAATTTAAGATTAATTAAAAAATTAAAAGATGAATTTAATATAATAGTTGGGCAATCTGATCATACAATGGATAATTATACTGTTTATGCTGCAATTGCCTTAGGTGCGAAAGTTATTGAAAAGCATTTTACTTTATCACGTAATCAAGAAGGCCCAGATCATTTTATTGCTCTAGAGCCACAGATGCTTAAAGATTTAGTAGATGGCATTAGAAAAATTGAAGTAGCGTTAGGTGAATGTAAAATTGTTTCTAATGAAGAGCAGACAGTGCGTGATTGGGCATTTCATAGTGTAGTAGCTAGTTGTGACATTAAAGCAGGCGAAGAATTAACTCTAGAAAATTTAATGCCTAAAAGACCTGGCTCTGGTATTGAAGCTAAGTATCTAGATCCTATGTACGCAGAAAAATTAATTAACAAAAAAGCAGTGAAAGATTTACCAAAAAATACTATTTTACAATGGAAAGATATAAAATAATAATATGGAAAACAAAAAAAGAAAAATAGCTATCATTGCCGGTTCTCGTGGAGAATATGGTTATATCCGACCAATTATTAGAGAAATTGAAAAAGATCCAGATTTAGACTATGGTCTAATTGCAACTAATATGCATGTATTGGATTCATTTGGTTCTAGTGTTGATGAAATAAAAAAAGATAAGATTAAGGTTTTTGGTGAAATCCATAATACTTTTGACGGATACACACATCTAACTATGGCTAAATCGCTTTCAGTTTTTATGTTACAGTTGCCAGAAATTTTAAAACAGATGGAAACAGATATGATTATTGTTTCTGGTGATCGTGGTGAACAGTTAATGGCTAGTATTGTTGGAGCTTATATGTATATTCCAGTGGCTCACATTCAAGCTGGTGAAGTATCTGGCAATATTGACGGCGTTACCCGGCACGCAATAACTAAATTTGCCCACCTTCATTTTGCCGCTAATCAAGATGCCACAGATAGAATTTTAAAAATGGGAGAAGAGCCTCAGAGAGTATATACTGTAGGAGCGCCTCAGCTGGATGAACTTACTCAGGGATTTGTTACTCCATCGGAAAAAATTTATCAAAAATTTAGTTTAAGTAAAGAAAAGCCGTCAATCCTTTTTGCTTTTCATTCAGTTACGGAAGAATTAGATTATTTGGAAAAACATTTAGATGAAGTGTTGCCTGCTTTATCGCAATTTCCCCATCAAACAGTAATGATTTTAAATAATTCTGATGCAGGTAGTAAAATTGTCCGCCGTAAAATTATTGAATATAAGCGTCCACAAATGAAAATTTATAAAAATGTACCTCGACAGGATTATGCTGGCTTAATGAATGTGGTAGATGTAATAGTCGGCAATTCTTCCAGTGGAATTTTAGAAGCTCCAACTTTTAAATTACCAGCAGTAAATATTGGTAATAGAGAAAAAGGAAGATTACAAGGAATAAATGTAATAAACGCAGATTATAATAGGGATGATATTTTTCAAGCAATTAACAAAGCTTTATCGCCTGAGTTTAAAGCAAATATGCAACATTGCGTTAATCCTTATGGAGACGGCCGTTCAGCTGAACGGATAGTTAAAATTTTAAAAGAAGCGATAATTAATGATAAACTTTTAGTTAAAAAATTAACTTACTAATTTTAATTATATGAAAAATGAAGATTTAAAATCTAGTAATCTTATAATCAATAAAGAAGCTATTATAAAAGATGCAATGACTGCTATAAATGACAATCAACGAGGGGCTGTTATTGTTATAGATGATAATTTTAATTTAGTAGGAGTAATATCTGATGGTGATATTCGTAGAGTTTTAATTAAAGATAGGGAAGTATATTCGCAAATTTCGGATATTGTTAATTTGAATCCAACCTCAGTGAAAGAAGATGTAAATAAACAAGCAGTGGCTGACAAAATTTTTACCGAATCCCAAGATATTAATATTCTGCCAGTTGTTAATGAAAATAATGTTGTGGTTGATATTATTATTAGAGATCCTGAAAAAAGAAAGTAGAATTTAATTAATCTTAATATTTTTCAAAAAAAATATCCGCTCAAAGCTTTAAGCTTTGAGCGGATTTTCGTTTTAAATTATGAGAATTTTTTTTCCAAAAAACGAACGATTTGTTTTCCTGGGGGCATGCCTAGTTCTGGAGCTGGAAAGACCTTCGCTTGTTTTTGGCGTAGCTCCCTTGCTCCATCACCTAGTAAATTGGCAATATTTACGGCTAGACTATCAATATCAGCTGAAGTCACCGCGCCGGCCATAACTGGGTAAAAATTTTTTGAACCAATTTGTTCAATATTATGCCGATCCAGTTTATCACTGCGTAGACAAATTGCCGGCGTGCGAGCGTAAGCGGCAATGACCATAACCGTAGTGCCCCCAACAAATATACCTAGATCAGCCACAGCAATTACTGATTCAGTGCTCACCTCAGTCAGCGTTTTCCATTGACATTGAGATAAGATGCTATCGCGTTCATTTTTATCAATAGTCGCCGGATCTTCGCGACGGTGCTGACGAAAAATCAGCTGGTAGGGGATATCAAGTTGATTAAGGGCATTAACTGTGTTACTTAAAACAAAGTTAGTGTCAACCCCATTTTTAGTTCCACCTACTACTACTATTTTTTCGTTTACTTTGTGTTGAATATTCGCTTGTTGAACACTGTGCCATGTCTGCCAGACAGGAAGCCCTCCTAGAAAAACTGCTTCTTTATAACCAAAAATCATTGCTTGTTCGATTTCTTTTTTGCCAGCTACAATAGCAGTTGCCTGGCTTAAATTTTTGCCAGCAAAAGCCGGTCGCACGCAGGCAGTAAAAGTATCAGCTAAATACACCATAGGAATCGGCGGACAAGCTGACAATGCTTGTTGTAGTAAAGGAAAATCATTTTGTTGATTACTCACCTTTTGCGATGCCATATTAGTGACAATACAGTCAGGCCGGGGTTCAAGCAAATTTCCAACCGATAATCCACCAAGTGTTGCTTGTGTGATATAATGGCCGTTTTTGATAAGTTCCAATATCACCATTGCCAAGTTATCAGCCGGGCCAGTGTCATGCGAAAACAGTGCTACTTTCATTTTACTTCCTTCCTTTTCAGAATTTTTGTTTGGATAAAATTCCAAGTTTTTTCGTCCATCAATGAAAACGCCACCAGAAACAGAACAATCCCGCCTACCTTGGTTAGTGTTATGTGCTCATCAGGGAAGAGCAACGGACATACTATAACTGCTATTGACAGATAGGAGGCGAATAACACCAATTTTTTCAGTGAGATGAAGGCACCGTCTTTATAGCTTAAGACATTACAGCTCCACATCACCAGCACAATTCCGCCCAATCCTATTGACATCAACCATAGCTTAGTAGGAATTTGCATAAAATCTATGCGAATTTGGTAATAATAACCCAACACCACCATAGCCAGGATAGTCAGCACGAGATTAGTTGATCCTCCCCAAAAGTTTTTAGCCATTGGTGGTATGTCTTTAATTTTCTGAGTTATTATTTGGTTAAGGGTTAACAATAACATGGTTGCAAACGATAATTGTATCCATAGCGGGAGAGTAAACAGTTCGCTAATTGATGGCATGCCCAAAATCACGTAACCAGCCAAGACAGCGACTGCGATTCCTATCCATTGGCGAATTGACAAGTGATGTTTAAAAAATATCACATCTGCCAAAGCGCCTGTAACGATGGATAAGGATAGAATAAAGACATTTACGACAGCGTCTCCGCCATGATAAAACGTAAAAAGCAGTAGCAGATTAACGACGAAGACAGAGCAACCAAATAGAATTGCGCCGGCTATTTCATAAGGTTTTGCCATAATATGACAGCGACTTACTAACAAGCTGCCAGCAGTCTGAATCACATTCATGATTAATGAAACAAATAGTATATGCGCTATTCCTCCCACACCCAGCCCTACAAATTTTTGCAATACTTTTGATGATATCTTCATGATCGCTTCGATGAGAGTCCATTTCATCCATTTTTCGCCAATAATCATCTTCTTAATCCCCCTATTTTTATAGTATTTTATTATGAAAGATCATAACTAATAAAACTATCATAATTATTAAAATTTGTCAAATAAAAAAACCTACATTCTGCTCCCAATCTTAATTTAATACAAAAGACACCTAAGTTAAGGTAAAATAGTTAATGTCCATTAATTATTAACCAAAAACAAAGATGCCTTTTAAACATATTACCTCATTTCAAAGAAATGAGCTATCCGCCCTGTTAAGGGCGGGATTAAAGCAAGATGAAGTTGCAATATTACTGAATAAAACAGCGTCAGCTATTTGTCAGGAATTAAAGAGGAATGGATGTGATAATAAATCAGGCTATGATGCTAGAATTGCTAAGCAAAGAACAAAAGAAAGAAGAATAGAGGCTAATCAGAGATTTAGAAAGTTAGATAGTAATGAATGGTTAAAAAGGTATATTGTGAAAAGATTAAAACAATATTGGTCGCCAGAACAAATATCAGGGAGATTAAAAGTTGATTATTCAGATGATAGAACAAAACAGATAGGGAAAGATAGTATATATAAATATGTATACAATGAGAGAAAAGATTTAGTTAAATACCTACGATGCAACAAAGGTAAGTATCGGAGACGATATGGCACGAGAATACGCGAGAAACAGCGACGAGAGAAAGAAAAGAAGAGAATTGATAGTAGACCGGAGATAGTTGAAAAAAGAGAAAGAGTTGGAGATTGGGAGGGAGATACGATAGTTGGTAAAGATAATTCACACATACTAACTCACGTAGACAGGAAAAGTGGATTTGGAACGGCTGATAAGCTAGTCAGAGGGCTAGCTGAATTAACTAGAATAACAACGCAAGAAAGGTTTAGTAAAATATCAGAGAGTAAAAAATATACGATTACCTATGATAACGGATCAACATTTGCTGAACATGAATTAACAGAAAAGAGAACGAAAATAGATATCTATTTTGCTAATCCATATCATTCTTGGGAAAGAGGATGTAACGAAAACTTTAATGGATTACTAAGGCAGTTCTTTCCTAAAAAATCATCATTTGTTATGATAACCCAAGAGAGAATAGAAAGCGTAGTTAAATTAATAAACAATAGACCGCGTAAACGACTTAACTATTTAACGCCGGCTGAAGTGTTTGAAAAAAGTTAAGGTTTGGAATAGAATTTAAGAAATAGCGATTCACGCTATTAATTATGGTATTTTTAAAATTTATATTTAATTTAATTAAACCCCACTTCTTCTTAAAATTGTTCTAATAGTTTTTAAAATAATAATTAGGTCCATAAAAATGGATCTGTTTTTAATATAATATAAATCGTACTGCAATTTTTTGATAGTATCTTTTTTAGTAGGTGAGTGATATTCACCACAAACTTGATCCCAGCCAGTAACACCAGGTAAAATTAAAATACGTTCATTGTAAAAAGGAATTTCAGTTTGTAATTGTTGGGCAAGCTCTGGTCTTTCTGGGCGAGGTCCAATAAAACTCATCTCACCTTTTATAATATTAATAATTTGGGGAATTTCATCAATGCGAGTTTTTCTTAAAAAATTACCAAAGCCAGTAATACGTGGATCATCAGGAACAGTTGGTCGTTGACTATTTCCTTCTTGTCGCATAGTGCGAAATTTAATTAAATTAAATATTTGGTTATTTTTACCAATACGTTTTTGAATATAAAAAATTGATCCACGACTACTTAATTTAATCATTAAGCCAATTAATGGCCAAAAGGGGAGAGTAATAATAAAAACAAAAAGAGCTAGGACTAAATCATAGCTTCTTTTTAATCTATCAAACCAAAGATTACCACCTTCATTTAAATTTTCTAAAAACCACATTTGATTAATTGAATATACTGGAACTTTGCCGGTAATTTTTTCATAAAAATTAAACAAACTAACAAAATTTAAACCTAAGTGTATACAAGAAAATAGAGTAGTACGTAGTTCATCAGATTTTTGTAAGTCTTCAGCCAAAATTACTAATGAAATTTTTTCTTTAACAAACCAATTTTTAATTTTACTAACATCTTTTAAAATTTTAGTTTTGTATAATCCTTTTTCATATATATCACCATCATAAACAATAAAAGAAATATTAAGTCCTAATTGCGGGTGATCGTTAAGTTTTTTAATAATTTCCATTACTTGATTATTAAATCCAATAATGGCCACATTATTTTTAGGTAAATATGATTTTAAAATAATATTAAATATTTGTCGCCATAATAAAAATACAACAGCAGTAATAATAGTTACTAATAATAAATTTGTTTTTGGGGCAATGCCGATTTGAGGCATTAAATAGAAAAAAGCAGCCCCTAATAAAAAATTAATTAATAAAGCTTGGACAGTTAGGCCATAAAATTTAGCGTTATTAGTTGCTGAAGTAAGGTCATATAAATTGCTAATATAAAAAATAATTAGCCAAACAAAAAAGATGGCACTAAACGGCCAAAGATGTTGTTGCCATAGCTCACTATTTGGCGTCTCTTGATAACGCAAAAATAGTGTTAAATATAGAGATAAATATAAAACGCAAATATCTCCAATAATCAGTAAATATTGTTTTATTTTGTTTAGTTTATAATCCATATTTTTAAATTATAGTATATTTTACGAAAATTAGCAAATAAAAAACCCGTTAGCAGATTTTTGTTAGTGAATATATTTTTAATAATCCAATGTAAATCTGTAGATGTAAATCCGTGGAAGTTTAATTTTTGTCCACTTTCCCAGCTTGAAGATAAGTGTTTATTCTGCTAAACTAGTTCTATATGACAGACCACCCTAAATTCCAATTCCAGTGGCCTTTTTTTGGTAATCAACATATTATTGATTTTTTGCAGACCAATATTGGTAATCAAAGTTTGGCGCATTTTTATATTTTTGCAGGAGGAGGAGATTTAGGTAAATCAACTTTAGCTAATTATTTTGCTCGTTCTATTTTATGTCAATCTTTTATAGATAATAGAGGGGATTTACCTTGCGGAGAGTGTATTAGTTGCCAGCAGAAAAATCATAATGACATTATTAGTATTAAACGAGAAGAAGATAAACAAAATATTAGTATTGAGCAAGTTCGTGGTTTTATCAAGCAAATGAATTTAGGTTCGTTTGGTGGAAAATATAAAATCGGTATAATTAAAGAAGCGGAAAAATTAAGTATTGAAGCAGCTAATGCTTTATTGAAAATTTTAGAAGAGCCTAAGCCAGGAGTGATTCTTATTTTACTGACTTCATTTGTAGATGAGTTGCCAGATACTATTATTTCTCGCGGGCAAACTTTATATTTTAAACCAGCTTCCACAGATTTTATTTATGATTATTTAGTAAATAACTATAAAGCGCCACGAGATTTTTCCAGAAAGTTAGCTAGATTATCAGCTGGTAGTCCGGCCATGGCTGTAAAATATTTTGAAGATAAAGAATTTTTAAATGATTATAAAGAAGATATTTCAGCTTTAATCAAATTAATAACTAGTGATATGGGAGAAAAGTTTGTTGTTATTGAAGAATTATTAAAATCAAGTAAAGGATCAGAACTAAAAAATCAAGTAGCTTATCTTTTAGATACTTGGCAAAAATTAATTCGCGATTTATTATTATTAAATTTTAATTTAGATTATTTAGTAACTAATGAATTGATATTAAGCGAACTACAGCAGGTCAAATTGCCAATAGATAGCTTAGTTAATTATAATCATAAAATTGAGCAAGGAAAAAAATATTTAAAAGCTAATGTTAATCCTAAAATAATTTTAGAAAATTTAGCTGTAAATAATTCATATTAAGTTTTTTTACAAAATTAATTTTAATAATAAAGCATATATTTATAAATAGATTTTATTATCCCACAAATCTACAAATCAGCTACAAATATACAAATGCATTTAAAGTAACTTTAATAAAATTTGTATATTAGTGTTTTATTTGTAGATTCGTGGGATAGAACTTAAGTTTAAAACTATTATCTATTATTTAATATTAATTTAAATTCAAAATAAATTTACAATAATTTTATAATTAAAAAATATGTTTAAAAGAAAATTTTTTAAATCATTATCAATTATAGCTTTAGCTATTTTTGTTAGTGGCTGTTCTATTTCTATAAATGGTTCAGAAAATATTAATAATAAAATTAATGGTGGAATTTACAAAAGCGTTAATCAAGGATTAAAATGGAACCAGACTGTAAGTATCCCGAGTACAGCAGGCGTAGGTAGCTTTGCTTTTGCTAATATTTTAGATATTGCTATTGACCCACAAGACAACCAAACACTTTATGTTGGTACGCTAGGAAGTGGTATGCTTTATTCCTATGATGGTGGAGTTAGTTGGGATATTGCTAAAAAATTAGGCAAAGTAAGTGTGCAAAGCGTTGCTGTTAGTCCTGACTCAAAGTGCGTTATCTATGTTGCAGCTGAAAATAGAATTGTAAAATCAATTGATTGTAGTCGAGAATGGGCTGAGGTTTATTATGACAACAATTTAGGCGTTTCCATGAATTCTTTAGCTATTCATCCTACTAATCCTAAAATAGTTTATGCTGGTACTTCGCGTGGAGAAGTAATTTTTAGTTCAAATTATGGTCAGTCATGGTCAACTTTAAAACGTTTTGACAAGGGATCAGTAATTCAAAAAATATTGATTAATAAAAAAAGTCCTAATACAATTTACATTGTTACACCAGAACATGGCATTTACAAGACAAGCAATGGTGGAGCTAGCTGGACCAGCTTTCAAGAAAGGTTTATGGAAATAAATACTCAATCAGCTAATTTAATTCATGACATGGCTTTAGCTGGAATTAACCAAGAAACAATAGTAGTTGCTACTAAAGCAGGTGTAATTAGAAGTTTTGATTCAGGTGCGCATTGGCGTTTAGTTGATTTAGTGCCACCTTCAGATCAGACCGAAATTAGAGCGATTGCTGTTAATCCATTAGATCAAGATGAAATTTATTATGCTACAGCCACTTCTTTTGGATTTTCTGAAGATGGTGGAGAAAATTGGACATCAAAGAAATTACCAACCAATAGAGCAGGGTCAGAAATAGTAATTGATTTTAAAGATCCAAAAATAGTTTATTTAGGAGTAAAGACAATATTACAAGAAAAATAAATTTTAATAATTAAAATTATATGAACCAATACATTCAAAATCATCAAAGTGATTTACAAGGAGTAATAGATTTTTTTAAAAAAGACATTTCTTCCATTAGAACTGGGCGAGCTAATCCAGCAATTTTAGATAACGTCTTAGTTGAATCTTATGGCTCAAAAGTTCCTTTGCAACAGGTTGGTAATATTTCAGTAGTAGATGCTAGTTGTATGACAATTTCTCCTTGGGATAAAAATGTATTAAAAGATATTGAAAAGGGAATTGTGGAAGCAGATTTAGGTGTTAGTCCAGTTAATGAAGGAGATAAAATTAGAATCAGCATTCCTCAGCCAACTGAAGAAGACCGCAAAGATAGAGTAAAAAAAATTAATGAAAAATTAGAACAAGCTCATGTTAAAATTCGTCAGATACGTGATGAAATTAAAAAATCAATTGAACAAGCAGAAAGTGATAAAGAAATAGCCGAAGATGACAAATTTAAATTTATTAAAGAAATGGAAGAAGAAATTAAAAATTATAATAATCAACTACAAGAAGTTAGAGATAATAAAGAGAAAGAAGTAATGACAATTTAGTCGAAAGTCTAAAAGTCCAAAGTCGAAAGTTAATTTAGTAAAAAGTCACAAAGTCCAAAGTTGAAAGTCAGTTATTGACTTTAGACTTTCCGACTTTTGACTCCAGACTCAACTATGTTCACAACTATCATTATATTTATAGCAGTTTTATCAGTCCTAGTTTTCGTTCACGAACTAGGTCATTTTTGGACTGCTAAAAAATTAGGATTAGCGCCAAAAGAATTTGGTTTTGGTTTTCCTCCACGAATTGGTGGGATTTACAAAAATAAAGCTGGTAAGTGGCATTGGCAATGGGGAGGCAAAGAAGTAGAAGATGTAGAAGGCACAGTTTATTCAATTAATTGGTTGCCTTTGGGTGGATTTGTTAATTTAGGTGAAGATGAAGAATCTGGTAATGATCCCAAACATTTTAAAAATCAAAAGCCATGGAAGCGAGCGATTATTTTGTCAGCTGGTGTATTTATGAATTTAGTAATTGCTGCAGTTTTTATTGCCTGGGGCTACATGATTGGCTTACCCCAAGCTATTGATGAAAATAATCAAAACGCTAATATAACTGATCAACGTATTCAAATAATGCAAGTATTACCTGATTCTCCAGCTGATAAAGCAAAATTACAATTAGGAGATATTATTGCAAGTATTAATGAGCAAGAATTTAAAACTTATGAAGAATTACAGAATTTTATATCTGATAAAGAAGGAGTGGAATTAAATTACAAAATTAAGCGAGGCGAGCAAGAATTAAATTTTCAAATTACACCAGAACCAATTGAGGTTAATGAAAATATTCCAGGAGTAGGTATTGCCATAGCTGAGACAGGCATTGTTAGCTATCCTTGGTATCGCGCTATTTGGGAAGGAATCTACTCCACTATTTTAATGACCTGGTTTATTATTGTTGCTTTTGCAACTTTAATTAAAAGCTTAATAACAGGAGCTGGTATAGGAGCAGAAGTGGCTGGACCAGTCGGAATTGCCGTAATGACCGGGCAAGTAGCTCAATTAGGTTTTGTTTATTTATTGCAATTTACTGCAGTGCTTTCAATTAATTTAGCAATTATTAATTTTTTACCTTTACCAGCTCTAGATGGTGGACGAGTACTATTTTTAATTATTGAAAAAATTAGAGGTAAAGCAGTGCCAGAACGTATTGAAGCTATGATTCATAATATTGGTTTTACTTTATTAATGTTACTAGTTCTAGTTGTTACCTACAGAGACGTAATAAAATTTTCAGATAAATTTATTAATTTGTTTCATAAGATATTTTAAACTCCTACAAATTACAAATCAAATACCTGCCTACCGGCAGGCAGGCAAATATACTAATAATATTAAATTAATTCGTATATTCGTAAAATTTGTACTTCGTAGGAGTGTTGCAATTAGTAGTAATTATGATAAAGAGACTTCTCAACTCCAAAATAAATTCCATTACTTCAGCAGCAATAGTAGTTGCGACAGCCTCAATAGCTAGTCGTTTTTTAGGTATTTTCCGCGACCGTATTTTAGCTGGTGAATTTGGGGCAGGTGATACATTGGATATTTATTATGCTGCCTTCCGAATTCCAGATTTAGTTTTTAATTTATTAGTACTCGGAGCATTATCAGCTGGATTTATTCCAATATTTGCTTGCTTGTGCGAAAAAAAATCTGTTTTTAAAATTTTCAAAAAAGATAAAAAAGAGGAATGTCGGGATGAAGCATGGTATGTAGCAAATTCAGTTTTAAATTTATTAGGTATTTCTTTAATTGTAATTTCTATTGTTTTAATTATTTTTGCGCATCCGTTAATGAAATTGATCACACCTGGATTTGATGCAGAAAAATTATCAGCCACTGTAGCAATGACTAGAATCATGTTTTTGTCTCCCTTATTTTTAGGATTAAGTTCAGTACTGGGTGGAATTTTACAATCATTCAAACGATTTTTTATCTATTCATTAGCGCCGATAATGTATAATATTGGTATTATCATCGGTGCTTTATATTTTGTACCAATTTGGGGATTATATGGATTAGCTTACGGAGTTATCTTAGGTGCTTTTTTTCATTTGTTAATTCAAATTCCAACTGTAATGAGTTTGGGTTATCGCTGGCAAGCAGTTTTTGATTACAAGCATAAACAAGTCAAAGAAATTATTAAGATGATGGTTCCGCGTACCATGAGCTTAGCAATTTCACAAATTAATTTAGTAGTGACTACTATTATTGCTTCAACTTTAGCAGTTGGTAGTTTAACAATTTTTAACTTAGCGAATAATTTACAATCATTCCCAGTAGGAATTTTCGGTATTTCATTTGCCATTGCTGCATTTCCCACTTTATCTGGTTATGTTGGGAATAAAAAATTATTAATTAAGAATTTTTCCAAAGTTTTACGCCAAATTATTTTTTTCATTTTGCCAGCTACAGTTTTAATCCTAACATTGCGCGCGCAGATTATTCGGGTTGTTTTAGGTAGTGGTGCTTTTGACTGGCAAGATACTATTTTAACAATTGATACTCTTACTTATTTTTGTTTAGGATTATTTGCTCAAGCTACTATTCCATTATTAGTGCGCATGTTTTATGTTCATAAAAATACTAAAATTCCATTCATTGTTGGTTTGATTTCAGCTGGAGTTAATATTGTATTAAGTTATTATTTCGCTGGTATTTATGGTGTGGCCGGTTTAGCGCTAGCATTTTCCATTAGTGCTATTATTAATTTTGCCGCCCTTTGGCTTTGGCTTAAAGCTCAACTCGGCGATTTAGATGAAGTACGTATTTTAATTTCTACTTTAAAAATATCTCTAGCTAGTATTGGTGCAGGTGTAGCTGTTCAATGGATGAAGTTTGCTATTTGGCCTTATGTTGATATGACAACTTTCATGGGTGTTTTTGTTCAAGGATTAACTGCTGGATTATTTGGTATTTTAATATTTATTTTACTTGCTTATATTTTGCGCTCTGAAGAATTAGATCATTTTATTCGGTCTATTAAGACTAAGAATAAAAAAGAGGAAGTGGAAATTGAAAGTGCAGGAGAGGCGCGTGGAATATAGTCAAAAGTCATAAAGTCATAAAGTCTAAAGTCATTGAAAAATTAATTATATTTAATTATGAAAAACATTTACAAAACTAGTCTATTCACTTCAATTTTATCTATATTATTTATTGTTGCATCAATAGCTACTCAATTAAGAGGCGAAAGTAAATTAACAGTAGCTTGTAGCTATACTGATCCAATAACAATTGACATTCTTGCCTTCATAGTAGCCTTGTTTTTAATTATTGAAGGAATATACAAAATAATTCAAAATAAAGATGTTGCGTTAAAAAATCAAATAACTCGCAGTATTAGAATTTCTGTTGCCTTTGCAATTTTAATTATGCATATAATGCAAGTAATGTATAAATGATGTTAGTTAATTAGTTGAATAGTTAATTAGTTAGAATAAAAAACCCTAGCCATAAATGGCAGGGCTAGAACGCAAACCCCCTTAAGGGGGTTTCTAAACTTAGCCTTGTGATTTATCACTTGGCTTAAAGGATAAATAAAAATAAAATATGAAAATAGGATTTTCCACAGGGTGTTTTTATAAATTTTTACAGCCGACATCAAAAGAGGCAGTTAAAATAGTACGTGATTTAGATTCTGATGTTATTGAGCTAAATGCATCATGTTTAGAAAGAATAGAGATATTAAAAGATTTTTCTAAAGATGATTTTCAGAGTTTCAAACATTTTTCTTTACATGGGCCAGGACATAGAGAGCTAGAAAAATTTAGTAATAATCAATACAAAGAAATTTTAGATAAATTTGAAAAAGCATATCAGAATTTAAAGTTTAGTTCTATTGTTTTTCATCCTAGCGAATGGATAATTAACTGGAGTTTATTTAAAGATTATAGCTTTCAGATTGCTTTTGAAAATATGGATTGGCGTCATAGTGATTATATTAATGTAGAAAAGATGAAAAATATATTTAAAGAAAGAGATTTTAAAATGGTCTTAGATTTAAATCATTGCTACACATTAGATAAGTCTATGAAATTGGCTAAAGATTTATTTAATGCATATCAGGATAGAATTTCACATTATCATGTTAGTGGTTTTATTGATTATGATAAAGGAGAGAATTGGCATGCGCCATTATTTAAGTCAAAACCTGAAATAGCAGATTTAATATTAAAGTCAATCTATGATTTAGATAAACCTATCATCATTGAAAGTGTTTTTCAAAATAAAGAAGAAGCTAAGAAAGAATTAGATTATATAAAATCGGTTTTAAGATAAATTAAAAAATCAAAATAAAATATGAACAAAATAAGAAATTTTTGCATCATAGCTCACATAGACCATGGAAAATCAACCTTGGCTGATAGAATGTTAGAAATAACCAAAACAGTAGATAAACGGAAAATGAAGAATCAGCTTTTGGATAGAATGGATCTAGAACGAGAGCGGGGGATAACAATTAAACTCCAGCCTGTGAATATGGAACATGATGGTTATCATCTAAATTTAATAGATACTCCTGGACACGTTGATTTTTCCTATGAAGTCTCAAGAAGTTTAGCGGCTGTTGAAGGCGCTGTTTTGTTAGTGGATGCAACTCAAGGAATTCAAGCGCAAACGCTGGCTAATTTATATTTAGCGATGGAACAGGAATTAGAAGTTATTCCAGTAGTTAATAAAATTGATTTGCCAGCGGCTGATGTAAAAACTGTTAAAGAAAGTATTGTGAAATTATTAGGATGTAAACGAGAAGATATATTAGAGGCTAGTGGTAAAACAGGAGAGGGTGTAGAAGAGATTTTACAAGCGGTTATTAAACGCGTACCAGCACCCAAAGTTGAAAAAAACAAAAATTTACGCGCTATGATTTTTGATTCAGTTTATGATGAATATCGTGGGGTAGTTGCTTATGTCAGAATTTTTGACGGAGAATTAACCAAAGGTGATAAATTAAAAATGGTTACTACTAAATTTGAAAGTGATGCTTTGGATATTGGATATTTTAAACCAGATTATTTTTCTCAGCCAGAATTGAAAACCGGTGAGATTGGTTATATTGTGACTGGTTTAAAATCAGTAGAAGAATGTAAAGTTGGCGATACAGTCACTTTACAAAAACAAAAAGTAGAACCACTCCCTGGCTACAAAGAGGTTAAGCCAATGGTGTTTGCGGGAATTTTTGCTAAAGAGGGAAATGAGTACGATGAATTACGTGAGGGAATTGGAAAATTAAAATTAACTGATTCAGCTTTAGTATATGAATCAGAACATTCACAAGCATTAGGTTTTGGTTTTCGTTGTGGATTTTTAGGACTATTGCATTTGGAAATTTTTCAAGAAAGATTAAGAAGAGAATTTAATTTAGAACTAGTCGTGACTACTCCATCAGTTGCTTATCAACTTACTAAAACTGGTGGTAAAGAAATGATAGTTCGTTCAGCTTTGGACATGCCAGACCCAGCCCATATTTCAGAAATTAAAGAACCATGGGTGAAATTAGACGCAATTTCGCCTAAAGATTATATGGGTGGTATTATGAATTTAGTGCAAGAAAAACGTGGTAATTATATTAATACTGAATATATTGATGACGACCGAGTAATACTTCATTATGAAATGCCCATGTCCACAATTTTAACTGATTTTTATGATAAAATAAAAAGCGCTACCAGTGGTTATGCTTCTATCAATTATGAATTTTTAGATTACCGTCCAGCTGAGGTTCAAAAAATGGATATTTTAGTAGCTGAAGAGCCAGTAGAAGCTTTGTCAGTTATTGTTTATAAAGACGAAGCTTTTAGACGAGGTAAAGAGATTGTAGAGTCATTAAAAAAAACCATGCCTCGTCAGCAATTTATGTTAAAAATTCAAGCAGCTATTGGTGGTAAAATTATTGCTGCCGAACGATTATCTGCCATGCGCAAAGATGTAACTGCCGGACTTTACGGCGGTGATGTTTCTCGCAAAAGAAAAGTATTAGAAAAACAAAAGAAAGGTAAAAAGAGAATGGCCTCTATGGGCAAGGGTAAAGTTGATATTCCTTCAGAAGCTTTTCTTGCAGTATTAAAAAAATAATTCCTTTTTGTCATCTCGACGTGTGGTGGGAGACCTGCCTGTCGGCAGACAGGGGTCTATAATATTAACATCAGCGCACTAAAATAACTATTATAGATTTCTCACTGCGTTTCGAAATGACAATAACTAGAATTTATGAAAAAAAAGACAATCAAAAAATTTATTGGCACTACTATTATCATTATTATGATAATTGCAATGTTAATGTTTACAGTATTGCCATTGTTTTATTTTTAACACCTACTAATTACAAATCTTCTACAAATATACAAATTTGAATATTTTATTAATTAATAATTTAATCCAATTTGTATATTTGTATTTAATTTGTAATTAGTAGAAGTCTATGAAGAAGTGGAATGTAAAAGAAAATAAAATAGATAATGATTTAATAAAAAATAATCCGGACATTGATCCGGTTATTTTGCAGTTGCTAGGAAATAGGGGATTATCAGTTGAACAAGTAAAGCAATTTTTAAAATCAGATTACGAAGAGCAGTTACATGATCCGTTTTTATTTAAAGACATGAAAGCATCGGTAGATTTAATTAATAAACATCTTAAAGCTGAAAGTAAGATTATAATCTACGGCGACTATGATGCTGATGGAGTAACAGCTACTGCAGTTATATTCAAAACACTGAAGTTTCTAGGATGTAAAAATTTAGATATATATATTCCGCATCGTGAAACAGAAGGATATGGAATAAATAAAAATGCAGTAGAAGAAATTGCTAATAATAATACTAAATTAATTATTACAGTTGATACTGGTATTCGTAGTATAGATGAAATTGCTTTAACTAAAGAAAAAGGCGTTGATGTAATTTTAACTGACCATCACGAGACAGGAGAAAAAATTCCAGACTGTCTTATTATTAATCCAAAAGTTAAAGGCGAAAAATATCCATTTAGAGAATTAGCTGGCGTGGGCGTGGCATTTAAATTATGTCAAGCACTGCTTAAGACAAAGCTACATAGACCGTCCCCCTCCTCAGATGAGGAGGAGATAGGGGTGGTGCTGAAAAATAAAAATCAAACTCCCCCTAGCCCCCTCTTGCCAAGAGGGGGAATTAACGACGATGAATGGCTTGAGAAAGGCGAATCTTTTGCAAAGTGGTTATTAGACTATGTTGCTATTGGAACTATTGCTGATTTAATGCCGTTAGTTAATGAAAATAGAGTATTAGTAAAATATGGTTTGGTTGTTTTGAATAAGACAAAGCGATTGGGAATTGAAAAATTAATTGAAGTTGCTCAATCAGCCGTAGATAATAAAGGGAATGTAAGAGAGATAGATGCTTGGCAAATTGGTTTTCAATTAGCCCCTCGCTTAAATGCAGCTGGACGATTAGGTCATGCTAGTAATGCTTATCAGCTTTTAATAACCGAGGATGAGCAAGAAGCAATTAAAATTTCGGGAGAATTAAATAACACCAACAAAGAACGGCAGGATATTACTCAAGATATTTTTGAGCAAGCTGATAAAGATATTGATGGGAACAAAAAAATACTTTTTGCTATTTCGCCAAAGTTGCGAGGGAGTGAGGGCATTTGGCCAGCAGGTGTAATGGGATTAGTTTCTGGAAAATTAACTGAAAAATATTATCGGCCATCCTTAGCAATTACAGACAAGCAAGGACCCTCCCAAGCCGACGGCGAGGCGGGCTCGCCCGCCCGGATAAATCGGGCGGGCAAGAGCACGGTCGGATCAGCCCGTAGTATTCCAGAATTTGATGTCACAAATACCCTTGAACAATGCGCTGAATATTTAGATAGTTTTGGTGGACATAAACAAGCAGCTGGTTTTACCGTGAAAGAAGGAAGGCTAGAAGATTTTTTAAATAAAATGACTGAGATTGCGGAAAAAGAATTAGCAGATGTAGAATTAATTCCTAGTTTAGAAATTGATTTAGAAATTGATTTTAAAGATGTTAGTGAAGAATTACACAAAACTTTACAAAAACTAAAACCTTTTGGTGTAAAAAATGCTCAACCCAAGTTTTTAAGTAAAAATTTGCAAGTAGTAAATATTACAAACATGGGCGCAGATAACCAACATATTAAGCTAAAAGTCCAAAGTCCAAAGTCTGAAAGTCAAAAGTTGAAAATGTTAGACGCAATTGCTTTTTCTGTGCCAGATGAATGGAAGGAAATTAAAATTAGTGATAAAATTGATTTAGTATATTATATAGATATAAACGAATGGAATGGGAGTAGGAGTGTGCAGTTGAAGATTATAGATCTCGTAGCACATAACTCATAACACATAACAAAAATTCGTGAAGATTCGTCTAATTCGTTCAATTCGTGTGCTATTATTTAAATTTCAAATTAGTTAATCAATATGAAATATAAAAAACTAATAATCTATACTGATGGAGGCGCACGTAATAATCCAGGCCCAGCAGGTATTGGTTGTGTTTTGTATAATGAAAAGAAAAAAATTATCAAAGAAATTTCTGAGTATATTGGTGAGGCGACAAATAATCAGGCTGAATATAAAGCTTGTTTACGGGCAATGGAAGAAGCGAAAAAAATGGGCGCAAAGGAGTTAGATTTTTATTTAGATTCTGAATTAGTAGTTAAACAACTTAAGAGGGAATATAGAGTAAAGAATAAAGAGTTGGCGCCGTTGTTTATGAAAATTTACAATTTATCTCAGCAATTTAAAAAAGTAACTTTTACACATGTACGACGAGAATTAAATAAAGAGGCGGATAGATTAGTTAACGAAGCGATTGATAAGTGTTAGTTAAGTGCTTAGTTAAATAGTTAATTAGTTTTTTAAATTATAAAATACTCGCCTATTGTCATTTCGACGAAGCTAAATTTGAACGCAATCCCAAAGGGATAAGTGAAAATTTAGATAAGGAGAAATCTATAATATTCACATCAAGGCTATTAACAAAGTATTATAGATTTCTCCTCATTCCGCTCCGTCCACGATTTCGTCGTGAACTATGCAGAATTTGTCGAAATGACAATAGGAGTGGATTTCTTAATTCAACGATTTTAGTTGTTTAAATTAGAGATAACTAAGTAACCAATCAACTAAGTACCTATTTAACTAACTTGTGTTATAATATATTTATGCGCACTCGAGGTTTTAAGCAAGAAAATATAATTTTCAGAATTTTATCCAAATCCAAAGTATTTACTATCTTGGGTTTGATTTTAATTTTGTTAATTGTTTTTCCCTTAATTAGAAAAATGAACCAGAAAAGAATTTTAGACAGAGAAATTAGTGAATTAAATCAAGAAATAGAAAGAATTGATAAAAAAAATGGAGATTTAAAAGATATGTTAGATTATTTAAATAGTGATGGTTTTATTGAAAAAGAAGGTCGGCTTAATTTAGATCTAAAAAAACAAGGAGAAAAAGTAGTGGTAGTTAAAGATAAAAATAGTCAGGTAGAAGAAGAGACTAATACTGTTTTTAATATTCCAGGATTAGATAAAAATAATGAGCAAATTAAAACCAATCCGCAAAAATGGCAGGATTACTTTTTTAAATTAGAGCTTTAAAAAATATTTAATACATATGCCACGCACACTTGATGGAGTTAAAAAAATAAAAAAAACATCTGTAAGAAAAGAAATAAAAAATGAATTTCCAATTAAAGTTGGAAAGATTTTTAATTTTGATGGAGCTAAGACATTAATTAAGAAAATTCCTAAATTAGAGAGAAAAGTGAATGTAAACCCATTTAATAATATTGGAAATTTAGAACAGCCAAAAGTTAAAAAACCATTTTTTAGTTTAGAAAGTAGAAACAAGAACAGAGGTGAAGAAAAAAAAGTCAAAGCCATAGAAAGAAAAAAAGAAATAGAGGAAGGAATAACAAGAATTAAAAAGGAGGAAATAAATCAAGAAAAAAAAATATCAGAAGAAGGGTTAAAGGCGAAAAAGGCCAAAGCCAAGTTAAAGGCAGAAAAAATAGCAGGTAAATTTAAACGTAAAGCAGACTTTAAAAAACAAAAGATTTTAAAAAAACAGCAAGCCTTAGAATCAAAATTACAAAACACAAAAGAAAAAAGCGAGAAAGTAATAGAAAAGAAAAAAGAAGTAAAATTAAAAAAAGAACAAAGAAAAGAATCAATAAAAAAGAAGATAAATAATTTTAGTAACAAATTAAAAAAGTCTTATCCTAAAATTTTAAAAATCTCAGCAATAATTTTAATAATATTTATTGCCATCATTAGTGTTTTATCATTTTTAGTATATAAATCTAATATTCCCAATGATTATAAATTATTATTAATTAAAAAATTACCTTTCCCAGCGATTTTAGTTGATTTTCAGGCAACTAGATATTCAGTTTATTTAGAAGATTTGCGTTTATTTGATGATTATTATGAACAAAAAGCAATTGAAGCTAATCAGAAAAAAGATGAAATTAATACTAAAGAGATTATTTTGGAAGAATTAATTAATAAAAGAATTTTAGAAAATTTAGCAAAGTATTATCATGTAAAAATTGATAATCAAGAATTACAAGATTATTTTACTCAAATAGCTAATAATTCTGGAGATGCGGGAAAGTTTATTGAAGATATTTCCAACAAGTATGGTTTAACTAAAGAAATTTTTATTAAAAGAATAATATATTATCAAATTTTGCAAGAAAAAATTAAACAGCAATTTATTACTGACGATCAAGCGCATAAGGGAGCCGATTTGCGTATAAATAAAGTTTTAGCTTTAGTAGCCAAGAATAGAGAAAGCTTTGAAGATTTAGCCCGTAAATATAGTGAGGGAATGTATGCGCTTAAAGGTGGCGATGTTGGGTATGTTAATATAAAAAACATGAATGAAAAAATGAAAGAAGCTATTTCAGGATTAGAAAAGAATCAGGTGAGTGAAGTTATTAAAGAAGAAAATAGATATTATATTGTAAAAGTTTATGATAAAAAAACCACTCGCAATGGAGAGGTAGAATATTGGGTAAAAGTAATTTCTATAAATACTAATTATAATTTTGATGAGTATTTAGGTGACAGAAGAGAAAACGCCAAAATAAAAGTTTTAGTGGATTAATTGTGAGAAACGCGGAATTTATGCGGAATTTAACGCGGAATCCACGCAGATTTTAATGAGCCAATAATCGGAGTCGAACCGATGACCTTTCCCTTACGAAGGGACTGCTCTAGCCAGCTGAGCTATATTGGCGATAAACTAAGTAACCCCGCCCATTTGGGATGGGGCAAGCTAATCAACTAACTATAGTCTATGAAAAAATTTAAGTTATTGCAAATAAGTTTAGTAATATTTTTAATTTCTTTTTTATTTTTACCGTTAGCAAATGCTGAAGAAATCATTAAAGATCAGAATCGGGTTTACTCAATTTTCATTAGCGATGTAGCAGTAAAAACAGGTTACACTGTTAATCCATTTGAAGATGAAATAAAGCTTTCTTTAATTCCTGATTTATTTTTAGAACCAACTAGAGTGCAAGTAATGGAATTACATGAACCAATGCCCATGCCATGGAATTTAGATAAAGTAAGTGAAATTTATCAATTTGATTTTCAAAATAAAGATGCTTACGATAATCATAGTCCGTTTATAATTCAGATGAGTTATGAGGGTGATGATGATAATTTAAAACAAGTTTATTTTTATAACAAAATTAAAAATACTTGGGATCCATTACCAACCACTGATTATGCTGGTGAAAATATGGTGCGGAGTATTATTCATTTGCCATATGCACGCTTGGCAGTTTTTTCTAATCCAGAAGCAATGGCAGTGGGAAATGCTAGTTGGTATAAATTTAAAGGTGGAAACTTTGCCGCTTCACCTGACTTTCCTAGAGGATCAAAATTATTAGTTAAAAATTTAGAAAATAATAAAGAGGTAGAAATAGTAGTTAATGATTATGGACCAGACAGGGGATTACATCCTGATCGAGTAATTGATTTAGATAAAGTTGCTTTTAGCAAGATCGCTTCAGTCGGCGATGGCATCATCAAGGTTAGTGTTAATCCAATTTATATTGCTCCAAGACCGCAGGAAAGCGTATTAGGACTAAAAATTTCCAGTAGTTTAGTTGAGCCAGAAATTACTGCTAGTTCCACCATTATTTTAAACGAACAAACAGGAGAGATTTTATATGAAAAAAATAAGGATGAAATTTTACCAATTGCTAGTTTAACAAAATTAATTAGTATGAGTGTATTTTTAGATACTAATCCAGATTTTGAAAAAGTTGTGACTTACAGTATAGAAGATGAAGTAAAAACATGGGAACATGTGGAAAATAAATATTCAGCCATGCGCTTAAAATTAGCTGATGGCGATCAATTGAAAATCAAAGATTTATTTTTTGCTTCTCTAGTTAAATCTACTAACAATTCAGTAGAAACACTAGCTAGAGTTAGCGGTATACCACGAGTTGAATTTATCAATAGAATGAATAGTAAAGTTCAAGAATGGGGAGCAACTTCCACAGTACTGGTTGAACCAACCGGACTAGCACCAGCAAATGTGTCAACCGCTCATGATTATGTTATAATAAGTAAAAGAGTTTTACAAAATCCTAAGATTTTAGAAGCAACTACTTTAAAGCAATATAGATTTGAAACCATCAAAGAAAAGAAAAAATTTATTTTAGGAAATTCCAATAGATTATTAAATAGTACTTTGTATGTTATTGGTGGTAAGACTGGCTATTTAGATGAAGCAAAATATTGTTTAATGACTAGAATACAAGACGGAGAAAGAAATTTAATTGGAGTTATTTTAAGTGCTCAAACTAGAAACGACAGTTTTCAGGAGTTACAGACTTTATTTAAGTATGTAATTAGAAAATAGTAATAGAAATAATTTTGTACGGACTAAATAGAATTTGCAATCCATTAATCCGAATATGTTGTATATATCTAAATTTTCATGCAATAATCCGAATACTCCAAATGCTTGCAAAAAAAGTCATCAGAGCCATTCGGGGCATTTGGATTATTGCATGTCCAATTTGATTTGCATAAAAGATTTGGATTAATGGTTTGTATACAAATTTAAATCCGTACAATATAACTTGAACTTATGATAAAATTTGAAAAAGTTACAAAATTATATCCGCCCGATGTAAAAGCATTGAATGATTTTGATTTACAAATTGGTCCTGGCGAATTTATTTCCATCGTCGGCCAATCAGGCACTGGTAAGACAACTATGGTTAAAGCTTTAATTGGAGAAGAAAGAATTAATAATGGTAAGATTAGCATTGGTGATTGGGATATTACAAATTTAAGACAACGAGAAATACCATTTTTAAGACGGCAGATTGGCGTAATCTTTCAAGATTTTAAATTATTACCTAAAAAAACTTTATTTGAAAATGTAGCCTTTGCCATGCAGGTTTGTGGAATTGTACCATCAAAAATTAATACCATCGTACCGCAAGTTTTAAAGTTAGTTGGTTTAGAACATAAAATGAATCGTTATCCGTATGAAGTTTCTGGTGGAGAACAACAACGCGTAGTTATTGCTCGTTCACTTGTTCATCGGCCAAAGATTTTAATTGCTGATGAACCAACTGGAAATTTAGATTCTATTAATGCAGCTGATATTATTAATTTATTAGAAAAAATAAATAAATTTGGCACTACTGTAATTTTAGTTACGCACAACAAAGAAATAGTTAATAGCTTACGTCGACGAGTAATTACCATAGATTCTGGTAAAGTTATTAGTGACCAGAAAATTGGTAAATACATTTTGTAATTTGTGGCATTCGCATTCATCTGAGTAAATTTAAACCCGCATAAAGGATTTGGATTAATGGTTTGACGTAATTTTAAAACCGTACAATATAATTTGAACATTATGATTTTATTATCAATCTCTAGAATTTTAAAATACGCTTGTCAGGATTTTTTCCGTAATTTTTGGCTGTCACTTATCACAGTTACTATTTTAGTATTGTCACTTTTTTCCATCAATTTTTTAATCATGATGGGCTTTATTGGTGAACAGGCAATTGGTTCTATCGAAAATAAAGTTGATTTAAGTTTATATTTAGATCAGGATGCCTCAGAAGAGGATATTAGTATTTTAAAAGCAGAAATTTCTCGTTTAAAATCTGTTAATGAAATTGAATATATTTCTAAAACACAAGCATTAGAAAATTTTAAAAATAAACATCAAGATGATCCAGAAATTTTAGAATCTTTAAAAGAAGTTGATCAAAATCCGCTTAATCCTAGTTTGGTAATTAGTGCTAATGAATTAGTTGATTATGAAAATATTATTAATTCTTTAGAAAATTTAAGCAAACAAGCAATTATTAAGAGTCGTAATTTTGATGACCACAAAAGTTTATTAACAACTATTAATAATTTTTCTGATAAAGCTCAGCAGGTAGGAATATTAGTTAGCTTTATTTTTGTTGTTATTACAGTATTGGTGGTATTTAATGCGATTAGAGTAGCAATTTTTACTCACAAAAAAGAAATAAAAATAATGAGACTAGTTGGTGCTAGTAATTGGTTTATAAAAACTCCTTTTTTAGCTGAAAGTATATTGTATGCTTTTTTTGCAGTAATTATTGTGATGGCTATTTTTTATCCTTTTATGCATTTATTGCAACCATATTTATTTAATTTTGTGGAAGCAGATTTAAATTTAATAAATTATTTTAATAGCAATTTTATTTATATATTTGGTGGACAATTTTTATTAGCAAGTTTAATTAGTATTATTGCCAGTCTGATAGCAGTTGGCAAATATGCTAAAGTTTAGTTCAAATTTTATTGTACGGTTTTAAAATTACATCAAACCATTAATTCGAATGCTTTGTACGGATTTAATAGTTCGTGCAACTATACGAATGCCACAAATGGCTATGTATTAAATTAATATAAAATAATTTATATGAAGTACGATTTAGTTACCATAGGAGGAGTAGTTGAGGATATAACTTTTTATCCTGAGGACGCATTAGTAATTGATAATAAGCAAGATATTTTACGTCAGCGTTTGCTGGCTTTTGAATATGGAGCAAAAATTAAAGTAAAAGACGCGCACTATACTTTTGGTGGAGGTGCAGCTAATGTAGCAGTTTCTGCTAGTCGACTTGGTTTAAATTCAGCTTGCATTTGTGCGATCGGTGATGATTATCGCGGTAAGCAAATAATTCAAAATCTTAAAAAACAAGCAGTTGCAGTAAAATATATTCAGAAAATAAAAAAAGAAATGAGTGGTTTTTCATTTTTATTAGTTGGTCCAGGAAATGAACATGTTATTTTTTCTCATCGAGCCGCTAACACTAAATTAGAAATTACCAGTGATTATTTAAAAAAAATAAATAGTGAGTGGCTTTACATCACTTCTTTAAATGGTAATTGGCAAAAAGTATTAAAAAATATTTTTGATAAAAGTAAATTTAAAATTGCTTGGAATCCTGGTAATGTGCAATTAAGTGAAGGTCAAAGTTTAATTAAACGGTATTTAAAAAATGTTGAAGTAATTTTAATTAACGAAGATGAGGCAACTGAATTGGTGGTAGCTGACAAAAGAATTATGGATAATAAGAAATCAAGTAATAAATTTTTAAGTAATGTTAGAAATTTACTTACAACTATCAAAAGTTATGGAGTAAATATAGTAGTTATTACTAGAGGAAGAAAAGGAGCAGATGTTTATGATGGTAAAAAATTCTATCATGTTGATATTAGAAAAGAAGCTAAACGAGTAGATACAACTGGAGTAGGAGATGCTTTTAATTCAGCTTTTGTTTCTGGTTTGCATTTGTATGATAATGATATAAAAAAATCCATGGAGTTGGGAATTAAAAACGCCGCTTCAGTTATTGAGCAAGAAGGAGCACAGAATGGATTAATAAAGATATAAATGGCTATGCTAATCCACAAATAATATGCGAATCAACTAATTACGAATGCCACAAATATATATTAGCAATTTGTGGATTAGTGTTTATTAGTAGATTAGCATCACATATTTATGAAAATACCAATTGAAGTATCAGGGAGGCATGTTCATATATCACAATCAGATCTAAATAAATTATTTGGTGAAGATTATAAATTGCATAAATTAGAAGATTTATCACAACCAGGTGAATTTACTTGTGAGGAAAAAATTAAAATTGAAACAGCATTAGGAAATTTAGAAATTAGAATTATCGGACCAATTAGAGAAGAAACGCAAGTTGAGATTTCTCAAAGTGATGCGGAAAAATTAGGAATTAATCCACCCAGAAAAATGTCAGGGGATTTAGCTAATAGTGCAGGAATTAAATTAATTGGTTCAGAGGGTGAAGTTAATGCACAGCAAGGAGTTATTTTAGCTCAGCGTCATATTCATTTAGATTTAAAATCAGCTGAGAAATTAAATTTAAAAGATGGACAAAAAGTAAGTGTGAAAATTGCAGATCATATTTTTGATAATACTGTAATTAGAATAAGCTCAAATTTTAAATCAGCTATGCATATTGACACTGACGAGGCTATTGAAGCGAGGATTAAAAAAGGTGAAGAATTTTTTGGTGAAATAGTTGATTAATTTAATAAAATATGGTATTTATATAAAAAAGAAGTCCTCAATTGAGGACTTTTTAAATCAAGAAATGGATAATATTTTTATCATTATTCCTGCCTACAATGAGGCAGATAATATTAAACAAGTTATTGAAGATCTAAAAAATGCCGATTACCAGCATATTATTGTAGTTGACGATGAATCGCAGGATAATACAGTTGAAATTGCCAAACATAGCAAAGCAGTTGTTTTAAAGCATATTATAAATAGAGGGCAAGGTGCTGCTTTGCGAACTGGGACTGAATATGCGATAATGAAAGAAGCAAAAGTGATTGTGCACTTTGATGCAGATGGACAATTTCAAGTTAATGAAATTAAAGATATAATCCAACCAATTTTAAACAATGAAGTTGATGTTGTTTTCGGCTCAAGGTTTCTTCAAAAGAAATCTGACATGCCAGCTTTGAAAAAATATTTAATCATGCCATTGGCGCGATTTGTAAATTGGTGGTTTTTTGATATTAAATTAACAGATCCGCAAGCTGGTTTTCGTGCTCTATCTTTAGATGCCGCTAAACAAATCAACTGGCAACAAGATCGGATGGCTCATTGTTCAGAAATAATGCATCAAGTTTTTAGTCAAAAATTAAAATACAAAGAAGTTCCAATTACAGTTATTTATAAAGATTTTGGACAGAAATTTTCAGGTGGTTTAAAAATACTTAAAGAAATTTTTATTGGAAGTTTTACAAAATAAATATATAAATTTACAATAATCAATTTACAATTTACAATCAATTATCAATCATTTAATTTTCAATTTTCAAAAAATTCGTCAATGAATGAGTGTTTGAAAATTAATCATTATACATTGAAAATTGATTGATCATTGAAAATTCGTAAATTGATTATTCATACCTATGTTCACACAACAAATTATTGGTTTAATAATTATTGGATTTTTTGTCATTAGGTTATTTTGGCAAAAAAGAATTAAGCAAATTAATGCTAACGAATTTTCTTTTTGGTTAGTTTTTTGGATTGCATCAGCTTTGGCAATTGTATTTTTGCGCCAGATTGATTATTTTGTTAAAGATTTAGGTTTTAGTGCTTCTGGTATTGATGTCTTACTTTATTTAGCAGTGATTATGTTATTTTATTTTATTTTTCGGGTACGAATTAGAATGGCCAAAATGGAGGGAGAGATTACTAAATTAGTAAAAGAGATTGCAATTAGAGATAGAAAATAATTTGAACTATGAAAAAAATTGGAATTATTATAATCAACTACAAAGATTACGCTGAAAAGTTTTTGGAAGATTGTATTGAAAGTTTACGGGGACAGCAAGCCCCTGGTTTTTTATGGCAATTATATATTATAGATAATTGTTCTGAGAAAAAATATTTAGAAGAAATAAAAAAACATGTACCGCAATCAGTTATTATTCCACGCTCTGATGGTAATTATAGTGCGGCTAATAAAAAAGGAATAGAAAAAGCAAAGGAAGATGGATGTGACTATTTTGTAATTACTAACATGGATGTAATTTTTGAAAAAGATTGGCTACATGAATTAGTAAAAACAATAGAGTCTGATAACAAGATTGGCATTGCTCAATCAAAAGTACTTTTACATAAAAAAAATGACAAAAAAATAATTAATAGTGTGGGTAATGTTTTACACTTTTTAGGTTTTGGTTTTACTAAAGGATATAGAGAGGAGGATAATGGACAGTATGATCAAAATACTGAGATATCTGGCTATGCTTCTGGTTGCTCATTAATTATTAAAAAAGAAGTAATAGACAAGATTGGTAATTATGATCCACAATATTATATGTATCATGACGATATTGAGTTGAGTTGGCGAACAAAATTAGCTGGTTATAAGATTGTTTTAGCGCCTAAATCTATTATGTATCATAAATACGAATTTAATCGCAGCGTGCGCATGCTTTACTACATGGAACGCAATCGTTACATTGTGATGTTTTCTTTTTATAAAATTCCTACAATTATTTTAATTTTACCGCCATTAATTATAATGGAAATGGGTATGTTTTTTTATGCTATTGCTGGAGGATGGTTTATAACAAAATTAAGAGTGTATTATTATTTTTTAAAACCACAAGCTTGGAATCATATCTTTAAAGTACGTCGACAAGTTAGAAAATTTAGAAAAGCAAAAGATAAGGATATTGTAAAAAATATTGCTGGTAAAGTTGAATATCAAGAAATTATGAATCCGATTTTAAAATATCTTGTTAATCCTATTTTTGATGCTTATTGGAATTTAGTGAAGAAATTGATAATTTGGTAGTTTGACATTAATAATAAATAATGCTATTTTACAATATTAATAATAGAGGAGGTGGTACTTTGGCTACTACAAAAAAGAAAGCAACAAGTCAGTCAGAATTATTATTAGATTTTTTCCAAGCAATAGAGGGGATTCTTGATGAAATTCTAGGAGGTGAGCGAGATTTATTAATTTTTGTTACACAATTGGATATTTATAGAGATTTAGCAGAGGCAAGGTACTTTTTTGTTTGCATATATGATTTACTCATTGATCATTTGAGAAAGAATAAAGTAAAAATACAAGAAGAAAAATTGATTGTTTTACATTCTTTTGGGGCATTTTGTAAGCAACAACTAAGAAGTGAAAAGAATCAGCAGACTCTAAATTTTTATAATGATTTTTTAGACAAAATAAATAAGTTTGTCCAAAATTTAGAGAAAGAAAAAAATAAGAAGACCTCCCAAGAATAAAAAAGGAGGTCTTTTCTAAAGTATGAATATTACAAAATTTACAAAATTTTCAACAATTTTATCATGGATGTTATTAATTTTTTTAACATCTAGTATTGCGGTTGCCGAAGATGATCCAAATAGAATCAAAGAATGGTATGAATATTTTTATGATAAAGATACACACTTACTATTATTTGGAATTCTAGCTTATTTTATTATTTCTTTTTTAAAAGAATATAAATTTAAATTTTACCACATTGGTTTATTTGCAATATTCTTTTGTGCTTTTTATGGCATCACTGACGAATGGCACCAAGGATTTACAGCTGGCAGGGGAGTAAGTTATTGGGATTTAACTTTTGACGCAATTGGCGCTATCGCTGGAGTATTTTTTTATCAAATTTTTTTCCCTATAGAATATGGTAATAAAACAAAACGTAAAAAATAAATTATTATTACATATTTGTTGCATTGGCTGTGGCGCGTATGTTTTAGAATTATTACAAAAGGAGTATCAGATTACTCTCTTTTTTTATAATCCAAATGTTGAGCCAATTGAAGAGTATCAAAAAAGATTAGTAGAAACAGAAAAAATTGCTAATAAATTTAATTTTAAAATTATAGAAGCAGATTACGATAATACAGAATGGCATGAATTAGTACGCGGACATGAAATGGATCCAGAGCGGGGAGAGCGATGTCAAATTTGTTATCGTGCTCGTTTAGAAAAAACTGTTCAATATGCCAAGGAAAATAATTTTGATGCTTTTACTACTACTTTAACTATCAGTCCACATAAAGATGCTTTTAAAATTAATGAAATTGGCTCAAAATTAGCACAAAAATATAAAGTTGAATTTTTAACTAGAGATTTTAAAAAACAAGATGGTTTTAAAAAATCCTGCCAACTAAGTAAAGAATTAGATCTATATCGGCAGGAATATTGCGGGTGTGGGTATAGCTTGTCCCGCCTGTCACGAAAGGCGAGATAAAAGAGATATGTTGAAAAGAAAGAAAAGTTAACTTTTGTCAACATATGAAAAAAATAAGCTTGTGATATAATAAAAATAACTCAGTACGTACTTAAATCATCCACAATCCATTAATCCTAATACTTTGTACGGATTAAAAAGAAAGATTAATAATCCAAATGCCCCAAATAATTTTAATAAAGTTTTTTAGAATTATTCGGAGCATTCGCATTCATCTGAGTAGATTTAAGTCCGTACAGCGAATTCGAATTAATGGTTTGACGTAATATTAAATCCGTAAAAATTAACTTGAACATATGAACATAGAAGATTATTTCAAATTAGCAATTGAAAAAGGAGCAGCTGATTTACATTTAGCTGGTGGATCTATTCCAGCAGTGCGAATTGGTGAGCAATTAATTAAAATTACCGAAGCGCCATTAGATAATAAAGAGTTAGAAGAGGGTGCTTATTCGCTTTTAAATGAAAAACAGAAAGAAAGATTATTAAAAGAAAAAGAATTAGATTTTGCTAAAGAAATTTTAAACAATCGTTTTCGCATTAATTTACATTTTCAAGAAAGTAATATTGGTTTAACTGCTAGATTAATTGCCAAAGAAGTGCCTGCTCCTGACAAAATTGGATTTAATGATGATCTCTACGGTTTAACTCATCTTAAAGATGGATTAATTTTGGTTGTTGGCACTGCTGGAAGTGGTAAAAGTTCAACTTTAGCTACTATGATTGATATTATTAACACTGAACGTAAAGCACATATTATCACTATTGAAGATCCAATTGAATATTTATTTAAAGAAAAGCAAAGTATTATTGAACAGCGGGAATTAGGAACAGATACCAAATCATTTGCTGACGCCTTAAAATCAGCTTTACGCCAAGATCCAAATGTAATTATGGTTGGAGAAATGCGTGATTTAGAAACAGTTTACGGAGCTATGACAGCAGCTGAAACTGGTCATTTAGTAATATCAACTTTACATACAGCAACTGCCCCAGAAACTATTCAACGCATTGTAGATATGTATCCAGCAGAAAAGAAAAAACAAGTTCAAAATCAATTAGCATCTACTTTACGAGCAGTAATTGCTCAACAGCTTTTGCCAACTAAAGATGGTGGAAGAGTGGCTGTGCGAGAAGTTTTAATAAATAATTCAGCTATTGCTAATTTAATTAGAGAAGATAAATTAGATCAAATAATTTCTACTTTGCAAACTAGTTCTAGCGAAGGCATGATAACCATGAATCAATCCATTGATCAGCTTTTAGCTAAAGGAGTGATTGATGAAAAGGTAGCAGCAAATCGAAAGAGAGATTTAGAGACTAAGTCGGCATACTATTAATGCGAAACTGCAAATTTTAATGCGAACTTACGAACTGCGAATCCAGATATGAAGTCATAAGTTTTATTTATAAATTTTCAATAAAAAAATGAAGGAGGAGAAAATAATTTATAAAGATTTATCATACGAAATAGTAGGTATTTGCTTTAAAGCACATAAATTACTCGGTAGATTTTGTAGGGAAAAGCAATATTGTGATGTGGTAGAAGATTTATTAATTAAACAAAATATAATATATGAACGCGAGAAAGTATTAGATATTTTTTTAGGTGAAACAAAATTAGGAGGCAATAGGGTTGATTTTTTAATAGAACATAAAATTTTATTTGATGCAAAAGCTAAACCCTATATAACTAAAGAAGATTACATGCAGATGCAACGATATCTTGTAGCGACAAATATGAAATTAGGAATTATTGTCAATTTTCGTGAGCCATCATTATTTCCTAAACGAGTTATTAATTCTCAAGGCAAAGAATTTTAATCATATAAAATTATTAATTTTAATGTAAATCCACTAATTATGAATAATTTGTAAGTTTGTAGGTTCGCATTAAAATTAGTAATTTCGCATTTTATGAATTTAGAAAAATGGGAAAAAATTACAGGAATGGTTAAGGATCAGTTTGAAGTTGAAGAAGAAGGAAAAGAAGAGATAGAAGATATTCCTGATGCAAATGTTGAATTTATTATTTTCAATGGTCCTTTGGGAAAAATAAGATTAGAATATATAACCAAACCAGTTGTATTAGGTAAAAAAGCAATCGGCTCTCGTCGAATTGGTTCTGATACTACGGTAAAATATACTTATAGCGAAGATGAATTTATTAATACTTTTAAAGCATATAAGTGGGAAGATAGTAGAAATGATTGGGAAGAAATGGAGCAGGAAAGATTAGGAGCTTTTACAGCATAATAATGTCATTCCTGCGAAGGCAGGAATCTAGAAAATAATGAAATGGATTCCCGCTTTCGCGGGAATGACAAAAACAGTATGAAAACAGTAATACAACGAGTTAAAAAAGCTAGTGTTAAGATTGAAAATGAGGTGGTAGGTGAAATAAATAAAGGCTTATTAATTTTATTGGCAGTTCATCAGGATGATGCGGAAAAAGATATTGAATGGATGGTGAAGAAAGTTTTGCAATTACGAATTTTTAGTGATGATAATGACCCATCCTTCGCTAAAGCTACGGAGGGCAAAGGCAAAATGAATTTATCAGTCCAAGATATTAAAGGAGAAATTTTGGTTGTCTCACAGTTTACATTGTATGGAGATTGTAAAAAAGGAAACCGACCATCTTTTGAAAAAAGCGCAGAGCCAGTTAAAGCCAAAGAATTTTATGAAAAGTTTGTAGATGCTTTACGTGATACTGATGTAAATATTCAAACTGGAAAATTTCAAGAACAGATGGAAATAGAATTAATAAATGATGGACCGGTCACTATAATTATTGATTCAAAATAAATAATATGGAATATATTTTAGTACTAATAGGTTTTTTTATAGTAACTCTTTTTTTAAGGTGGAAGTTTAATATTCATAATTCACCCAAACAAAACAGAATTGATATTGCGTGGTCAATTACTATTGCCACCATTGGTATTCTTTGGGATTATTTTGCCACATGGAGAGGGCATTGGATATTTCCTGGAGATGGATTGATTGGTGTCAGAATATTTGGGTTGCCAATTGAAGAATATTTATTTGCTTTTATTATCCCATTTTTTGCTTTAACAATTTATAGAATTTATAAAAAGAGAATATAATTTAATTCAGCAGGGAGGCTAAAAATCACGATCTTATGACTTTTGATTTTAAGACCTGCCTACCGGCAGGTAGGCTTAAGACTAGTGACTAACAAACATATGTTTGACATCGTTCCAATTATCGTAGGTATTGTCGTTTTGGCGGTAGTATTCCTACGTCAAGTTAATCAATACGAGCGTGGAGTCATGTTTACTATGGGAAAATTTTCCTATATAGCTGAGCCAGGTTGGCGTATTGTTATTCCAGTGTTCCAGTTTATGCGAAAAGTTGATATGCGTGTTAAAGCAGTGGATGTGCCAGACCAAAAGGCGATTACAAGAGATAATATTTCAGTAACGGTTAATGCAGTAATTTATTATAAAGTGCAAGATTCAGCTAGAGCAGTGATTGAAGTAGAAAATTTTCGTCATGCCATTGGGCAATTAGCGCAAACTACCATGCGCAACATGGTTGGTGAAGTGAGTTTGGATGAGCTTTTAGCTGAACGAGAAAAATTATCAGAGAAGATTCGTCGTATTATTGATGAAGCTAGTGATAACTGGGGACTAAAAGTTGAGAATGTAGAATTAAAAGATGTTAGTTTGCCAGCAGATATGGAAAGAACAATTGCTAAGCAGGCTGAAGCTGAGCGTGAAAAACGAGCAGTTATTATTAAAGCCGAGGGTGAGGTAGCAGCAGCTGAAAATATGGCTAAGGCTGCTAAAATATTAGCTGGGTCTGATGGGGCTTTGCATTTACGTACTTTACAGTCAGTAAATGATTTAAGTTCTGATCAGTCTAATACAGTAATATTTGCCTTGCCGTTAGAGATATTGCGTGCTTTTGAGAGCATGAGTAAAAAGTAGTAAAGTTTAAATTATTTTTTTATTTTTTTATTTAAAATTAAGCATTATTTTTCTTGTAAAGTTTTAAACGCGGAATAAATGCGGAACTTTACGCGGAACCATGCAGAAAATTTTGTGTATGCGAGGAGGTAAAATAATTTCAGTGATTACAATTATTGCCATTATTGTGGTGGGTTTTTTGTTTTTAACTAAAAAATACAATTTTAATATCAAAGATGTAATTCAGTTTAATAAAGATACGGTTGATTTAGAACAATTAAGCGAAGATTATCAAAAAAGTTTACGCGCCTTAATGCCAGTTTATGAAACAATAACCGCTCAAGCTCAAACAGGTTCAGCTACTATGGAGACAATTGATAGTTTAAAAAATAAAATGTTAGAATTAAAAATGCCTGCTGAATTTAAAGACGCTCATATTGATCTGGTGATGTTATTAGAAAGAGTAGAAGATGGAGTTGATAAAGAAGAGGGAACTGGTTTTGATTATCAAAAAATGTTAGCTGATAGTAAAATAATTAATAAACATCCTATGCCAATTGTTAAATAAATTTTGATTGTTTTTTTATCTAATTTATCTAAAAAATAATATAATGATAAATTTGTAACTACATAATAAATAATTGCTAAAGCCAATCCGCTAATAAAATGAGATACTGGAAAAAATGACATTGACCAAAAAAATTCAATCATCAAAATACTAAGTAAGAGCGAGGCAAAGACATTATTTTTTTCATCAATCTTACTAATCCAAAAAAATTGATAGGTCAAAATAAAAGTTATTATAATAATTAATAAACCCAAATACCACAATTTTAAATCTAAAAAATTTATCAATCCATAAACAATAATTCCTAAAAATAAATAACTAACTAAATTAAAATATGATGAT
>Ga0222637_1000128_pt1 | contig 41943 bp, 20 predicted proteins | sample AntAcemetagen143_FD_181149 | JGI IMG/M metagenome (GOLD analysis project Ga0222637, IMG submission 181149) | Saline water microbial communities from Ace Lake, Antarctica - #143 | ecosystem: Environmental > Aquatic > Non-marine Saline and Alkaline > Saline | place: Antarctica: Ace Lake...
CAAAAAAGCTAGTTTTAGAAGAACTTATTCGTCAGCAACTTTTGGTTGAGGCTGCGGAAAAAAGAGGGATTGGAAAAAAGAAGACCATTGCTGATGCGGTTGATGAGTTCAAAAAAACACTCCTTGTGCGTGAGCTAGCGGTAGAAATTGCTGAAAAAATTGTTGTGACAGATGCGGATGCTAAAACATTTTATAAAGAAAATGAAGAATTATTTAAAGAGCCGGCGCAGTGGCGCATTCGAGAGATTGTTGTGGATAACGAAGGAAAAGCAAAAGAGTTGGTTGTTAATGTTTTACAAGGTGCTGATTTTGAGCAAATCGCTCGAGAAAATTCTATTTCGGAAACAGCTGCTAACGGTGGAGACGTAGGGTTTGTTGTCGAGTTTGCAGATCCAAAGGTCCAAAATACAGTTTTTACTTTGGAAGAAGGATCTATTAGTAATGTTTTTAAGGGCGATAAAGGATATTATGTTATTAAGCTCGAGGAGAAAGAAGAAGGATTGCTTCAAAGTTTTGATGAGGTCAAGGAAGAGCTAAAAGAAGGCCTTGCAGCAATGAACCAACAACAAGCAATTATTGATTATGTCGAAGATCTGCGATCAAAGGCAGATATTGAAATTAACGAAAATCTTTTAAAATAAAGGCTGGTCTATGGCTATCGACGTTAAAAAAATTGACAAGAAAAAAGTAGGTATTATTGTTTTGGCTGTTCTTGCAGGGTTTGGGGCTGTTGCTTTAACAAACAGCTATATCAACACATCTGTTTCAAAGGGAGCTTCGTCAGAAGAAATCAATGCTTTGTTTGGGAAAATACAGAAACTTGAACAAGAAAATAAAGCGCTTTATCAGCGTCAAGATGCTTATGCTGGTCAACTACAGAAGAAGCTAGATTCATTTTCTCAGGCACAACTGCAGCGTCGCCCTAAGTCAGAGGAAAAGGCTTTTAAAGAGCAGTCGTTGGCGCTTAAAACGCCTCCTGGTAAAAGAGCTGTTACTGTAAGGATTGAGACATTGTCTGCTGTTGGAGGGCTTATTAATCCTGGAGATTTCGTTGATGTTTTAGCTCATATTAAAGTTGCTGGGGATCCAGGCGATTCAGAGGGGTTTGGCGTTGTAGAAAAAACAACAATAACGTTGTTTCAAAATGTTCAGGTGTTAGCCATTGGGCCAAATGTTGAAATGCCGGGAAATTTTGAAGTTCAGCAAAAAACAACAACGCTTCCTATTACCTTAGCTGTTGATCCAGAGCAAGTCGAAATGATTACTTTTGCGCAGGCGCACGGAAAACTTCAGCTTGTTTTAAGAGGGTTAAGAGAAAATAGCGAGTATCGTTTGCCGTCGGGAAACTGGGAAACGTTTAATAAGTATCTTTTAGAAACACAAGGAGTTGTTATTAGCGCTCCAAATGCACCGAAGAAGATAATAGAGTCTGGAGAAGTAAAATCTAATATTAAAATCTTTCGAGGGGGAGCAGAATAAAAATCTTATGAAAAAAAATATCTCAAAGAAATATGTTGGATTTCTTATTTTTATTGTAGCAATTCTTTTTTTAACAGTCGCCGTGCCGGAGACGTTTTCAAAAAGCTTTCAGGAAACGATTGATATTCTCGAGGAAGACACTCTTGAAATGGTGGTCGGGGATCTAGAGACGATTTGGACGAAAGGGCTGACACGAGTTGCGATTACAGATCCTGCTGTTGCGGATGCGGTCGAGACTGATTCGTCTGAGGTTTTAATGTTAGGAAAAAAAGTTGGGAAAACAACTGTTTTTATTTGGGATCGATACGGAAAGAGATCTGTCACGGTTTGGGTGTTTGAGGAAAATTTGGATTTAGCAGAAGCTCGGCTAAAATCTCTTTTGAGGAGCGCAAGCATTAAAGATTTGGAATTTAAGAAAAATAATCTTGAAGGGAAAATTATTATTTCTGGCGAACTAGACGAAGAGAAAAAAACAAAGTTTGATGAAATTACTGAGCCCTTTTCAGAGAGTATTGTGAATTTAGTGAAAGAAAGACAAAAGATAGAATTGATTGAAATTGATGTTCAAATTGCAGAGGTTAGCACAACTGCGACCAAAGAGCTTGGAATCGAGTGGTCAAATTCTGCTGGCACAGGATTTTTGCAGTATGATGAGACTTTGCCGACGTTTAATCCTAGTGCTCCAACTGATTTCTTTAAAATAGGGGATTTTACAAGGACGACTGCTCTTAAGGCAAAAGTTAATGCTTTGATCACTGAAGGAAAAGGAAAGATTTTGTCTCGTCCAAAAATCGTTACGAAAAGCGGTGAGGAATCAAGTTTTTTAGTTGGGGGCCAAGTTCCTGTCAGCACAACAACAACGAGTGAAGGCGGAAATATTACGGAAAATATAGAATTTAAGGATTATGGTGTTGAACTCAACTTAAAAGCAACAGTAAGAGAGGACGATAAAATTGATATCGAGCTTAAAGTAGACGTAACAGATGTTGACAGCACTTATGCGGTCGCAGGAAATTATGCTTATACAACGCGCACAGCAGAAACAAAGCTTCTTTTAGATGATCTTCAAACGGTTGTTTTGGCAGGGTTTATTAAAGATAGTAAAACAGAAACTATTCGTCGAGTTCCGATCCTAAGCGATATCCCTATTTTAGGTGCGATATTCCGAAATAGAGAAACAAATCCAAATAAACAGACAGAGCTTTTTATTACTTTGACTCCAAGAATAATTTCAAGAAATCGTGTGGAGCAGAATGTTGAAGAGGAAGTTGTTGTGGAAAAAGAACAATTGACTATTGAATGCAAACCGCTTTCAACGGCCAAAGAAACGTTTCGATCCATTTCAGTTCCGGCCAACATAGCAGAATATGTTAGAGCCATTCAAAAGAGAATTGCTCAAAATCTTGTTTATCCAGAAGGAGCTAAACAAGCAAAGCTAGAAGGCGCAGTTGATCTTGAGCTTGTGCTTCTTCGAAATGGAGCTGTCTTGTCTGTTATGATCCGCCAATCTTCCGGTTATCCGGTTCTAGATCAAGCCGCGCTTAATACCGTGCAGCGATTTTCTCCTTACGGGAATTTCCCTTCAGACGTCAGCGCTAGAGAAATAAAAGTAATAATTCCTATCGTCTATCGATTAGACATGGACTAAAGATTGATTTTTAAAAAGGAAAAAGATGAGCGCAAAAACAACTGTTGTTTTTAGCACTAAAGGGGGCGTTGGAAAGACTTTTGTTGCCCTTAATTTAGCTGTTAAAATGGCTTTAAAAAGAAGAAAGGTGCTTTTACTTGATTTCGATCTTCAGGCTAGTCAGGATTTAGCCAGAACTGCAAATATTAAAGTAGAAAAATCTATTGTTGATGTTCTTTCTGATAAAGATGCTTTAGAAAATGCAGAGGCGATTGTTCAGAGTTGTTCAAAGCATTCTTGCGGAATGCATTTCCTCCCGTGCGTGACTCATGTTGATCAAGTTCCTTTAATTGAACAAGATAAGATTATATTGTTTTTTAAAAAGGTCGAGCCTATGTACGATTTTATCTTTGTGGATGGAGGAAAAGTCTTTAACGAGACGCTGATCACTGTTTTTGATCAGTCTAATCTTATTTTGCTCGCAGCAACACCGGATGTTTTGGCTGTTTTTCAGGCAAAACGCTGCCTCAATGTTTTAGAAAGCCTTCATTTTCCAAACCATATTGTTAAGCTTGTTTTAAATCGATCTCAAAGTCGTGGTGGCGTTGCATGGCAAGAAGTGCGCGCTGCTCTTCCGTGTGAAATTTTTGCACAAATTCCATCTGATGGACGAGCTGTCGGACTGTCGTTAAATAGGGGTGTTCCCTGTGTTTTGGATGCACCAGATAGCGCAGCAACCGAGGCTCTTGATAAGATTTCAGAAAAATTAATCAAAGAAGCCGTCTTTGTTCAAGGAACAGAAGTCGCGCGTGTTCGAACAACGACGGGTCCTGGTCAAGAAGAAAACTTTTGGGAAAAACTTGGTATTAGCGAAAAGATTTCAGGAAGTAAAGAAATTTTATCAGCAGTACATGAAGACGATGAGATTATTAAACTAAAGCAAGCTGTGCATGACAAGCTTGTCGATAGACTTAATTTAAGCACGATTACAACAGAAGCTTTAAGAGATCCTGTTCAAGCTAAAAGAATTAGAGAAAGCACGCAAAAGGTTGTTAGCGATCTTTTGGCAGAAGAAGCGGGTGCTGTTATTTCGTCTCATGAAGAGCGAAGGCGATTGGTTAAGGAAATTGTCGATGAAACGCTTGGCCTTGGTCCTTTGGAGGAATTTCTAGCAGATCCAGAAATTACAGATATTATGGTTAACAATAAAGATGAGCTTTATGTAGAGAAAAAAGGTCGCATCTTTTTAACAAATAAAAAATTTATTTCGAACGGACAGATTCGTGCGATTATCGAACGCATTATTGCTCCTCTAGGTAGACGCATTGATGAGTCTGTTCCTATGGTAGACGCGCGTCTTCCTGATGGGTCGCGTATTAATGCTATTATTCCGCCGCTGTCATTAAAAGGACCGATGTTAACGATTCGAAAATTTGCACAAGATAGAATTACTGTTGAGGACCTTTTACATGTACATCATTCTATTTCGCAACCAATGGTTGATTTCTTAAAGGCGTGTGTTGCGTCACGAAAAAATATTATTGTTTCCGGTGGAACGGGTTCTGGCAAAACAACACTTCTAAATGTCATTTCTTCTTTCATCCCAGACGGAGAACGTATTCTAACCATTGAAGATGCCGCAGAGCTCAAGCTTCGCCAGAGGCATTGGGGTCGCCTCGAGTCTCGTCCGCCAAACGTTGAAGGTCGGGGTGCGATTACTATTCGAGACCTTTTTATAAATTCTTTGCGTATGCGTCCAGATCGCATTATTATTGGAGAGTGTCGTGGGTCAGAAGTTTTGGACATGCTTCAGGCGATGAATACAGGGCACGATGGATCCATGACGACGATTCATGCTAACTCAACGCGGGATGTTTTGGTACGCATGAGCTCTCTGATTTTATTAAGTGGGATGGATCTTCCCTTGAAGGCGATTTATGAAATGATTTCAACAGCGATTGATATTGTTGTTCAAATTTCAAGGTTCTCTGACGGGTCAAGAAGAATTACTGGGATTACCGAAATCACAGGATTGACAAAAGAGCGCGAAGTTGATATGAAAGACATTTTTGTTTTTTCACACAAAGGCATCGGCGAAGGCGGAAAGATCGAAGGTGAGTATAAAGCCACAGGTCTCGTTCCAAGCTGTTTTGATGATTTTATTAAAAGAGGTATAGAGATCAGTCAAGATATTTTTAAGGCCTAACATCCATTCTTTTTTAGTTTTTCTTTTCATGAGAATTATCAACCTAACACAAAAAACAATTGTTGCGACGAGAGCTAGAAGAGCTAGAAGTTTTTTTGCTCGACTTAAGGGATTGCTGGGAAAAAAATCTTTTTCCCCTGAGGATGCATTGGTCATTGAAGGGTGTCAGGCTATTCATATGTTTTTTATGCGATTCGCCATTGATGTTGTTTTTATTAATCGTAAAAACAAAGTTGTCGGGTTGGTTCAAGACATTAAACCCTTTTCTTTAAGTCCGTTTTTTTTCATGGCAAAATACGCCATCGAACTTCCATCTGGAAGTATCGAAAAATCTTTAGTTCATATTGGGGATTTTTTAGAAATAGAAGAGTGATTATTCAATCTTGTCATAGGTATCGCTGGCGTCTGAAACGCGGTCTAGCCATTGATGACAATGTTTACAAATACGTGATTCTTTAAGAATTCTTTTTCCGCAAAAAAAACATTTCTTTTTTTCAAGACTTTTGTAGTCAACACAAATTAGATCATCAATAATAAATTGATCACAAAAAGGGCATTTTTGAGATCCTTCCTTAAGAACTTCAAAACAATAAGGACATTTTTTCATAGAGAGGCTCCTTTTCTTTCTTGTATTTTGAATGGTTTATTTTATTTTGACAAGAAGAATTTTTGATTTCTAGAAAGGCAAATTTAGTTTTTAGGCTTGACGTTGCTGTTAAAGCTAAGATATAATGAGAAAAAAGATTTTGGACATTTTCTTTCTGGACATTTTTACTCACCTTTAATAAATTTTATATAAAAAGGTGAACAGATATCCTCTAAAGAGGATCAAGGACCCCACGAAGCGGGGTAAAATCGTTTAGTAAATTTACGTCGCCGGAAGGTGTCTCCGTAAGACTGGAATTCGTTTATGGGTATAACATACAAACTTAAAAAAGAAGTTGTTGATTATATTTTGCTTCAGAAAAGGACAAGTCCTCGGTTAGGCTGCAGAAAGATTTCGGACTTAGCAAGTCAGTTTTTTCAAAAAGAGATTTCAAAATCTTCTGTTAACTCTATTCTTAAAACTTTTCTTTTAAGCAGTCCTGTTGGGAGAAGGGCTGCAGTCGGTAAAAAGCAGGAAAAATTTAAGATTCCAGAATATCGTAAAAAAGAACTTTTTGTAAACGTGCCAAAAGAGCTTTTGGTCGATGAGCCTGTTGTTGTTCAGCAAGAAAAAAAGGGGAATCTTTTTAAAGGGGCGGGAGCTGTTATCTTAAAGGCTGCTGAGTTGCAGGTGGCACAAAAAGGATTTGTAAGCTCTTTTGTAGAAGAGTTTTCTCAATCGCAATTAATAGAGAGTCTTTTGTATTCGCCTGTGCTTGGTGTTTCTAACCAAGATGAGCTGATGAGAGAAGAAGGATTATGGAAAATCAATGGAGTAGGGTCGCAGCCCTCTGGGCAAGAAATCCAGAAGGCAATGATAGGCTTAGAGGAGCTAGAAAATAAAAAACAAGAAATTGGCTTAAAGTCTTTTGAGATGTTTTCCGAGGTTAAATATTTTAAGCTTTTTCTTAAAAATGGTGATCATTTTTGTATTGATGCTCAATTTAATTCAGTTTGGACAAAAGAAAATGTCCATTCTAGATTTTCTTTACCTTTAGAGAAATCTCTTGATTTTTTATCAAAAAGAATAATATCGAACATTCGACCTATTGTTTTGAGATGTTCTCCAGGCGTTGAAAGCTTCCCTTCTTATTTTTATACAATGCTGGCATGCTTTGAAGGATTCTCTTCCCAGAGCGTAGTCAAAATTGATCTTCTTGCAGAACACGACGAGGTGTTGTCTTCTTTTGAGACAATCCTTCATAAAAAGCGTCAGTTTATTGTGCTTTTGCCAAACTCTCACGCTCTTTTTACTCAGGCGTTAAGCAAGAAAGGCTCTACTCTCGAGGGGACATTTAAATTTGTTGGTCAAAATATTTTGTATTCGCAAGCGGATCTTGTTGTTGAGCATTCTTTGCTTGATAAAGAAGTCGCTTTACGAGCTTTTATTTTAAAAATTGAGGGGCAAGAACCGTTTGTTTTGATAACAAATATTTCAAATCAGGCGCAAAATGCAGAGCAAATTATTAATCAATATTTAGAGCAATGGCCACACGCCATCAAAGGGTATCAGGATTTTATGATGATGAAAGAAGAGCCTGCTTCAACAATTTGTCTAAAAGAGCTTTCTCTCGACGAGGAAATGGATTCTGACAAAAAGCCCTTGTTTCTAAATAAAAAGAATCTATTTGTGAATAATTTTTTAACATGCATGCATCAATATTGTCAAAAGCATTTTTTCCCATCAAGCTGTCATCATCTTTCCTTCCAAGAAGCGCAAAAGATTTTTTATAACCTTTTCGGAGTTATCGATAATGAAGATGGCGTTTTTAAGGTTTCGTTGGTTTTGCCGGAAAGATATTCGCATGGAAAACAACTAGAATATATTTTAAGGCGAGTCAACGAAAGTGTGGCTTGTTTAAATCAAGAAAATCGGATTTTCTGCGTAAGCCCTTGAGCCGCAAGCCTTTCTTTTTTGCCTTTTTGATTTTTCTCAAATAGCATGGATTTTTTAAGTTTCATGTGGTATATTTAATATAAGAAATAAATTTCCATTGAGTAGGAAGAAATTTCGAGAAGAAAAAATAAAAAATTGCTACCCGGCATCTTTTTCTCAAAACTCTTTAAGCCACGGGAGAAAAAAGTGAGAGCATCTCTTTTGAATAACAAAGGTCAAAATTTAATTGAATACGCTATCGTCATAGCTTTGGTGGCTGCTGCTATGGTCGCTATGAGTACGTATATCTTCCGCTCAACGCAAGCGGTCCAAAAACAAATTGAAAAAGAAATGCGTTAATTATTTTATTTTTTATAAACCAGATAAAGTTTCTGGAAGGAGGAGGAAATGAGGCTGAGAAATAAAAAAGGACAAAGCACACTTGAGTATATTATTTTGGTGACAGCTATTGTTGCGGTTATGATCATTTTTTTATCACCAGGAGGAAAACTCCAAACTGTTGTTGAAGATTCGTACAATACCGTTGCTGATGAAGTAACTGATGCAGCTGGCGCTTTAGCTGGTAATTTTAATTAAGAAATAGGAGTTAATGAATTTCTCGGAAGGGAAAATACAGAAAAGAAAAAAAGGAGGGAATAATGACAAGGTTTTTTAGAAATAAAAAAGGGCAAAATGTTGCCGAATACGCTATTTTGATTGCATTGGTTGTAGGTGCGATTATTGCTATGCAAACATTTGTTAAAAGAGGTTTTCAAGGAAGGCTTAAAGGAGCGGTAGACTATATGGTAGATCAGACTAATACACTTGGGACAGAAGGACAGTATGAGCCATATTATCAAGAAAGTGATTACACCTCAACGAGAGATTCATCAGATGAGCAGTATTCTAATGCCGATACTATGAAAACTACAGGAGATACAGATACATCGAGGACAGGAAGTCAGGAAACAGGCTATACCCCTGGCGGAACCGTTGGGACAGGCATGACAATAGATTAATTTTTTCAAAAAAGATCAAATAAAGAAAAAAGGAGAAAATGTTATGTTAAGAAAAATAAGAAAAAAAACAGCGCAAAGTACGCTTGAATATGCTGTTTTGGCGGTTATCATTATTGCTGCTTTGATTGCTATGAGAATATACTTGCAGCAGGGCATTCAAGGAAAGCTCAAATCATCAACAGATGATATTAGCGCTGAGAAATTTGATCCAACTGAAACAATATATAATAAAACGACAGTAAGTTATAGCAAAACACAAGACACTGTGAACGCTGGAGTGACAAATTCGAATCTTTTGGATGACGAGACAACAAATGTTGACATAAGTTCGACAACAGCGCTTTAATTTAAAGAACTTTAGTGGAGTCGAGCAAAAAAAGGATTCAGATAAAATGAATCATTTTAAGAAAAAGACAGGACAGTTTTTAGGTGAATATACGGTGGTTATTTCTATCGCGATATTTGCCATTATTGCTATGATGTTTTTTATTCAAAGAGGGCTTGCAGCGCGGATTAATGCTGCTCGAAGCTATGCGCTTTCGGCTTTGGAGCCTGACATAAGGGATGTTCACTTTGATAGAGGAGGGGCTGGATACACACAGGTGCTGGCAGAATATGAGCCGTATTATATAACAAAAGAAACAGATACAACGCGAGATACAGATACCGAGGTCTTTATCAATGGAATATCTAGCGAGTATTCGCGCGAAGTTTTGACAACGACAAACATGGGCATAGTCAGCACGGAAAGCTTTGCGAGAGACGATGATTACGATCCCTCTGATCCTGGCACTGGAACAGGAAATACGGGCGGAGGGCTGGGCCAGATTAATTGATTCTTTAAGAGTTTTAAGAAAGGTAGATGCTGTTTAGTGAAAAATAAAAAGGCACAAGCAATGGCAGAATATGCTATTGTCGCAGGAATTATAGCAATTGTTTTAGCGGCGATGGGAACGCCTTTTAAAAGGACGATTCAAAAGATTGTGAAATCCACGGCAGATGCCATTGGTTTTCAAAGTGAATCTGAGCAGGCAGCAAATCCAGACGATGGATTTTTGAATTTGGTAGGAGCAGAAGTAAACGCAATATCAAGCACAACTATTGATGAAGATCAAGGCGAGTATGCTAGCAATGTAGCTGAAACGACAACAATAAGATCAAATTCGCAATCAAACATGGGTTTTACAGAGTTTGGCGACTAGGAGCTTTAAGTTATGGTAAAAAATAGAAAAAAAGGACAAACATTTTTAGAATTTGTTGTGCTATTTATTGTCATTATTGCGGCACTTATCGCCATGCGTGCGTATATTCAAAGAGGTGTTCAGGGAAAATGGAAAGAAACCATTGATAGCATGGGAAAGCAGTATGATCCTCAAGGAGAATTTCATGTGACCCAGAATATGGAATCTAACACTTTGACAGTAATGCAAGTCGACACTACTAATACAGCTGGATATACGACATCGAGAGTTGATATAACAAACTCAGATGAAACAAGAAGAGAAACGATTGAGATTGATTAAAATGCTTTTTAAAAAAAATAGTAAAGCTTCATCTACTGTTGAGTATGCGATTTTAATTATTTTATTTATTAGCGCTATCATTGCGATGAATCAGCAGGTGAGAAGAGTATTTTTTGGGCGATGGAAAGTTTTGGGAGATATTTTTGGACAGTCGCAGCAGGTAAGTTCTAATACGACGGAATGCATGAGATATGTTCCTTTTGATGAGACAGCAAATTATGGGCAAGGCGGCTGGGATGCAGAGCAGTGGTATTCTCTTCCTTGTTATGATTGTTGTATGGATACCGATGAGGCAGAATGTCCACCATTATCAGATCCTACAACGTGTAGAGCAAAAAGTACCATGCGGGGGAAAAAAGAATGTTGTGTATCAGGATGTGTAACGCAAGAATGTGCAAATCTTTAGCTTTGGAAAAGAAATGAATAACATTAGAAAAAGGAAAAATAATTTAGGTCAGACCATCCTAGAGCTTAGTATTCTAGGAAGCGTTTTGCTTCTTTTGTTTGGCATGCTTATTCGCTATTCAACAAGCGTATCTGAAGCTCAAAAAATTCAACTTAAAGCCTTTCGTCAAGCTCTTGAAACATCTGCATTAGCAACATCTTCTAATGCCGGCAAACGCAGTGCCACAATCCTGTGGATAGAAGACAGAGAGACGGTTGAAGGAGGGCAAAAATATGGCTCTTCATCGCGCACACCTTCTATTGCGATGGGTTCTGGAAATTTTTCAAGTTTGCTTAACTATTCTGTTGAATACGGAGAGTGGGCAAATCTTCCTACGATGGATATTGTGGTAAACGGGAAGACTCTTTCTTTACAAACAGCCACATTTAGATGTATAGGGTATAATTGCGCGGATTCGCCATTCGAATACTTAGATCTTTCTTCCCTAGAAGATCCTGACAAGCCTCGGGCTGAATGGAATATGAATATTCGTTCTCAAACAGAGTGCCGATATAACCCTTATGCTTACATGCCAGTCTGGACACCAGCGCCTGGAGCAAATTGGACTATTGATAACGGTGCTCCCACTCTTATTTTTTGGGCAAAAATTCCTCGAACGCATAAGAAGTTTTGCATTGAAGGACATGAAAATAGTAGTCCTCCAAGTCAATGGGATCCGATAGGGCATCAATGTGATATTCATCCCAATGAAGTCAATGCTCGATTTGATCTTAGGAGAACAGGTTCGTGGAATGCGATGCCTGATATAAATGATAGACTTAATATACAATGGCAGTGGTATCCTGTTTCAGCGACTGGAGCAGGAATTAATTATTATGGCGATACTGCAGATGAAAGATGGACTATGGTAGATGTTGATTTTGATGGCAAAATAGAGGCGATTGTAGCATTTCAGACAGTTGGGAAAATAGCCGTTGGATCTTCGCCAAACACCGTTTATCATGATTTTACAGCAACGTATACTTCGCATGATGGCGACGACCCACGAACAAGTCCTAAAATAGAAGGGTATTTGGCTAACTTTTTTATTTCACCAATACTTTTTCAGGAGATGTTAAACAGGGCAAGAGTTAGGTGGGTAAAAGTGATAGATTATGATGATGGTGATATTGATGGTGTGTATGATATTCATGATAGGTTGGGCACAAACATTCTCAACGCAGGAGATCCTATCCCCCCTAAGCCAAGGCCAGGATTTGTTGATACGGATGCTAGAATTATTACAATTACGCCAGATGCTTTTTTGGAAATAACACAAAAGCCACTTGGATCAAGCCAAGAAACTATTTTAAAACGAACAAAAGATTCTTATACGATTGTTGAAAGAAGATTCCAGATGAGCAATGAAACGGGAAGATTTGATCCTTATAATGATCTGAAGTTTGCTCATCCGGATTTAGTGGAGGTTGCTTGCTGGGGATCAGGATGCTGTGGAGACCCTTTAGATCAGTCTCATCCCAACGTAAATAAAAACAAAACATGTTATGACAGAACTGATAAGATACTTTTTATAAGGTCGCGTTTAGCGGATAAATCAGGGTATAAGGCAAAAACAATAGAGCCAATTAATTAAAAAGATTATGAAAGAGAAAAAAAGAAATAAAACAAAGGGACAGGCAACGCTTGAATTTGCGTTTTGTTTTTTAGTCCTTCTTTTATTCTTTTATAGCGTGGTTAAGGCGATGCAATGGATAGGCATTACTTTGGTAAAGCCTTCTAAAGAGCACCGGCAAATGTATGCAGAAGGAATGTCGAACAGCCCAAATTATAATCCGCTCAATCAGCTGAGAGGGGTTGATGAAACACTCCCTAAATTGGATTTGGTTTTTAATGGAGATATTCTTGATTAACTTTGATATAAAAAGGAAAAGTTTATGTTCCAGCAATTACGTAATATTTTAAAGCCAAGAAAAAGAAAGAAAGAAAAAGCGCAAATTGCTGTTATTCTTATCTTGTTTTTTGCTATTTTGCTTGTAGGGTTAGGGGTTGTGATTAATCTTTCAAAGGTATCTCAAATCAAAACAGGTGTAACTATTGCAGCTGATACGACATCTGCCTTTATGGGTTCAATGATGGCAAGTTATGCAGAAGCTTATTATCAGGAAGGCATTAAAAGAGGAACACAGGCCGGACATTCAGGGCTCTCCAAGAAGGTGACCGATTGGGGGCTGATGGGAAAAATTCTTGCGGTTATTATAGCCATAGTAGCTTTACTTATTGTTATTTTTTCGTCTGGGCTTGGAACTCCTCTCGCAATAGCTCTTTGTGCCTTTGCTGTTGCAATCTCCATAACAGCTTTAGTCCTTCAGGTCACCGTTGTTCAGCCAGCGATTACTAATATGTGGGCGACAATGTTTAGCAATCTTCCGTACGCAGATCAGTTTCAAGAAACCGCCATAAACACTGCCCTTCAAAAGTCTTCCAATGATTCAGTAAAGATTAAGGATACAGCTGACCTTGATCAAGACGGATATTATTATAATGACGGAACTTTAGAAGGAGATGCAGAGAAAGTCGGAAGATTTTCTTTTCTTTATACCCAGAGAGCAAATGAAATTGCAGGTAGCGTTGCTTTGCAAGCAGGTGTAGCCGAAGAATTCTTAAAAGCAGTAGCAGAGTTTGTGTATGATGAACCGACCCAGGCTGATGGTAGCCCGTGGTTTTCATGGGATCCTGCTTGGTCCCTTCCTCCAGACGGATGGGGTGTTTTGGATGCTCAGGCGAAGAATTGTCCGTCATCAGGATATTTTAGAAACGAATGTGTGCTTGACTGTAAGCCGTATGCTAACACAGGAAATCCTTGTCCGAACAATGGCACGATTTGGAATCTTATTTATGATGAAAATTATGAAGATCCAAACAATAGCTTTGAATCTTTTAGAGAATTTTTTGGCCGTGATGATGAAAATCCGGCCATATCCTTTTCCCCGAATCCTTATGGAATCGCAACAGCTACTTCGACAGCGCCTAAAAAATACTTAGAAAAAGATAGCCGAGGCATCTACAATCTTTTGTGGCGAATGAATCAGGTTTCTCTGGATTATCCAGCATCAGACGATCGACATTGTTTTTGGTGTGCCACGGAGGAGCTAGGGTGTGCAAGCACCGGGGGATTTGATTTGTCGGATTTTAATACGTCGCTTATTAATTGTACAGAATCATCTCAAGGGTGTTGTATCAGTCCAGATTTAGATCAAATAACAGGATCAGTTCTTGAGTCAGACATTGTGGATCCTGGCGCGTGTTATGTTGAAGCTGAGGATTTTGCTTGGAAAAAAGGGATTAACAATTATTGCGGGACACTTCTTCCGTACAGCGAATGCCCCACCAAAAGCTGTGCTAGCAATTGTACATTTTCATATACGCCAGGGAGCTTGACTTGCTGTTCCGACCCTGCCTTAGCAGAAGGATGTTTCCCTAGCCCTGAAGCTTGTGTTCCCGATTATGGGTGTGGGATAGATGGCAATGGAAATCCTTTTTCAAATAAAGAATTGTGGGGTGAAGATTTGCTGGATACTCTTCGTTATGACGGCGAATCTGGAATAGATGCTTTTCTTTTATGGGCGAAAGGAATTTTAGAAAAATCTCCAAGCATGCTTATGGCATCAACAGACTGGTATAGCGAATTTCGATATTGGGCTGGCAATCCTGAAACGGGAGAGGTCGGGATGCTTATGCAATGGGCGAATATCATTAACGCTATACGTCTTGAGTTTGGTCAATATTTGGGAAATTTTCCTGGTCAGGATATGATATGTCGTCCTGGTGTGCCAAGCACATGGTATGAAATTGAAGCGTGTTATGACGATATATTGACAGATATTATAAAGTGTTATACGGCGTGCGAAACCAATGAATCGCTTTGTGATAGTTTAGCGACAAGGTTGGGTCTTAATTTTGAGGAGCCCCCAATTAATAATGATGAAGCAACAGGCTGTGATATTAGCAATGATCCCCCTAATTCCGTTGGCACGGAAACATATAGCTTCAAAAGGGAGCTTTTAATGTGGAAGGAAAAAATAGAACATCGCCGAGATTTTTTATTTGGGTCTGATGGCAACGGAGGAGTATATGGGGAGATAGGGGATGTTTCAGCCAAGCTTATGGAAGCTAATACAAAAATTAATGTTTTTTTAGGTGATCCGAGACTTGTTATGATGAATACGATGGCGAATAGTTCGCAATCATTTTATGGGGATCATTCTACGGCAACGTATGCATGGAAAGATCAGCCAGAGGATGGATCAGAAGGAAAATGGCATATTGTTCGAGTTGAGGCAAGGCTTCCTACAAGGTGTGATGATAAGTGTGGACGAACAAGCTGTGAAGACAATTCATACTGCTCGGAGCCAGATCTCCCGTGGATTAAAGAATGGACACACTCTAGAGGTACAAACCGTTGGTATTCTTTACTTGATTACGGTTGTCGAGGCGACTGTGGCCAGGGGCACAGTCCAGGAAAGAAGAAGTGGAAATGCGGGAAAGGATATAAAAATAAAGAAAGCTTTAAGGACATTGAAAAGTGTTTCAAGGGAGGTCTTACAAAAGCTCGCGTTATTCGCTATGATGAAGGTGGCGGTATTTTAAAATGGGCAACTAACAAAGAATTTTGGAAAATGTTGTTTACGAATCCTTCAGCAGCTCCCCTTGTTGCGGCAGGGCCTGGCTATATAGAGAATTCGGCATATTGCGGAAATATTTTAGCGGCAGGAGGAGGCTCTATAGACGGGGGAGGGTCGTTTGGCATAGACGGCGCAATTTTGCTAAGTCGGCCATCGCCAGAAAATTATGATTGCTGGGTCTTATTAAATAAGCTTTTAAAGGTAGGAACAGAAGTCCAGTCATGTACGGAGTATTATTGCACCAAGAACGAAAATTCAATGTTTGCGGTTAAGTTTGTAACTTGTCCAGCAGATGCATTTGATTAATATTGCTATTTAATTTTAATATCTAAATGAATATCCTCGCATTATTTTTTACTTTTCTAAGCGCAACCATTATTATATATTTGGTATTGCCGCGCATTTTAGAAGCCATAAAGGAGTTTAATCAAAAGCGCGCAGAAAAAATGGCTACAAAAATGGACGAGATGTTTGTCCAGGCCAAAGAAAAGAAAATGGTCTTTTTGTATGTTCTGGCCCCTTTTTTTCTAGGGGCTATTGCTTTTCTGACATCACCTCAAGAGTATCGTCTTCTTGCAACTATTGCCGGCGGTGTTATAGGTTTTGTTTTTCCTAGTTTTTATATTAAATCGCTGGCTGTTAAGAGAAAAAAGAAGTTTTATGCACAGCTCGTTGATGCCCTTATGATGCTTAATAGTGCGCTTAAGGGAGGCTTAAGTCTTTTGCAGGCCATGGAGGTTGTTGCCGACGAGATGCCTGATCCCATTAGTCAGGAATTTGCCATTCTTATTGGGGAAAACAAGATGGGCGTCTCCTTAGAGACTTCTTTCGATAGGCTTTATGGTCGCATGGGAACGCCTGCTTTGCAGCAGTTTATTTCAGCTGTTCTTTTGGCTCGCGAAACAGGAGGGAACCTTCCTGTTATTTTTAATCGTATTATTGCAACGATTCGAGAAAATCGAAAAATTCAGCAAAATATTGAAACTATGACATTGCAAGGAAAGATACAAGGATTTGTTATGTCTTTGCTTCCGGTTGCGTTTGGTGTTTTTGTTTACACCTCAAGCCCTCAATATTTTGATACGATGATGTCTTCGGAGATTGGGAAAAATCTTCTGATATTAGCAGCTTTTTTACAGATTATCGGAACATTTTTGATTATTAAAATTAGCAAAATAAGCGATTTCTAACAATATGATAGGATTTATTTTTTTATTAGTATTTTTTTCTGTCTTTACGCTGGTCTTAGCAGTGCACGCTGCTTTAAAGCCAGAAACGCGCCCGACATTAAAAGGGCTGGTTGACTTGCCAAAAGAAGAAAAGAAAAAGTATTCTTTTTTTCGGTATCTTGTATTTTTCAATAAGCCTCTTTGTATTGGGTCATTAGGAGAAAAATTAGAAAAAGAGCTTGGTATTGCGCGCATCAATATTTCTCCGGAAGAATTCATATTTATTCAAGAAGCTTTGATAGGGCTTCTTCTTTTTGCAACGTATCCCATGTCTGATCCTCAGTCGAGAGTCCTCTGGGCTTTTACCATTATAGCCGCAGGCTACTATCTCCCAAAATTTTGGCTTAAAATAAAAATAAAAAAAGTTAAGAATGCAATTATTCGAGACCTTCCTGACACTATTGATCTTTTAAGTTTATGTGTTAATGCCGGCCTTGATTTTCTTCTTGCGCTAAAATGGGTTATTGAAAAGTCTGTCCCCTCGATATTAATTGATGAGATGAGGCATGTTTTGCAAGAGGTGCATGTTGGAAAGCCAAGAAGGGATGCGCTTACAGATTTTGCAAATAAATATCAAATACCAGATTTATCTACGTTTACAAGAGCGCTTGTGCAGGCAGATCGCATGGGAACATCTGTTGCAGATGCGCTAAACATTATTTCGGAAGATATGCGTCTTTCAAGATTTAGACGCGGTGAACAAATTGCTTTAAAAGCTCCTTTAAAAATGCTTTTTCCGTTACTGTTTTGCATTTTTCCAGTTGTAGGTATTCTTGTAGCCGCTCCTGTACTTTTGCAGTTTATGCAAGGCAGCCCTCTATCCACTCTCGGAGCTGGATAAAACATTCTTATTTCTTTATCGTTGAATTGGACATTTGATTGTTTAAGAGCTATATAAAATAGCTAATTGTTTCTTCTCTAGAAACATAAGAAAGTACGTATTTATTTGCTGTTTTATATGTTTTTGGTTTATTTGTGAATAACTGTTTTGTCCAATCTGTAATGTCCATTCGAGACTTATTTTAAATAATAAGAAAAATAAACATATTTCATATTTTATTCTATCTATGTAGATAAAATTTCTATAAATGAGAGGTCTTCAAAAAAGAAAAGAAACACGAATGAATAAGAAATAAAAATGGAGAGATGCATCATATTTTTTAAAATTTTAAGGTAATGCAGGGTCTTTTTTGCATTCTATCGTCGAGAAATGCAAAAAACATGAGGGAAGAAGCAAAAGGAGATGCTGCTAATTTTTCTAGAAAATGTTTTTAAAAAATTTCTAAAGATTAAAGACGTGATAGCAATGAAAGAAAGAAAACGTTTCCTTGGAGAGATGTTTCCAAAAAAAAATAAAATAAAATAAAATAATTGTAAACCTTTGCAGTAGAGCATCTTACGGAATGTCCAATTCTTGACAGATGAGATACCTGTGCTATATTTGATTTGCAGGTGAAGAAAAAAAGCCACGGAAAAGCCACGGAAAAAGTAAAAAGGAATTATAACTTTAATCAAGGGCTGTGGCTATATGTCGCAGCCCTATTTTTTTGAAAGCTTTGGAAGCTATGAAAAGACAAACGGTTAAATCAACTATAAAGAGTTCTTTAGGTAAAGCATCTCGCTTTATCCAGAGATCTCTTTTTTTTGGTATTAATAAGTCTTCTTATGTTCCTGAACCAGTTTTTTCAAAAAACCCAGATGAAATCACGCCAGAATATGCGCAAAAATTTCAGAGCCGTTTTAAAGGCTGGATTCGCACTGTTGCATTAGTTATTATTCTTGTTTTTGTTCCGGAGCAAATTAGCTGGGCCTTTAACTACAATCCTGCGATTCTTTGGAATCGTCAAAAAGCTGATGCTTATGTTGGCGATCAATCATTAGAAACAGCTTCAGAAAACATCTATCATATTCTAAGCCAAATTGAGGGCAAAGAAAAACCAAAGGTCAAAATTATTCTCCCAAATAGCGGCGTGAGTGGTGCTGAAAAGCAGCAGGGGCTTTTGGTTTCCTCAAACGCAACATTCGGCGAGCAAGACATTGTAGACATGGTCACATGGCTAAAGAGCCCTGGAGTACATCCAATTAATTGTGGCGTTTATGCTTTAAGAGATCTATTAGGGGCTTATCATGTTGGCATTGAGTTAGAAGAGGTTTCTGCTCTAACTCTCACAGTTGATATTTTAGGTAAAATCATTAAGGCTGGTGATCCAAGGTTAAAGACGTCTCTTTATGCGATTGACACCATTGCCAATGCGTATGGCCTTAACTTTACATCTGCCAAGATTCCTGCTGTTGACATTCAGCAGATTGAACCTCCTTTTATTGCAAATTTAAACCCAGAACATTTTGTTGTTGTCAAGGCCTTTGAAGAAGGCAATGTTGTCTTTAGCGATATTGGCGAAACGAAAGTCTTACCGATTAATAAATTTATTCAGGATTTTTCAGGATTTGTTTTTGCTCAAGAAAACGAATTCTTAAAAGAAAAAGCTGAAAAAGTCTCTAACGAAAAGCAGGCTTTTGTTTGGGGATCAAGATGGCACAGTAAGTTTGATGAACAGATGACCGCGGGAGCAGTTTCATTTGAAAGCTTCTTATGGGGGATTGCTATCGACATTGTTTGTATGATTCTTGCTTTCCTCAAACCTCTTCAACTGCTCAAAACCGGAGCTGACGTTGTTCTGACAGTAGAAGCTCTAGCGAAGGTTGTTCAAGCGTATGCGCTTGCTAAAAGCCTTTCTTCTTTTGCGAGCACTCTTACTCAGATTGGTGTTTTAAAATGGGGATGGGATGGGAGGAAGGCTAACATTATTTGTACAATTATTATTACGGCGATAACAGTTGCCGTAGGTGGACTTGGAGAGTCTTTGTCCTCGACTGCTTCTGCTAAAGCAGGGCAAGTTGTTGGACAGGTTGCAAAAGACTTGGTCACTGGTGCAGCTGTTGGTGCTGTTAAAGTATACGTAAGCTATGAAGTTGCAGAGATTCTAGAGGATTCGGGCATTGAAAGTGATGTTTTAAAGCAAGCTATTACTGGCGTTGTGTCGTCTTTAGTAGCCAGTGTTGCTACGGTTGTCATCGCAAGTGGGCTAGAGGCGATTACAGGCGGCGAGTTTGATCAGGCTTATCATATCGATGATTATAAGGAAGTTGAAAATGCTAAGGGTGAGATGGTTAGCGTGAAAGCTTCTTTTGGAGACAAGGTTGTTCAAATATTGGATGTTGAATGGAAAAATGCTGCGATGCAGGTTGTTGGCACAGGTCTTGGCATGGTTGCAGAAGGCATTGCCAAGAAAAAAGGATTAGATTCTAACAGTCTTTTTGTTCAAGGCTTTGTTCAGTTCGGAAACGCTCTTGGTCGAGTTCTTTTGGAAGATGTCATCTTGTCAAGTCGCGCGAGGCTTTATGATGAAGATGGGAATGCTGTGAAGTATGTTAAAGGTAAAAAGTATGGAGAAAATAATGAAATAGGAAGAAAAGCATTTAGAGCCGAGAAAAAACAATTTAAACGAGAGGGAGCAAGATATCTTCGTTTGGACATTCCACGTAAATTAGGTGAAACAGGCAAAGAGTATCGTGCTCGCGCTAAGGAAATTCGAAATCAAAGCGGAGCGGGATGGGAAGATTTGACGCATAAAAAAGAGGTTTCTCTAGGAGATGGTTTTGTTGGAATGAATACCGCTTTAGTAAAAAATGGAGATGGATCTTTAGACTATAGTTTTGTTCAAGAACAAGGAAGAGTTAAGTTGACCGGAGATGAACTTAAACAAAGCAAAGAAAGTGTTTTCTTAAAAGATGAAGGAGGAAGGCTTGCAGTCTCCAAGAGCGCTTTGGGAAGATTGGCTGGAACGGTCGGCCACGGTGCGATAAATATTGGGATCGGATATGTTTTAGACAAGAAGCGCCAGAAAAGAATAGAAGAAGGAAAAATTGGTAAAGATGATTTAGACCTTCAGTTTTATGCGCTGTCTATGCTAGGCTCAGCTGTTGCTTCTGGAGTGGTCGCCGCAGGGTGGGAGGCTATAAATATAAAAGGAAAAAGAGCGATGGCTAAAGAATCCCTTTCCGAAGACATTGCTGCGAAGGCGGAAGCATTGGGTGTAGAGCTTACAGGCAAAGATTTAAGAAAGGCAACACGTAAAGCTTGGAAAAATAAGGATTGGAGTGAAGATCAGATTAGCATTGTTAACGGGAAAGTTAAAATTTTTGGTGATAACGGAATAGAAAGTGTTGTAGGTTTAGATTCTAATCGTAAGGCAGAATTTAAAGCTGATAAGGAAAAAGAACGTAAAATTGCAAAAGGTTTCCGTGCAGGATATCGACAATGGAAAAAAGATGCAAAACAAAAATTAAGAGATGAGGGGAAGAGGGGCAAGGAATTTAGACGTGCTTTTGTGGATGAAAAAATAAAAGGCCTTGATTATCTTGGCGATAGAATAAGTTGGAATATGCCTGTGGCAGATCGAAAACGCGTTCGTCTAATGGACGCACAGCTCAAGTTTGATAAAAAAGAAATTAAAGAGAATTTAAAGACGGAAATTGTCGAGTATTCAAAATTATTTGGCCCAGAGCTTAAAGGTAGAAAATTAAGAAAAGCAGTTGATTATGCTTGGAAAACTGAAGGAACAAAGTATTCGAATGGAGAGATTGTTGATAACTGGGATTCTGATAACAAAGGAAAAGAAACAGTTTCTTATGCAGAGGTTTTCAAATTTGGTTTTCCCCTAAAAAAAGGGTGGGGAGGTCTCGCGCCAGCTAAAGAAGAAGGATTTTTAAGCTCCTCATTAGAGCCAAAAACAGAAATAAGAAAAATTACCACTAGAGCTTCAACGATTCAAGAAACAAAAGAAAGAGAGCAGGAGCTTGTTTTTTATAAGGCGCTCGTTCCTAAAACCGATGCAGGCGTAGCTTTAAACATTGCAGGCGATGTTTTTAGAGTTGCAACTCGTCAGCTAACAGATTTTTCGAACGACTATCTTGGAATGGGCGGGTTGGGTTCTCATACAGGAATGACTTTGCAAGATGAGCAGAATCGAGTAAATCAAGGAAAAGGTAATCGCAATAGAGAAGGCGTTCAGGGCGTAACAAACTATATTGACCATGTTCAAGCGATGACCGGGTTTACAACAGAATGGGCTGTCCAATTTGATAAAGGCTGGGAAGAGACAAAGAAAAAGAATTCTGAATCAGAAGATCCTTTGCCAGAAGACCAGCTTCGTAAAACCTATATTGTAAACAGTGGATTTGTATCTTCTACAGATGCTTATCGCAACAGTCTTCGTTATCAAGCAAGAAAATTAAAGCAGTCAACAGTTGAGAATGTGATTGCAGGCCTTGAATATGGAAAAGGAGGACTAAATCTTAGTTTATTAGGGTTGGGCAATCGAAGAATTGAAATGACTCTTGATAAGAAATTTGGAGGAAAAGGAACTTTTGCAGTTCATTCTCCATGGGACAGGATTGCGGTTACAAAAGATGGTGGCAAAAAAATAACGACATCTCCTGAATATGGTCAAAGTATAGACGGCCTTGCTCTTGCGATGGCATCTTTTGGAACAGCGGGTCTTGATTATTTTGGTCAATTTGATGAATATGTTGGGCAAAGAGTTCAAACAAAACTAGCAGATAAAGACGATACAGCTTCTGTTAAGACGGCAGCTCTTAAAGAAGACGGCGCCTATATAAAGGGAAGCGGAAACGTTTTCAGCAATACAGGGTGGAAATATGTGAAGGTGACGGGGTTAGAAGGAGATAATCTTGGTGATGCTCACACCATGATAATTAAAAATGGTAAAGTTGCGCTTTTTGATAAAGATGGGGGAATTCTTGAGATTAGCGACCAAACTTTAAAAGACCATGATAACGTTCTAGTTGATTCTGATATTAAAAAAGGTGAATTTTCTTTTGATATTTTGGCTTCATCTTGGCAGAAAAAACAAGGTGATTTGGAGGTTGATCTTGAGTTTGTTAAGAACAAAGATAATTTTGGATTTAATAGAGGTGAAAACAATAAGCCGACGATTAAGTCTCATTTGAGCAGAGCTATTAATGGAAATTTTGGATTTCAGAATGAGGTTGAGAAAACAATTAATGTTGTTACTGGATCTGAGACTATAGAAGTTGACTTCGGTCCATCTTTAAAGAAAACGGTTGATTATATTGAGGTTCCGATTTATGGAGAAAAAATAGTTAAAGACACAGAATCTTTTGGATATGATGCTAAAGAAAAATTTGCTCATCTTGAGAGAGTTGTTCATACAGAAAAAGGACAAGATGTTCGCTATGGCCAAGGCTTTGCAAGTAAAGAGATTATGTCTTCTGATGCAAAAGGTGTCGATGATTTAAAGGTCGAGCTAAATAATGTGAAAGTCTTTATGACGCAGTTAGCAGGTGAAGATGCTGAGTTTTCTGGCTTAGCTGATTCTGCGACAACGACAATTCTTGGAGCTACCAAAGATCAGCTAAGAGACAACTTGTTAACATCTTTAAGTCATCGAACATCTGGTGAAGGTGTTAAGGCAGACGGGACTCCTTTAACAGAGCAAGATATTAATGATTATGTTGATCAAGCCAAGCAAGTAGGTGACGATGTTGAAATAACGATTGATTTAAGAAATGCAGAAATGGTTTCAGCGGGTTCAGGCCTTGAATTTTATACGCCGAACACGGTTGCTTTTATTTCTTCTCCTTATTTAAAGGAAAAAGAACCTAATCCAGATTCAAATCCAGATTCAAAGTCTAGTCAAAAAGACACTCAAGACCTAAAGGTTAACGATATTAATGTCATAGCTCAGGTAAAAGAAAATTCTGATATTAATTTTGCTCAAGGCGAAATTGGACTTCAACTAAGCAACATACAGTTTACAGGTGATGCCTCTACAGCGACATTAGGTGATAAAGACACGATGTTTGTACCGAATTTTAAAAATGCTCGATGGCTTAACAAAGGACAATATAGTTTTAATAAAAATGGGACTGTTAACGAAAAATCAGGAATTCATATTAAGGGTGACACTTATGTCGGGGATGTTGTTGGGCTTTCTGGCAACGTTAACGTCAACGGAAAATGGCAAGAATTATCTCAATATGATTCTCAGGGAGCTATCGTTTTTGACAAAGATGGCAACATGGGTGGCGAAGGCTATATTTTAACAGATTTCGGCGGTAATATTACAAAAACATTTAAAGCCGCGGACGATAAACGCCTTACTTTTAATTTTAGTAAATTTGTTCAAGCGAACCGTATGTCTTTGAAAACAGAAGATGAAGATGGCAATGCAATCCAGCCGCTTGATATTGCAACCGCAGATGTGAATGATATTGTTAAAAATACACAAAAAAATACTATTGTTTATGACATATCTTCTATCGAAGGAACATGGAAAGGCGGGAAAAAAGGTGTTGATGGAACATGGGAAGGCGGGAAAGCAAATTTATCTAAAGCACAAGGTATCACGCAAACGATTTTAAAAAGCATTGTAACGCAAAAAGGTAACCGCGCAAAAACTATTGAATTTAATTTTATTAATGAAGACGCCACTGATCCAGAAAAAAGAAAAGTTGCTGTTAGTGTTGATGCAGGTGATATTGAGATAGAAGACGATGGATCTGTCATGCTGTTAACGGGAGGAAAAATTTCTCGAACAACAGGAATCAATCAGCTTACCTTTATCGGAAGTGGGGATGATCTAAATATTATTCCTGAGCTTGAACCTTCTGGAGCACCATCAAAAGAATCAAAAGAATATAACCCGGTTGAAGTAACTCAATTTGGTGTTCAGACGATTAGTAAAGGCTCAATGCCCGCACAAGATCAACAGCGTTTTAATGTGGCTAAGGGTGGCAACGCCATGACGGTAAGCGGAAATGTTTTGGTTGATGGAAAGACTTTAAAAATTATTGATAATTATGGTGAAGAGCTAGGGGAAGATAAAGTTGCTCTAGATATTAATTCTGCAGCCCTTTCAGATGATGCGACATGGCATAATGTTTCTAAAGCAAGAAAAATAGAAAATTTTGAAGGTGTCGATCATGAAGGTGCTCTTTTAGATTTAACAGAAAATACACGCTTTGTTGCTCTTTCTCGTTCAAGACATGAAAGCGGCGAAAAAGCCAAGAAATTTCTTGATATTAATGGAAAAGAAATCCAAGGCACATTTGACCAAACAGACTTATATGTTCTTGATGAAGGATTTTTAGGGGAAAATAATATAAAAGGAAAAGAATTAGCTAAAAATAATACCTTATCTTTAGGCGATAGAAATGCAATAAGGCTTACCACTAGAACAACTTTAAATAATCAAGAATCTGTCAAATACGGGCTTGTTGACAAAGAAAAGCTAGAAGAAAATCGAGGCCAAGGTGTTGGCAAGCCAGTTAAATATGGAGCAAAAGTTTATAAATTTGCTGATACGCAAAAGCAGGAAGAAGATGGATGGGAAATTGCTCAGCCTTGGGTTTTCTTTGGGGAAGGGCATAACTATTATGTTAATGAATATTTGTATGGATCCAAAAAAGCAATAAAACGTAAAATCATTTATCAAAGTAGAGATGCAAAAAAAGATGGAGATTTTGTTCGCCATTTCGGCATTGAAGACCTTTCTTTTGTCAAACAATCTTATCTTAAAGAAGGAAGCGAGCCTGCTTCACAAAAAGGAAGCGGATACAAGCTTCTTTATGAAACAGGCCTTGACGGAGCAAAAGATTTTAAAATTAATAGACAGACAGGGCTTGTATCTTCTAAAGGGGTTGTTGCTTCACTTTTTGAGATCACGCCAACAGGCAAGCTTATCAAAGATGTTTTAGTCGAAACTCCTGGAGCCGTTTTTCTTCCTATTCTTTCTGCGGCAAACATGTATTCAAGAATTATTCTTCATATGAAATTTTCAATTGTCAACATGGCAGCTTTTAAAAGAATTTTTAGCAGTTTTGGCGAAGACGGAAAGCCGTTTTCTTTTACTCAGGAAGACGATAGGTTAGCAAGTGTTTCTCGTCCTTACAATTGGGTTACAGGTGTTGATGCAGAGACTGGGGAAGAATTCGCCTCAACAGAGGCTATTACCGCTTATGAGATGTTTAAACAAGGCGTTTCCAAAGAAGAAATTTTTGAAATTATTACAGGTGAGGAATTTCAGCCTGACGATTTGCTTTTCTTTTTTAATAAGGGGATTCAGCTTTCGCAAGCTGTTAGCGATTATGTTCCAGCCGAATTAGAGGACGAAGATGAAGGTGCGGGCATAAAAGAAGGCCAGCTGATCAGCAAAGAGATTGCTCCAGATAAAAAATCTTTGGTGTACCCTAATATGTCTAAAGAAATGCGTAATTCTGATCATCGGGGAGCTTATGATGAGACTTCCAGGGAAGAACTTTCGGAAGGGCAAACCCTTGTTGATGTTGTTAGTGAATCGTTTAATAATCCTGATGAATATGTGTATAAAACGGGAGAAGCTTCAGCTGGATCTCAACAGGGCAAGCAGAAAAAAGGGTCAGTTTCCTTAGAAGAGGTTATTGTTGATAAGATTCTTCCCGAAAGCGCTCCTATTTATAAGAATGCTGAGTTTCAAAATAAGGTTTTAAAGATTGAGGATGACGTTTTTGTTAAAGCAAAAACAAAAGATTATGAGTCGTATGTTGAACAAAATATTGGTAATGATAGCTATGAAAATGTTGTCAGTCCATATGATATTGTCGATGGAGAAGAAAAGCTTAACCCTGAAAAATTGACTTTTTCAGTCAAGCTTATTAATTTCTATAAAGCTAAAGAAAAGGTAGATGCTAACAGGAAGTTTTATAAGGGGCTTGGTGGTTTTACTAGAGAATTGGTGGTTACGAACGATTTTATGGAAAATCAAGGTATGTATTATGACCCTGCGACAGACCCACGCCTTAAGAATGCTGTAGAAGCTGCGAAAGATCCATTGAGCAGTTTTTATGACAAGATTGCTCTTGCTCTTGCTTTTGATGTTATTGCTTTTGATGCAGAAGGAGAGATTGATTATCAGGTTTCAATGGAAAAAATTAAGAAAGCTACAGCTGATGCGCAGAATTTAACAGCGCTATATGGCATCGTCAAGTCGATAGATAGCATCAAAAATGACTACAGAGGTCTTTATAATCAGGCTAAGAAAGAAGATACGTTGGACTTTAAGAATCTTCTTGATGACCGAGAAAAAGCAATTAATTTAGTTTTACCAGCGTTAGCTACGAAGATAAACTTTGATGATCCAGAAGCTACAGAAAATCTTTTAAAATGGGCTGGAGAATTTCTAACAATTGCCGCTTATGATATTGAGCAAAATGAAAAAGGAGAAAAGCAAGCTTATCCCGGCAGCTTAAAAGCAACACTTGATTATGTTTCATCTAGCAAAGATAACGATGTGGTTTTTGGTGAGCTGAAAAACAATTTTAGTTTCACTAACTATATTGCATCTCAAGAAGCTTTAAATAACAGACAAGCTGAGGCAAAAGAAGCTGAGCAGGCCGATGATCATTATGTTGTGATTCCAGATGCCTTGACGGATTATACAAATGAGTATGCTGTTAACTATATACCTTTTAAGGAAGCACAAAAAATTGAAGGTAAGGTTTTTGCAACTCATGTTCGAGATATTTATGGCGAAATCAGCAATCAGACGGTTATGAAGAGCGTTGATGCATCTTTTGATTATTACGGAGATGTTACAGAAAAAGAAAGAAGCACGCCAGGCTTTTGGGATGTGGTGACTTCTTCTGGAGGCACAAGCGCTCGCTCTATACCTCAGCCTGTGACTCCTGGCGTAGACGATCCTTATACTATGGTAAAAAATAGAGCTCGTCGAGACTTTGATGTTTCTTCAGATGGAGAATCAAGGCGGGATCTTTATGCATTACGAAAAACAATTCAAGACAATATTACAACTACTAAGAATTTTGGCATTGCCAATCGAAAAGCAGTTGCGAGCATCTCCGAATTTTTATCATTTGCTCCTGAATATGCAAAAAAAGTTTATAAATGGGAAAAAGCTCAGACCAGAAGAGAAATTGTTACGAACTTAGTTCTTGGCACAGGAGCTGTTATTGGGGCTGTTCTTCTTACAGTTGCAACTTGTGGAGGAGCCGCTGCCCCTATTGTTGGTGGCCTTCTTTCTGGAGGGTTGACACTTGGAGGAATGGTTTTAAATGAGCCAGAGAACATAGTTAATTATAATTTGGTAAACAGAATGCAAGAAGCAGCACGGTTCTCCGCATCATCTTACTATAAGTCTTTATCTGAATCGTTGACTACGTGGAGAGACGTTACCACTGTTTATAAATCTGTAGGTACAGGTGCTTTAGCTGGAAGTATTTTTTCTGCCGCCGGGAGCTTTACAGGAAGCGTGCCTGCAGCTATAAGATCTGGCGTAGGACGAGTAGGATCATGGACTCTTACAAAGGCGGTTAATCCGATGGTTCGCATTTTTGGATCAGAATTAGGGTTGGGAGTTTTGTCTTCCTCAACAGCTCGAACAATCACAGGCCTTATAACCTTGTCTACGATAAGTAGTGTAGGGGTTGGAGGCGTTGGCGTTGTATCAAACGTTTCTTCAGGAAAAAATTGGGATGAAAATCTTGGACGCAATGTTCTTATAGGGGCTGCAGCTGTCCCTGCTATTTATGCGGTGAGCGTAGGTATTCCTGCTCTTGGGAAAATGGCTAACAAAGGAATGACGAGACTTTCAGCTAAAACAGGTAGATTGATTACTAAATGGAGTCCAAAAAATGCGCTAAAGATCGGTAAGAAGTTTGGGACGCGAAAAGTTAGTTTTGACGCAAGCAAACAGATGACTAAACCTCGTATGAAAATAATTGGCGAGCATACAATGGCTAATATTGGGCGTGTTCCACTTGCAGGGGTGAGCAGCGTTGGTACAGCCGTGATTTATCCTTTCTTTAAGAAAGATGGACACACTTTGGGCAATATATTAAAAGGCGCTGCCATTGGCGCAGGCGTGGTGTTTAATCCTAGCGCTGTTTTAGCTGGCTCTACAGAGGCAGCATTATGGTACATGGGAACAGGAAACGCTTTAAGTTATTTGCAATCAGGGACACATCTTTCTTTAGAGGATAATTTTAATCAGGCTCTGGAAGGGGCAGAATTTGGCGCGATGTTCTCAGGCGCGATCCTCACTATTAATCCTGCTGCAAGAAGCCTGCAGGCTATAGGAAATCGAAAAGGTTTTGCAAAGATAGGAAAAGGATTTGAAAAAGTTTATTCTAGAGCCAGAAATTTTAAACCAGAATACTCTTCGAAAGAAATGGCTGCTCTTAACAAAAAAGGGAAGCTTTATACCGCTTTTGCAAAGAGCAAGACATTGGGCATGGTAAAACATTATGGAGCATGGGCATTAACCGGAAGCGCTGTAAATGTAGGTATCGGCGCACTAAAAGGCGAATATAAGCAGTATTCAGCAGGCGATGAATATAAGGTAAAAAATTCAGATGGTGAGTATGAAACAATAACGCTTACTAAAGACCAAGCAGAAGAAATAAGCAGAGAGAATCATAATAATATTTATAAACGATTAATCACCGGTGGTGTAGCTGGTTTAACCGGAGGATATCTGTTTAGACCGACCTCAGGATATCTTTCTTCTGTTGTAGAAAGATCGGCTATGTATCATAGAGGATCAACAGGTGCTAAAGCCTTAAGAACTGAAATGAGAACAGGGGCAAAGCACTTTATTATTATCGATCCTATTTTTAAGGCTGTTGGTGCGACTATTAATGGGTTTATGAATTATTCAGCCTTAGGGAAGTTTGTCTGGAAGGCTGACGGCCCTCTAGAAATCAAAGATGAAAATACTGCTTCATGGAAGAAGAATGTCTTACAGCTAGTTGCTGGCGCAATTCATGATGGTCCTCGCACCGGTCTTTGGATGGGAACATTGCTTAAAACAACACAGCTTAATTCAAGGCAAGCTATTTCAACCGCTCAGAAGATTAATTCTAAAGGGGCCTTTGGTGTCGGGGCTAATTATGTAAGCCGAGCGGCAAACCTTCTTAGCCGAGGAATAAACCGTTTTACTCGATTTGTAACAGGTGGGAAGAAATCTTCAAATTTAAAGTGGGGACTATCTTCCAGAGAACATTTAGCTCAAATGGGTCGAAGAGGAGGCGTTTCTGGCCATCAAGGTTTGCTTGAAAGAGGTCTTCTGGGCCAGGTTAGTGGCCCGCTTAAATTCTCATTATTTTCTGAGGTAATGGCTAGCATTATTCGAGGAGATGTTGGAAATGCGGCGTATGTTGCTATAACAGGAAACGATATCAAGTATTGGGATGGTTATGGAAGAGATACTGAGTTTACGCAAGCTGTTAACAGTCAAGAAGGAAAAGATAGAACTATTGGAGGAAGATTCTTTTATGCTCTTTCTCGTCAAAAACTTGATGATCATAATAAGCTTAAAGTTTACGGCAATCTAGCTCAACTAGAATCCCAAATAGAGTTTTTAGAAAATAAAGGTAATTTAAATAAAAATGAAAAAGACGCTCTTTTAAAAGCTAAAAAAGATTTTGCGGTTGGAAAGAACACATATGATTATGAATCTTTGAAAAAGCATGCTCAAAAAACATCTTTTGCTGAGACTTTTGGCATGATCGCATTCTCGAGATTATCAGCCTGGGGCACAGGCGGCATTTTGCCTCCACGCGCTAAAGAGTCAAAGTTTGAAAAGGAAACAGGCATTATTGAACAAGGATTTGGAGAAAGAAAAGCAGAGAGCGTTCAAGGCAAAAAAGGTTTAGCAAAAATAACATCCAACCTCAAGAAAGGTACAAGAAAAACAGGTGAGACCGTAAGTGCATGGCTTGGTAAAGCAAAAGATTTTGCTTTAGAAGGCGTTATGTCAGATTATGTGTATTATCGTGGCCAAGGAAAGACAGCTCGCCTTGATAATCTTGTCGATTCTTTTGCTACGACGGCACATAAAATCAAAGAGAATGTCAATGAGAAGTTTTCTGTTAATAAAGAAAAGATTGAGAATAAAATCTTTTCAAAGAAATATACCCAAAGAAGAGAGTTGGCTCGAGAGCAAAAAGTACAGAAACAATTTAAAGCTCTTGAGGCAATTATAGCAGCTCCAAAAAGCTTGAGCTATAAATTTTCAAAAAAGATCTTCTCTTTCTTTGGAAAAGGAAAAGAAATAAAAATTGAGAACGTTATCAAAGCACTTGAAAATACAGAGTTAAACGAATTTTCTCAGTTTAAACAAAGAGCCAAAGAGATTTTAAATGAACGAAAAGCATCAATGGAGCAGGGTGAAATAAATAAAGAACAAGTAGATAATATGGTTAAGAGAGTCTCTTCTCTTAAATCTGATATTGAGAGCTATATCCGCAATACAGAGCTTTCCAATAAGCTGAGAACAGAATTTATAGAAAAAGATGGATTTAGAAACGCTGCGCATAAAGAAGGGGGAGAGGTTGAAGATTTAATTTTAACCTATCTTGTTACAACAAAAATTGTTGATGTTTTAAACAAGAAAAATAAAACAAAATCTCTCGATATGGCTTTTGATCGTCTTTTAAACAAGATCGAAGAAAAAGGATTGCTCAGCGACCTTCAGCTTGAAGTTAAAAAAGAGGAATCAGGCAAATGGGCTGCCTTTAGGGATGGTAAAAAGATCGATAAGCTTCAAGGACAGGTTTTGCTAGCCCAAGCTCCGACAGGATCAGGAAAAAATTCTGTATTGCTTGCAACAAAAGCGCTGCTGGGAAGAGCCATAGGAGACAAAAGCTTAGTTTTATCTATTGAATCAGAAGCCTTAGAAGCAGATCAGAGTTTTTCACAGACAGCAGAAGTCATCGATTCCTTTGTTAAAGAGAATTCTGATTTTGGGATTCATTTTAAAGCAGCAAAGGTTGAAGAACATGCAACTCCGCAGGATATTATAAAATCAATCAAAGATCAAGATGTTGGATTAATACATATAACAGATCAGCAGCTTAAATCTATTCACCATTCTTCTTATATCAAAAAGTTTCTCGGCTCTTTAAAATCTAGGGATGCGCTTGGTTATAAAGGCGAAAATATGCCTCAGGCTGCTTTAATGCAAGGAACTCCTGGAGAAACAAACTTAGCGCAAACTAAGAAAGACGTTAGCATTGCTAAAAAGATACAAGAAGCAACAAAAGATATCAACGTCAATCAAGTTAAGATTAAAAAAGGAGAAGAAGTTTATATTCCGCATTGGAAGCAAGAGGGAAAGGATGGAATTAATGAATTATTCTTCAAAGAAGGCCATGTCAAGACAAAAGAAGGACGAATAATCAAAAATTTTAAAGAGCTTGTAACAAGTGGTGAAGTTACGCTTTTTGGAGAAACGATGCAGGGAAAAGAAGCGGTTGCCTATTTAACAGCGAATGCATGGGCAAGAGCCGAGTTATTTCAAGGACGACAAGTTTATAACAAGGAAACAGGGTTGATTAATCCGGTTGATGTTGGAAGCAGCGGAACCAGCACAGGATCGGTTCGCGTAAGAGATCGATTCAAACAAACTGCTTTGCATGTTGAAGATGCGGCAAAATGGAGAAACGGAAAAGTCAACGAGCGTAATCTTACACTAGAGCGCGAAGGGTTTAATATTTCTGATTATGATGTTATTCGCTCAATGAGCGAGGCAGGTATCAGTATGGTGTTAATGTCTGGTACTGTTACAGAGGGCATGCTAAGAAATGCTGAGATGCTTCATGGAGTTGAATTTATTACATCGGCAAAGAATGGAGGAAAAGCAAAAGACCTCTTTACTAAGATAGACGGCTTAAACCAGTTTGCATTCTCCACAGCCGTCAACGAAAAGAGCAGTCCTGCAGAAGCTTTTAAAGGAAACCTTAGTAGCTTACAAGATAGAGTTTTAAGAACCATTGAAGAAGGAAAGAATTTTGTTCTTTTCAATGGACAAGGAGCTCTAAAAGGTGTTATTAAAGGCAATGCTAAAGGTTTGAGAGGAGAGTTTAGTGAAGGATTCATACAAGGTATTGTAGGTAAAAATAAAGGCGATTTAAAAATAGCTCTGTTAAAAAATAACGGAGATATTGAGATTATAACAGCAAAAGATGGAAAGATTTTAGAAAGAGATACTCTTAAGAAAGAACTTAAAGATGGAGAATCTCGAGCAGAAACTGCAAAAGAGCAGCTTGATAAAGAAATGCTTAAGCAAGAGAACAAAGGCATGGTTGTCTTGGCTGAGAAAAACTGGGCCATTGGAAAGACAATTAAAGGAAAAGCATTAGAATTTAAACCTGCCCAAACAGATGTTTCTGTTGCCTTGGTTGATAAATCAACAGGGGCAGGATGGATCGTTCAATGGGGAGGACGATTTAGATCTGTTAGAGAAGCAGGCGGCCATGACAATTACGAAAGAACAGTCAAGAGAGAGATTTTTATTCGAGACGAAGCAGTCAAAGGGCAAGAGCAGAAGATTGATTTTAAATCAAAAGAATATCAGAAATTCTTAAAGAAAACAGCAAAGAATCAAAAAGCCTCTGAAAGAGAATCATTCTATACGGCTCAAACAGATCTTGCATCAAATCTTCCTATTATGAGTTTAAGAAAAATTCTCTTTACTGAAAAAGCTCAAAAAGGTTCAACTAAAGCTAGAATTGAAGAGTTGATGGATAAATTTGCGCAAAAGAAAGATCTAGAAGCGAATCAGAATTATGATGGCGACATTAGTAAGTCTAGAAAGCATATTGAAAAACAACTAGTTAAAGGGCTTGAGGATCTTCAAAAAGAATTAGGCACAGATGGGAAGCTGTATAAATCTCTTAACAAAGAGGGTAAGCAAATTGCAGATAAGATCCTTGATGAAAACATCGGAAGCCTTAAGCTAAAGCACGCAAAAACAAAAGATAAGAACAGCGATAGCTCCTCTCAATCAAAGAAAGCAAAATCTTTCTTAGATGTTAATGGTTTTTCTGATTTCGCAGAGGTTTTCAAAGAGGTTGTTCCAAAAGGATCTCTTCCAAAAAGAACAGCTGGAGAAAGCTCTGATTTTGCTCAAGCGAAGATCTTGGCAGCTCAAGAAAAAGCGAAAAATGGTGATTTTAAAGATCTTAGTAAAGGGCAACGTCTTGATAAGATGTATCAATATCTTGAAAAGGCCAAGACAACAGACTCTAAAAAGAATGGAGTACAAGCAAGAGCTTACGGTATATTGGTTTCAGAGCTTATTGACTCTAAAGATGAAGAGCAAATGCGCGCTGTTGCTGTTGTCTTAAATCCTGGATTTATTCATGAATCTCAAAAGCGAGATAAGAGTGAAGATAAAACTCTCGGTGCAGGATTTAGCGGATCACAAATGTATATTACTGATCAAAAAGGCAATGCGCCTTTGGCTATAAGCGCAAGCGACATGTTTAATCGAGTTATACAGGATAAAGAATTTGCTGCCGCTTTCTTTGAAGCTCAAGACAAGCTTCTTCAGGAGACAGATTATCATTCGAAAAAAGCTAAGAAAGTTGAAGTTAAAAATGGTAAACAAAAGCTTTATGGTGAATTCGACCAAGAAAAAGACAAGGTTTTTGTAACAGATCGAGAAAAGAAGGTAAGAAAAGATTTTTATAAACAATCTGTCAAGTCTCAGAGGTTGATGATTAACGATTATCGATCAAATGTTAATTCAGACCTGAGCGATGAGTATAAAAAACAAGCCGCAAGAACACAAGAAGCATATCTTAATTTAGCGCAAGAAATTGATTTAATTGATTTCTTTGCTTTATCTCGAAAAGTAAATCCTTTTACAGATCCAGCATTTAACAAGAAATATGAGGCTGAGAGAAAAAACATAGCTCAAGAGATTGCTAAGATTGCTAAGAAACAAAAAGAAAACGAGAGAAAAATAGTAGAAAGATATTTGCGGTTGAAGAATAGACAAAAAGGCGGAAGAGATTATAGTCAACAGCCTTTAGAAAGCCAATATAAAAATGATTACAATGAAACACGAAGCATTGTAATCAACCAAGGCAAAGATTATGCAGAGGCTTCTTCAGAACAAATTGAAGAAATCCTTCCACTTGTTTCTCAATCAAGACAAAAGAAGCAGGAAGGTCGGAGTGTCCGAAGACTTGCCAAAAAAGACAATATGGCCTCTGGAGCAGATCATGGATGGAATGTTTTTGCCGCACGTGAATATTTTGCTGAGAACCAAGATAAGATTTCAGAAAGAGAGCAAGAAAAAGTTAAGATGCTCTTAGGCTATATTGAAAAGTCTGCTCCTTATGATGGTGTTCGTGTAGCCAATGCACTCATGCCTCTTTTACAAAAAACAGTATTTGATAAAGTTGCAAATAAGGCTAACGAAGATCTTGAAAAACTTGCATGGAAAGAAGGCGAAAAGGGTGATTTTAAGATTACAGAGTCAGAAATTATAGCTGTTTATAACGATACTTTAGAGAACACGGAAAGAACGGATGATTACGGAAAATTTGTTAAGGTTACAGCCCAAGCTGATGAAAAGGATGGCAAGCCAATTATTTATGTTGATGTTTATGCCAACTTAAAATTCGAACAAAAAGACGGAAAAGCTGTTCCTCGATTAGCCTCCGAGGGTGAATACAACGTTGGCGAAGGTCGACATGAGCCAATCCATCAAGTTATTACTCAAATTCAAGAATATTATAAAGATCCTAAAAACAGAGACATTGATCTGAAAGATTATGTTGCCAAAGGAACATGGATTGGAGAAATTATTTCTCGTCTAAAAGATGCAGAAAAACTTGATGATGTTAATGACTTAAACTTAGGGCGAACAGAAATGGACGCTCAAGAAAAAGCTGTTATTGAAATGAGCGCTAAAAAGAGCGTGGAAGCTGTTTTAAAAAGCAAAACTTTATTACAAGAAGAAAATAGTGGTCTTTATGAGCAGATTGCACAATCTCTAAGCTATTTAAGCAAGAAAGAAAAGAAGGCTCTTAAAGGTGACAATATTTATGAGAAATATTCAAGTCTTTCTCCTGAACAGCAAACTAAGGTTAGCCATCTTTGGGTAGAGAAAAATAAAAAAGAAGAATCTGGTGTAAAAAAGAAATATCAGAAATTGGCAAGAAGACTTAACCAGCAATTGCCGGCCAAGGGTTCTTCTGAAACGATTTCGATGAATACGTTTGTGGCTTCTGAACATTTATCACAGGCTAAAGATGCTATGGATGATGAAGATGATGAGTCTGCCGAGGATTTTTTAAGTAAAGCAGAGATTCTTATTGATAATAGCGATTCAGACGCAGTGGAAGCTATTTTGGAAGAGGCCATTGATAAAGAAAGAAAGGAACGGATAAAAACACCACAACAAATAGCATACATTGAAGAAGCTGCAAAAATAACTGCGGAGGTGATAGATCCAAAGAATTCATTGATAGAGAAGACGATTCAAGAAATGTTTAATAAAAACAAAGGAAAGGTTTCTGTTAAAGAGCTGAAGCAGGCGATTGAAAGAATTTTAAAAGAAAAAGGAGCTAAGTTTGTTGATTTTAGTGGTAACACCATAGAAATCATTGTGCATAGTTCAGAAAAGCCAGACGTTTGGGGCAAATATGCTCCAGAGTTCTTAGTAAAAGGAGATGTTTTTACTGTAGATTTTGGTGCTGCTATTGAAATAAATGGACAAGAATACAATGCTGATATGTCGCGCGTTTATGCAATTGGGAAGCCCACAAGAAAACAAGAGAAAATTTATAAGGCAATCAGAGAAACGCAGCAGGCAGCTGTACAGCTTATGAATGATAAATTTGCTAAGGGCGAAAAAGTGAAATATTCAGATTTAGCAAAAGAATCAAAAAGAATTTTGATTAAAAACGGCTATAAAGAAAGTGCTTATTGGAATTTTGATACTGTTTTAGGACACGGCACTGGACTTCAAGGACATGAAAGAAATATCATGGTTAGTGAGGATAATGATAATTTTGTAGAGGAAGGCCAAGTGTTTACTATTGAGCCTGGAGTGTACATGCCTGGAGTTTTCCAAGGACGAGTGGAAGATGATTATAAGATTGTAAAAGGTCAAGATGGGCACCTGCAAGCTGTTTCTATAACAGGAGAGTCGCCTAAGGAAATAGCTGTGATTAAGGTTTCGTCTGCGATTGTTGTAGGCTCAACCGAAACAAAATCAGTCTCTAGCAACGTCGGAAGCTCAACATTAATCTCCAGCAGTGTTGTGACAGATATTGCTGAACTTCAGAAATATGGTTTAAGCGACAAAGACATTGCCTTAGTTACTCGAAGCTCTGTGATTGTTCTTGATTTAAATGAAACAGAAGCGCTAACTCAGCTTGCAGAGACAAAGAAAGTTTATACATATAAAGATAATGAGCTTTATGACCTTGCTGGTAGAGCCAATGTGACGCCAGAGGCATTAGAAGGAGAATTTGTTGTTGTGGTTGACAAGGATGTTCTTATTCCAAGCGATATGAAAGCTCGTAAGATTGTTAAACTTGTTGAATATCTTGGTCGCGAAGCATATAAGCTAATCGTAACAATTGAAGTTGTTGAGATTCCTCAGGCAGAAATGAATTCTGTGATTGGTGAAACGTCAGTTATTCCAGCAACACCGGCAATTGAACAACAAACAGCACCGCTTACACCAGTCGCACCAATAATTCCTGTGATTATGTTGCCAGTTTCTAAGGTAAATCGTAGCCAGGGACCAATTGCCCAGCAGACGCCTTCTTCTGTATATAGGGCAAACGCACCAAATCAACAAGGTCAGCTAGATTTAGCCTTAGCAGCTTCTCCTGTTCAGAGTTTAAAAGAAAGATTAAAGCCAGTTTTAACAGCATCTTTTGCAGCCCTTCCGATAGCCCTTATTTTAACAGCAATATTATCTAATGTTGCGCCAAATAACATTGTTACAACTATTTTTGGTATTAGCGTTGTTGCCTTGACAGCAGTATATGCCGTAGCTGATAGCACTTATGATTTTAAAGAGTATCGTAAGATTTCTTTGATTGATCAAGGATACAGGTTTGTTGATAAATTAATTGCTGGACGCGTTTCATTTGTGATGTTGATAGGTATCTTAGGATATGCATCATATGTGCTATCCGGGCAACTAAATGAAATTAATGAGTACAATACTTTTTGGCAAAAAGCTGGTGGTTTGGCAGGATCTTTTGTAATGGTTCTTCTTGGAGGAGGCATAGCTGGCGCTATTGGAGTTTATGTAAAAGAAACATTTGCGGCTATAACAGAGCCGTTCCATGCTCTAGACAATAATACACATCGAATGCCGCAAGATAGTCTTTCAAAATTATCTAAAAGACAAGCTGATTATATTGCGAGCATTGGCGCTCCGGTTGTTGAAGAGGTTTTCTTTAGGTTTATTACGATAGGTAGCTGGATGTTTATTGGGCAGAATATCCTTGGGTTAGGCCCTATTGTTTCTATGGCCACGGCACTTGTTTTTAGCTCATATTATTTCTGGGCAACGCATCGTCCTTACCAATATGCTTCACATCTTGGATCTGGAATAGGATATGGTGCCTTGTTCTTGGCAGGTAGCTATTTTATTAGCCCTATTGCCGGACTTATTATTTCTCTTGGAACCCATTTTGTTTATAATACCTGGTGGATGTCTCCGAATTCTATTTTTGGTAGAAAAGATGTAGATCAAGCTCCTATTTCGTCTTTTAAAGCCCAATCTCAAGGCGAAAATAGAAATTTTAAGCAAATTCCTCTGCCAAATTCACAAAATTCAGAAAATCAGGGACAAAGCAGTCCTTTAGACAATATTCCTATAGGACATAGTCCTATGGCTCCTGCATCTGCGCCAATTATGCCACTTAATATTCCTATCGGACCTTTGTCAGATGCTGGAAATGATGGTAATGACGGGCGTAGCCACACGGTGATAGCGTATGCAAGGTCTATTCATAATAATAAAGATATGGTCCAGAAAGCAGCCGCACCAACAACTGCGAAGCATACAGCTGATTGGAAAGTTGCTATCGCGCAGAGTTCATGCTCAAGCGGTTTGGTTACTGGCTTGTCTCCGAACGCATATTTAGCTGCCAACCGTTTCCGCAACGGTTCAGGCAGAGCAAAAGAAGTAAGCGCGGAACAAAAAGTCACGGACATTATGCGAGTTTCTACTGCTCTATCTCGCTTAGTGAATGAAGTAAGAGCGAATGTAGTACGTAAGTTTAACTTGTTCTCTAACAATGAGTTAGGTGAAGTTAGCCTAGCCCAGCGAGTTGACACTGCCCGAGGTGTGCGTGAATCAAATACCTCCAGCAAGCCTATGCTGATCTCTGTTTGGGGTGAATTAGGTGAAGTAAGCTCTTTGAATACTGTTAGTGTTGTAACGATGGCTTCTACAGAAGCTTCTGCTGACGCTCTTATTAGGGAAGCAAAGGTAGCTGTTGATGCGATTGCTAGCGGATTCAAGAGATCTGTTCTTTGGTTAGTTGGAACGTTGCAGGAAGTGCTGACTGTAAGCAAGGCTTATGCATTTAATGAGTCTGTTGTTGCAGAAATTGGCGTTTCTGGTGGTGCGCGAGGTGCGTCCTTGAGCGAGACAGTTGTAAATACTGTAGAAGCTATAAAGACTACAGAGAATGTCTCTAACAAGACTCTTGCAAGCACTTATGCGGATGTTGTGATCGCACAAGTTGCTTCCTCTATAGCAGAGGACATGACTAGATCTGTTCAAGCTGTAAACTCGGACTATGCTAGAAGCCCTATGTTTGCAGAAATTGGCGTTTCTGGTGGTGCGCGAGGTGCGTCCTTGAGCGAGACAGTTGTAAATACTGTAGAAGTTATAAAGACTACAGCGAATGTCTTGAGCAAGACTCTTGCAAGCACTTATGCGGATGTTGTGATCGCACAAGCTGCTTCCTCTATAGCAGAGGACATGACTAGATTTGTTCAAGCTGTAAACTCGGACTATGCTAGAAGCCCTATGTTTGCAGAAATTGGCGTTTCCGGTGCTGAGATGAGTGCGTCTCCTATAGCCCGAGCAAAACAAGCAAGTAGTACGCTTGAAAATGCAAGACGCTATGTAGAGAAGACTGCGCTATCCAGTAGAGAGAAGGCACGTGCGCTATTAGCTAAAGAAGAGAAAGAGCGAAGCTTTACCCAAAAGGCAGAAAACAGTAATGTGAGAGGTTCACTGATCGGAAGCCTGCTTCCGGTATTTGTCATTTCTCAAATTCTTTCCACACTGCTTGCCGGGGATGCTCTGTCCCAAAACACAGCTCAAATAACACAAAATATTCAGATTGCAGGAATGGGTCTTGATGCTGTTCCTTTAATCATGTTAGCGATTGGCTCTCTTGCCTTCATGAGAAGAATGCCATTCGTTGCAATAGCTACTGTAATGTATGCCTTAGATGCGTATATTCCTTTCCGTGCATTTGGTGATTTCTGGAGAAATTACGGATGTAATCTATTTATTGATTTCCCATACTTTGCAAGCCTTATCCTTGGCTTTATGGAAACAACGCGACTTGTCTTTAATAGAGGCAAAATGACCAAAGCCTTAAGCAATAGAAAGATTGTTTATGGCTTAATAGCAACATTTGCTTTATTAGTTTCAACAGAAGTTTTCCCGAACACAATGTATGGTGTTTGGAGATGGTTTAACAGCATCAATGAACAATATACAGCGCTTACGCCTGATTTTTTTGATGGAGTTATGTATTTTATTGGAATGGGTGGATTCTTATTCGTAGCTGTTTGGGCTCGAAACAAATCTGTCCGATTAACAAGAAAGCATGATGTTTTAAGCAAAGATTTCTGGGAAAAAGTATTAGAAGATGAAGAAATTCTTGATGGAAGATTTGAAGATAAAAAAGATAAGAAAACCTCAAGCTCAATTGTTAAAGAAAATAAAGCTTTTAGATCAAATATATTTGGATTGTCAGGACAGACACAAAAGCCGTTGGCGAAAGTTTCCTTCCGTGGCAGGGACAAAACTTCTTCGCCAACGGCACCTGTTTCTTCTGGCGCGATTGAGAATAAGACATCAAGCAGCGCCATTGAAGACAAGATGTATCGATTACAGCAGGCCATTGAGAACACAGGATTAACTCATAAGGTTTCTCATTTATATCGTGCTATTTCTTATGTTGAGACGAGAATTCAGATAATTTTGAAGCAGCACATGGTTTTGAAATCATCCTTGGATCGTTTGTTGGCACAGAAAAAGAATATTTTAGATAGCAAAGAGCGCGCAAAAATTACTGCAAGAATTAAGCCTGTTAATCAAGAGAAGATCGCAGTGGAAGCAAGATTAGCTGAGTTAGTTGCTAAGAAGGAAAATTTTGAACAGCAGTTAAACACTCTTCAGGAGCAGATCGCTAGCTTTGCCGAACAGCATCAAGATTATGTTACCGAAGAAGAGCGTTCATTTGAATACACCGTTTCTGTCTACGAAAATGAAGTGGCCGGCAAATGGTACTTAACTCGTGTTCACCAGATTAAGAGATTAGCCGAGATTATTCGTGTTGCTTATAACGAGCTTTTAGCCAGCAGAGCTAAAGTTTGGAAAGAAGCCGGTATTGAAACCGTTTATGCTGACAGATTATTAAGTGATGTTGTTAACCGTGAAGCAATGAGCGATATTTACGCTGCGACAATTCTCAAGGGAGCAGAAGATTTATCTAGTCTAAATGAAGAAGTCGCTCAATTTGAAACTATCGTGGCAATGACGCTTGCTGGCACGAATGCTTCTGGTAAAGCCAGAAAGCATTTCTTAAAGTCAATTGAAGAAAACCTTGCAGCACGACTTGGTAAAGAAAGTTTTAAGACTGTTCGTCGCGTTGCGGCCGTTGCGGCCGTGGTCCTTGGTGTTGTTGTTATCGCGGGCTTAGCCGGGTGCAACAGCTGTTCTACATCGGATAATCATATGGATAATACCGGAAGCATACTCGCGGCTGATACCTCTGCACTTCCTAACATGCCAATGGGTCCTGTGGACACAACTGCTATGACTGCCAATAATGTAACGCAAAACGACACAGCACTTTTCTATCAGCCGACTGCAAATCAATCAAAGGGTAAAGTAAAAACAAATGCTTATATTTCACAACCTTCTGCTGTCACCAAGGCCGAGAAGAAATCTAACTTATCTACAGCGTCACCAAAAGAGGATGCCACAGATACACTTTCCGCAGTTGCTCAAACAATTCCTGTAGCAGGAACAATAGCTAAACCAACAATGCCGGTACAAGATACAACTCCTGCTGCGGATACAACAACTCAGACAACAATTGTTCCAGCTAATCAAACACAGCCAGCAATCACGACAA
>Ga0222637_1000129_pt1 | contig 41909 bp, 64 predicted proteins | sample AntAcemetagen143_FD_181149 | JGI IMG/M metagenome (GOLD analysis project Ga0222637, IMG submission 181149) | Saline water microbial communities from Ace Lake, Antarctica - #143 | ecosystem: Environmental > Aquatic > Non-marine Saline and Alkaline > Saline | place: Antarctica: Ace Lake...
CCGCTGGAACGGGAAATATTCTTACTTGTGGCGGGGCGTTAAAGAGATGAAGCGAGAGATCGACAGAATGATCAAAAAGGAAATGAAGGGGGAAATCTAAAATGGGTTTTTTAGACTTATTGGAAAAGAAACAAGACAAGGTGACTGTTAGCGAGATGGCTCTTGTGAAGAAACACCTGCCGGAGCGGGTGAAGATAGCCGTCCCTGCGTGCCTGTACAGTACGCCGGGGGATGACACCATAGCGGAAGTGGATTATGAGGTGTGCGCTGTATTGGCTTGGGTAATCGCTCATCGCGAGGATAAGGATATAACTATTGCCGAGGTAGGTGACAGAATCGGCGCGCGGGACAGCGAGCAGCTAAAGCAAATCACGCAAGAGATACTATACTTCTATACAACGTTCACCAGGCAGGAAATAGAAGAACGGTTTTTCACTGAGGACGTTCCGGAGGAGGGCGAGGAAGGCGATACTGAAAACCCTCCCCCGGAGCCACCATCGAAGAGCAGTACGAAGTCATCGAAGACATAGCGTTTTACATGATGGAAAACGGACATGCTCGTGACGCCGTGCTGGCTTATGAGTTGCCTTTTATATATGCCTTTGCAGGCAAGCGGGTAGAAGCGATGCGAGCAGAAAGCCCACCACAACAACCTGAAGAACGCACATTCGGGGGCGGACGTAGGAGTGGTCAGATGCGGACGGTTAAGACAATGACATCAGATCAGGCGTTAGCAAAAGTGAGAAACCAGAAGAAAGGCGGATAATGGCAGACATTGGAACAATTCGCGCAGCGATAAACGCCGACACAAAGAACTGGACTGGCGGTTTTGCCGGGGCGACCAGAACGCTCAAAGGCTTCTCCACTGCCGTTCCTGCATTGCTAAAGCCTGTCGGAATAGCGGTGGCGGCTATGGGTGCAGCCGCTGTCACCGCTGCTTCCCTGGTAGCGGTCAAGACGACCCAGATGTATGCACGGTTCCAACAAGACATGGCGAATGTGTCCACAATGATCCGCGCCAACTCTACGGAGATAACAGAGGAACTTAGCGCGAGCGTACTCAAACTGTCCAGAGACATTCCCCAAGCCACCACTCAATTAACTACTGCGTTATATGATATTTTGTCCGCTTCCGTGCCTGTGGCTGAGTCTATGGATGTCTTGGCAGCATCGGGTAGGGCAGCAGTTGCCGGTGTGTCTGATGTACAAACAGCCGCCAACCTGGCTACTGGAACGATAAACGCTCTCGGCATGTCATTCAAGGACGTGGACAAGGTTTTTGATGTTGCGTTTAGTACGATATTGACGGGAAAGCTGACCCTGGAGCAGCTCGCTGGAAGTCTTGGGCAAGTCCTACCGTCCGCAAAGAAGATGAATGCTTCTATGGAGGAAGTTTATGGATCGATAGCCTTTCTGACAAAGAACGCCTTTTCAGCAGACATGGCAAGCGTATCGCTCGCTCGCGCTTTGGATGGCCTGGGACTCAAAGCTGACGAACTAGAGGGCATGGGTGTTAAAATCTTTGGCGAGGAAGGCGATTATGTCGGGATCGTCAGGGTGATGGAGCAGATCGCCGTACAAATTGATGGACTGACAGAAAAGGCTCAGGTAGACATCTTTAAGAAGATGGGATTTGATGTCCGGGCGGCGCGGGCTATTGTAACGATGGCAACCAACCTCGACGCTTTCAAGACCACGATGGATGAGGTATCGGATTCAGCAGGCAAGGGCAATATAGCCTATGACAAACTATCGAAAACGATCACCTCCCAGTGGGGAATATTAAAGAACTCGTTTAACGAGCTATGGATCAATGTGGGTAAGGGCTTTAGCGGGATCGCTTCTGAAGGTATTGCGAAAATCACTGGGCTGGTTCAAGGCATAACGGATTTGATTACAGGCGGCGGCGGGCTGGTGAATCTCTGGATAAACCACCGAGATATCGCCGTCAAGCTACTGGAAGGCATGGCGACATCGGGGCTACAATTTGTCGGGCAGTTTGCTATCGGAGTCGGTGAAATATTGATGGCGGTGGCCTTGCCTGCCTGGGAGGAATTCGACAGGGCGGTCAGGAAAACACGCGAAGGTACAATTCACTGGTTAATCTCGCAGTATGAGACGTACCTTGACTGGAGTGGTGACGCTAATACCCGAATAGAGTCAGAAGAACAGCGGCACATACAAGCCCTGATCGACATTGACGCGGGTCACACTGTAGCCCAGAAGGAAGCGATAGATAAATCTGTCGAGCGGCTGAAGTCGGCTGGCAAGATAAGCGCTGCGGCGGCTAAACAATTATTTGATGAATTTAGATCGCAATTAGAAACCGCCAATACCGAGCTACAGGCAAAAGTCTCCAAAGGCACAACCGACGCCGCGGAGCAGCAAGTCTCGACTATTGACAAGGTATGGTCATGGCTGGAGAATAACCTTCAGGCCGCAAAGACGCGCATGGATGCGGAGACCGATACCGGGATGGTCCATGTCGAGGGGCTGGACAAGCGCATGGCGGCTGTCCGCGAAGCCAACGCAAAAGCGGATCAGGAGTTCCTCAAACAAGCGCGTGCGGCTGCGGCCGAAATAGAAGCGGATGCTGCCAGGCTGCCGGGCGAACTTGCGAAGGCGTTAGATAAGCTATATGTGGAGATGGCAGAAACGCGAGCGCGGTGGAGCGATAGGCGCGCTGCATTGGAAGACAGGGATCAAAAACGAACGGAAGATGCGCAACAGAAGCAGCGAGACGACAATGCTAAGACGCTCAAAGATAGTATAGAGGGGTTGGCAAAATACGGGGTTGCTGTTGAGGAAGTAGATAAGAAGACCCTCGATAGGCGCGCTCGGATGCTAAAGCGGTTCCAGACAAAAGAGATCGCCGCATACGATACACAAAAAGAATTGATCGATGCAAAGTATAACGAGATGCTCGTTGCATATCAGACCTTCGGCAAGAACACGCTAGAGCTGGAGCGGTGGAGGACTGACCAGGTATTCGCGCTGAGGGTTGGCATTGTAGACAATTATATCGGGGGACTCGACACGCAATTCGAGGCTTTTTCTAGCTTTGCAGAAGGCCATGCCGCATTATACGGGTCGTGGATCGGGGATCTCTTTGGTATGTCTGACGACTTCCATAAGACAACGCTATCGCAATTCGGGACCTGGGCTGAAGAACAAATTGAGTTATTGAATGGCATCAACGACATGTGGAAATCACTTATTGACACATGGGAGACAGCCAAAGGTGTTATCAGGACGCTAACCGACCTGTATGGTAAGATATTCGGAAGTGAGGGTGGTGGTGGCGCTCTGGGGACAGCAGGGAATCTCGCCGGTCTAGCAGGTGGTGGCGGTGGCGGGGGTGATGGTGGAGCCATTGGAACTGCTGCCGGCGGCGCGGGTCTGTTTGGCAAGATTGGCGCGGGTATCAAGTCGGGCGCCGGTGCTATTGGGAGTGGGGCTAGCTCGGCTGCTTCAGGGATAGGGGTTGCCGCTGCTGCTGTAGCTCCCTGGATACTGCCAGCGGCAGGTGTTGCAATAGCATATAAAGCCCTTGGCCCAATGATAGAAACATTGACGGGCTGGGATCTGCCCTGGACTGGAACGTCAACCAAAAAGACTCCAAGATGGAAGGAAAAGGGATTCGAGAGCGAAGAGGCGTATCACATAGATTTCAGAGAACGCGAAGCCGCTAGATGGGCAAAGGATTCGGCGGCGCACGCCGCCGATGTTGCGAGCAGGGTCAAGAGGTTTAAGGCCGAGGTCGAAGGCCGCGAGGAAGCGCGGGATGCTGTAGTCAGATACGCAAACGATCTGGGTGCATTACACGCCCTGCGATTGGCCGGTAACCAGTATGCGCAAAAGCAAATTACATGGCTGCTAAAGACGACAGACGCTTATGATGGTCTTTCAGATAGTGTTCGGCGCACAATCGACCCGACTATTAACTGGAATCGTAGAGCAAGGCAGGCCTCAAAGAGAATGGTGGAGGCTTCAAAATCAGCAAACGGTCTCTCCGACGAACTGGCAGGCCATTCGCTGACGACTGCTTTTGCAGATACGGCAAAGGAAGCGGACAAGGCGGGCGCAAGCTATAAGCGCACAGAAGGCGCACTCAACAGCATAACAAGTGCGAGCAAGCTCACCAGTGCAGAACTGAAAGCGATACGGCTACAGGAGGCGGTAGCTGCCAGCGCTTCTGGCAGCAATAGCGAACAGGGGTTGCAAAACCTTATCCGGCAGGGGAACGAATACGCGCTCAAACAGATCCAGCAGTTACGGAAGATGGATTCCACGGCGGTAACCGCTGCTCAGATGGCTGCAAAGCGTGATCTCGATATAGCTCAGAAGCAGTTGAATTTAGAGCAGGATAGAACGAATACTGCAATCAAGATTTCGCAACAGCAAGCAGCATTTGACTTGAAGCAAATAGCACAACTAGAGAAAATGGACGCTAATCAGGTAGCCGCTGCGCAGGGGGTTGAGAAACGCGTACTGGATATAGAGAAAAAGCGCTTAGATATTAACGCAAAGCAGCTTTCTATGACAAAGCAACAGTTAGATATTCAAGCAATGACTCACGCTATAGCCGCTAAACAACTGGCGCAAAATCGAGAGTCGAAGCTATTAAGCAAAGAAGCCTTTTTGAGGAATGAAGCCTATAAGTTTAACGACCCGATTTCGATAGCGGCGTTAGCGCGGAGGGGTAATGTTTATGCAATGGAGCGACTTGGCGGACTGCAAGAACAGGCCGTCGAGGGTGAGACAAATGCGCTCTTGCACCAGTTGGTAGACAACACCAGTGGACCACGTGGAGATCTGGATCGCAATCAGCTTGCACAGGCGGTAGTGGATCTCATTTTGCCTTCGTTGAGATCAGGGGGGTACATCTAAATGGCTGCAAATTTCTTACTACTCGACCCACAGGGGTATTATGTAGAGTTTGAGGACTCATACGAGACAAGCGCCTGGACTGGAGAGGATGGCACGGTGGCTATCACTCTGGATCAGGATGCTGTGAATAACGAAGACCACCCATCCTGCATGAAGATTATATCGACAACTGACGGCAAGGGCGGATATATTGACGTTACAGTCACCGCAGCGATTGAGCATGTAGTAGAATTTGACTATAAAATAACGGCCACGCAGGAAATCGACTGGATAATATACGACCAGAGCAACGCGGGGAACATAGCTTCCGGCACGCTGGACCAGACAGCCGACTGGTACGGCTTCTATCGTAGGGTTACGACCCCGGCGGGCTGCACAACTATCAGATTATATCTTCGGGCTGGCACGGCTACGGGTGAGACATTCTTCATAGACAATATCGGCTGCAGCGGAAACTTGATACTCGAAGACGCTGAATCTGCAAATTACAGCCGGGCGTTTCCCAGGCAGGCCAACCTTCATAACATGCAGCGCGGAAACGCTGTTGAGGATTCCAGTCCCCCGCGCATGGTTTTCCCTTTAACATGGGAGTACCTAACGAATGCACAATTTAGCGAATTAGTAAAATTCATCCGCTCGAATAAAGAGGCGTACTTTGATGATGGAAACCTGCCGAACTTTGTAGAGTTGCAGGCGGTCTACCCTGAGAATCAATACACCTTTTCCGACGTCACGAAACCATCTGCCGGAAGCATTGCCTGGTACGATACTTCTGTATCGCTCCCGAATGCCGAATCGGACTTCGAGACAACGGAATTCTTGACGGCAGACTATACCGCAATAACCGCTGACGATTCCAGTTCCGTCGATACCAGCATAACGACTAGTTCCAATGTCAAGAAGTACGTCTATCATAAGCTGCAATTCGATATATCAGGAGCGTATGTGGCTATCAACGATATACAGCGGATCAAGTTTAAGTATGTTGGAGAGTGTGATGATGCTTCGGGGAACGATGTTGATGGCGTTGTGGTCTACGTCTGGCACTCGAACAACTGGCTCCGTATTGGGGAGACGACCAGCAAGGACAAGACCACCGTTGATTATATCACTGACGAGCCTGTACAAGCGCAGGACTTTGTCGATATAGATGACCAGACAGTAACCGTGCTGGTGAGGTCGCGAGGACATAAAGGCTCGGATGGAAACCTGACGATGAAGAGCTACTATCTGTCGCTATGGATCAATCAGGATATGGGTACTGGCGTGATACTGTCAAACGAGTTTACCCTGGACGCCGGCGGAGATGTGGTGGAGGTCAAGAATATGACTGATGATAACGTACTGACCCTCAACACGGAATATGTGATAGGCGACGGGCGCAACAACTTAAAGGGCATGAGTGAAGATGCTGGCGACTTGATCAAGGTGACATACAGCCCTCGCATCAGTGTAGTATCATCCGGGAGCGCTACTGACCGCTGGTGGGGTACAGCGACGCCTACAACCCCGCCTCGTAATGTATCGCTAACGCTGCAAACGCTAAACGCATTGACGGAGCTATAAGTGGAAACAGGAAATCTATTGCAAACCTCTGGAGGCGGTCGCTGGGAAGCCTTCAAGAAAAACACCAACAGGGCGCGCCGCGACCCCGTTATATCCGTTATGGTGGAGAATTACGGCTCGGTGAGCGCCCTGGTGAAGACCGTTTCCTTGAAGCGCATGATCCAGGACTCGCTCCACGAGCCTATGCACGGATCCGCAACTGTTGTCCTGGAAGATACAGACGGCACGCTGATCAAAAACGGCCGGTCGGTTATACGCAGAAATGACAAAGTAAAGGTGTGGACAGGCTTTGGGCGGTCGGGGTACAGGCATGGAGATTTAGTCCCACGATTCACGGGGATCGTGCAGGAACCGACGATCAACTCAGCGACGCGAGAGGTGACGCTAGCCTTGCAGGATTACGGGTATTTGATGAAGCAAGCACAGACCAGCGGCGACTACTCCGCCTACAATACGCCAAACTGTTATTGGACGAACTGTTGAGCCGTTTGAATCTGGGGGCAGCAACCTGGCAGAATGACAGCGGCTTGCCGACAACTTATGAGATAGGCAACACTACCCTCAGTCGCCGGAACTATTGGAAGATTGCGCACGGTGCGACGTTGGGGATTGGATATATACATTTCTTCGATGGAAGCGGTGATATGCAATGTCTCCGCAGAGACGCTTCTGTTGAGTCCGGTGAAGTTTTCAGAGATAGCGACATCATAGGGCTGCGCCATGTCAGGATGGCAGAGTTCGTCAATCAGAAAAGCGTTGACCTGAACGATGCGGCTCCTGTGCCGTGGAGTGGGACGGCTGGCGACTCGCTTCGATGGGGGCAGGCTACATACACGAAGCACGACAAGCAATCTCAGGCGCTTTATGGCGTGTCGGCAGATTACGAATCGGAGGAAATGGTTTCCGGGTGGGATAATATCTTCCCATACGTCAGAGACTCGATTCTCTGGTTGAAATACCCACGGCATATATACGAATTGCGCTGTGCTGCACACCCCTATTTGGACATTATGGATAAGGTGAGGATCGACAGCGATATACAGAACATACATGGACAGATGACGGTGATCGGCATTGACGAATATATTTCGGCATCGAGTTACAGTCAGACGCTAACCTTGATAACGCATAGGGAATTATTCTGATGGCAACATTTGAGGCTACATTAACCACTTCCGTACACTTCAATGCAGGCGAGTATAATCAGAGCTATGTCGATGTACAGGCAGCGGAAGCGTCAAGCTCGTTTGCGCATAACAGCACCACGCTATATGTCGGACAAAACTACACCGATTATGGCACGCCTGGATACCGCATGACGATATATCGCGGTGCTTTGCGTTTCGATCTATCCGACCTGTCCATAAACGCAATAGTGACGGCGGCGGTATTAAAGTTGTACGGTGTTGGTGATACGTCAACTGATGATTTTGACGTTACTGTAGTGGGCGGGAATTTGAGCAGTAGCCCAAGTGCTGCCGACTACAGTAAGGCGGAGTCGGTAAGCTATGGAGAGAAAAATACCAGTACATGCAGCACGGCGGCGTGGAACAGTATAACGATAAACGCTGCGGGGATGACCGCTCTGAATGAGGCATTACAAGAACGCCAGATCGAGTTATACGTCCGCAGTAGCGAGGATATTGCCGCCAGCGAGCCGACAACGGCTGAATGGTATACCTTCCGGGCATACGATAGCGCTTCCAGCCCCGTCCTGGAGCTTACTTATTATATCTTTGGGGAGGATGAATACCCCACTATACCTACGTTCCCAGATCAAGGCCGCATTGACTTGGCGACCTACGGCGTGATCAGGGATTACCTTACAGGCATAGACACTGACCTTGAGGTGATTACGGCTGTCGGTAATATCAATCTCACAGTTGATAATTGGATCACATGGACGGGGACGAGTGAGAAGATAGCCTATGACGACGCCAATTCGCGGGTGACGTTCACCACGCTGGAAGCCGCGTCTGGGGTCACGTTGGGCGGTGACTTGGTAACCGCTGATTTGACAGTAACAACTACAGGCGGTGCTGTTGACTGCACGGTGGCGAATGATGCGCTGTTATCTGATACAGCCTATGCGAGCATCCAGAGCGGCGTCACGGATGACGAAAGTGTATTCAGCGCTGTTAGCGCGCCAACCCCGGCAGATGATGAGGGCGACATATACATAGATACAGCAACGGGCGATTTGATGCTAAAGACACGAGACGATGGGCAGACGGGAACGAAAACCGCCACGCTCGTAGACTATTCGGGGATATAGATGCCTACATGCTACCCAGATCGAGTTTATCCGGAGTCACCGGACTTTCCCGTGGGACACGACGACGTGCCTATTGGTCCAGACCTGTATTCGGTAGTCGCTGCATATATCATTGCGTTGACTACGGATGCGGCGGGCTTCTTGGACTACGCAGGCAACATAGAGTTAGGCGCCACGAAAGTCATAGAATGGCTGGGCGTACCGAAGTTCAGTCTCGTTGGTGGTGAAGTACTGGCGGACTCCATAGTGGTCAATAATGAGTTTATAGTCGATACGCTAACACTCACAACGCTGAATATCACTACCGACTTGATAGTTGGCAACGACCTGATAATTGATGGTGATATTGCGGTCGCTGGCACGGTTATTCAGGATTATGTAGACCGAGGCACTTTGACCTTGACTCAGGCGGCGGAGCCTGGCGACCCGGCGGACAATCACGCGGTATTCTGGATCTCTAACGCTACGGGCTACGGAGACGCAGGCGACCTATGCTGTAAAATTACCGAAGGCGGTGGGACGACCGACTTCAATATATCGGATTATAGCACACTATGAGTTATCTGAGTTCAGCATTTCCAGCAGTAGTCAATACGACAGATTTCGACTTAGAGATGTATAACCGGATCTGTGACGGCATTACTGATATGACGATTGCGATGGCCGCTGTATCTGACAGCGATGGCAACCTGGACTTCAGCGCGCCGGCATACGCTATCCTTCAGACGACCGGCGTGTATTTCAGCGGAGGCGATATACTGGACGGCAGCAACAATGACATTTGCCTGAGTATATTGTTTCGCAACGCCAGTCCCGGAGTTATGGTCCTGATCAGTAAACACGATGGGGGTTTAGGGGCTGGCTACTATTTGACGCAGGCCGTCGATGGACTGGACCCCCCATATTTTATTTTCTCTATCTGGGACGGGGCCGATGCCTTCCAGATAATCAGCAATGGAGGACATGGCGAAGACTTTGTGCGGGTGGATGTGATACTGGATCGGTCGGACGAATCTAACTGCAAAATCTTCGTAAACGGGGTGGATGATACAGAAACCACCATCGGGACGCTTGCGGATGTTGGCAGCGTGAGCAACGCCAATAATTTCACAGTAGGGGCAAAGGATGGCGGTGGCGGCTTTCCCTATATGGATATTGCCGATGTGCGTGTGTATATCGCCGCTGGAGCAACGTGGACAGCGGAGCAGGTAAGATACCATTATAACAATCCGTATGATTACGGCGCTGATGGCGGGTCGTATACTGCCGCGTGGTCATTTGATGATGGCGGAGATGCGGCTAATGCGGACGGTGATGGCATGATCACTGACGATATTGCAGGCGTCAACCACCTTGATGCAGTAGGCGGCGATACGACTAATTACGGGACGCATTCCAGGGTAGCATACGGTATCGAGTTCGGCAGCGAGCCAAAGATCACCTCGCCGGAGACGCCTATCGGAATTGATTACCTGAAGATACTTGACGATCCCTGGACGTTTGGCACACTGGCGCCTGCTGGCGACTGCACTGTATCGAACGATGCAACTGTTGACGTAGGCGGCACGTTGACCCTGAGCGGCGACCTGAGCGTCACGGGGGTTATAGAGGTCGATACCATTACAGGGGCTTCGTTTACTATTGCACAGATCGCAGAACCCGACCTCGCCCCGGACGAACACGGAGTCATGTGGTGCAGCAACGGTACGGGAATAGGGGATGTTGGCGATATAATGGTTAAGATACAACACGGCGCGGTGGTAAGGTCTACTACGCTGGTTGACTTCGCATAAGGGGGCAGCATGGCTAATCCATCGGACATAGCACAGGGAACTGCAAGTACGCCTGTAAATCCTACTACTTGGAATATATTTGTTGATAGACACAATGAACTGGGAAATAAAGTCGTTGATGTCAAGGATTATGGCGCTACGGGTGATGGGACTGACGACTACACGGAGATATTAGCGGCGCATGTTGACGCGACAGCAAACGGGTCCACCATACTCTTCCCGTCCAACAGCGCAAACGCCACATACAAACTCGATACCAATATCACATTCAACGCCGATACGGTGGTGGCGATAGCTCCTGGGGCAATGCTGAAGCCTGCTAACGGGATCACAATCACGATCAACGGTGGTTTGATAGCTGATCCGCGGCAGATCTTCGACGTCTCGCTTGGCGGCACGATAGTATTTGCAAAAGGCTATGTGCCTGAGGTTTTCCCGCAATGGTGGGGTGCTGTTGGGGATGGAGCCGTAGACTGCACCGACGCTTTCGACGCTGCCATGCTGGCGGCAGCGACCGTGGGTGTGGTGCGCGTAACGACAGGCACCTGGCTAATTTCCTCTGCGCTTCGTAACTGGCCGGTGGCTGGCTTCTCGTCTATGCAGTCGGGAATCACCATCCAGGGCAATGGCACATTCAGCGAGTTAAAATACACAGCCACATCAGGCTTCTGTCTCGACTTACAGAATCCCGACCAGGTAGGAAGTGGCAGCCCTGTTGGATGCACCATACAAGATATACATATGAGCGCACCGAATATCCCCGACCCCGATAACGGCGGCTGTATTTCCGTATCGGGAAGTATGAACTCGATCAACAACGTCACTATAGACGACGCAAATACCGCAACGGGCGTTATGTGCAGAGGCCGCGAAGTTGTAGTTGCAGCTACATATTCAAACGATACCAGCAATGATATGACAACCACAGGGGCGGGCGCCAGTGAGAAGTACGCTTTCCAGTTCACTACCCTGGCAGTAGCTTCTAAGCTATTTGGCGCGACTATCAAGATGGGAAAAACCGGCGCTCCTGCGGGCACATGCCATCTTGAGTTATGGAGCGATGACGGCGGCGCTCCCAGTAAACCAAATGCGAAGATAGGGAACAGCAGCAATACAATCACTAATACCGACTTGAATGCTGGCGCAGGTGATGTGTATTTTACCTGGAAGGGCAAAAATAAGCCTGATGTTGTCGCCGCTACGGATTACTGGTTAGTATTGGCTACCACAGGGTACACTTATACAGATGGTGTGACGGAAGTTCGATTGCGTGTTGATGCTGGAGATGGCGATACGGACGAATTCGCAACCTTCACCTGGGGTGGCGCATGGGCAAACTCTGACGATGGCTCTAACCACAATATAGAAATACATTACGGACAGCCGATCCAGACGCGGATCAGCCAATGCAGCTTCTATGGCAGCACACGGATCGGGCGCGCTGTATGGCTGGAGGGTCAAGACCCTGTATGCAACATTACTGACTCATTCTTCGCCTGTAAGGAGGGAATCGTTACATACCGCGCATACCTCCAGGCGACCGGGGTATATATATACTCCACCGACACGCCGCTCTATATGGACGAGTCCTGGGTAACATTCGACAACGGCTGGCTGGAGGGTGGAAGTACGGCCTGCTGGTTTGGCGGACCACGGAAAGTATACCGGATCACGAACTGCATCATTGGCGCTACAGCCTTCACTTGGGAGTCGGGCGTTGACCTGGTGATAAACGGGGCGATGAAGGAGCTTTACCACACCTCGACTGACGCATCTGTCACAGCGGATAAATTCAAGTATAAAATCTTCCCCGCCAATGATGGTATCTGGATGGGTACGGGTATGTCGGTTGTTGCTGATGTGGATGCCCTGAATGGCAATGCGGTAAAGCTGGACCTTCAAGGCAATTCCGCAGGGGTGGAATTCCGCCCATCGTCAAACGTCAGTTCGTATTATGCCAACCTGCCACGAGGCACTTATAAGGTCACTATCTGGATAAAGGACGACAACCAGGTTGCCGATGACTGTTATTTCCAAGTGCATAAATGGGTCGCAGCCTGGACGTTTGAGTGGGATCATCTCTTCACCGCCACGTCCGCCTATCGGCCTTACACTTTTTTCTTCGTTGTAGATGCAAGCCAGGTCGGCGATATTGCATACGGAAAGAAATTCACGCTGATCAAGAACGAGGCGGATGCTAACGATATTTATATCAGCCATGCTATAATGGAGTATATGGGTCCCGACGATCCTGGGCGCGGAGATTTGCACACTTACAATTCCGAAGCATCTAACGCGGACAATGGCCGTGCCACAAATGTGTGGTTTCATGGCCGGCAGGATGGCGGCGAGTGCGTCCCGCTGGCGGCGATCCAGGTGCGGCATGACGGCGCATTGGATGACATCATGGGTGAGATGATCATCAGGGTAAATGACGGGAACGACAAAATAAGCGGCCTCACGAAGGTCATGCAGCTAAATGCAGGGACGGTTGACATCAATGGGACGCTGACCGCCTCCGGCGATACAATCGTCAATGCCGATTTGGTATCTCAGACATACAACTTTGCGGCTGATGCTGAGGCGAATGACACCTATGTGATAACCTTAACGCCCGCCATTGCAGCGTACACAACCGGTATGATGATAACATTCACTGCCAATACGGCCAATACGGGGGCATGTACGGTTAATGTGAACGGGAAGGGGGCGGTATCGCTAAAGATGCTGCATGATCAAGACCCCGGAAACAACTATATCGAGGCGGGATCGGTCGTGGTTGCGATTTATGATGGCGCCAATTTCCAAATGATACAACCAGCAGCTAATTAAAGGAGTCCGGGTAATGTCCGACTGGTACGCCAGAAACTTCACGCATGACGAGATGGCTTGTAAGTGCTGCGGCAAGCAGGCTATGGATCCCGCCTTCATGCGCAAGCTCCAGAAGGCCAGAGATGCCGCTGGGATAGCGTTTGAGATCAACTCTGGCTATCGTTGCGAGGTACACAATAAGGCCGTTGGCGGCAAGGATAACAGCAGCCACCGGCGAGGGTGCGCTGTGGATATACGCGCAGACAATCCGCATACCCGCGAAGTAATCTCTGCCGCTCTGACTGCCGCGGGCTTCACTAGGCGGGGAGTAGCGTCTAATTTCATTCATGTCGATGATGATCCTGAAAAGACCCACCAGCAAAGGTGGTTATACTAGGGGGAGGAAACAGTGGACACCGATGCGATAACAAACTTGATCGTTAGTAGATTTGACGCTGTAGAGGGCAGGCTGAAGAATATCGAAGATCGACTCAGCGACAAGACAGAAAAGAACGGCACGCAGAACACATTGATCCAGCAGAATTGTGATAGCATCGGTATTCTCCAACGACGCGGGGAGTGGTCAAACAGGAAAGCCGCTGTCTGGATGGTCGCCGCAGCCTTTGTCGGTGCGCTGGTCGGTAACATCGACAAGATAAAGGCACTCTTCTAACCCCACAACTCAAATCTCATTCCCTTTTGACTACGGCAGCTTTTCCGTAGCTGTTACCCATAGCGATCTTGTAAATACTATTGGGGTGAACGCTATAAGCTTCTGCGAGCCACCGGCAATCTGCGGGGGACTTATAGAACGTGCGGATTGTACTTATCTCTTGAGAACCGAAGCGCCACGGCTTCTTGTGTCGGCCTTTGGCGTCTCTGTCCTTCACGTTTTCTCCCTGCGTACCCAAGAAGAGATGTTTGGGATTCACGCATAGGGGAACATCGCAGTGATGAAGCACGCACATACCATCCTGGATCTTCCCCATTACCTGACTCCACATCCATCTATGTGTCGTAATCGATTTACCCAGCCAGCTAACTACGCCATAACCAGTTGTGGGGTTGAAAGACCCCCGCCAGATCCAGCACCCCCTCGTGTTCGGCGCCGCTATTCGCTCTGTTATTTCGGCGACACGTTTCTGGTTCCGTAAATGCGGCGGGGTGTGGCCGGCATAATGGGCGACGGCGCAAAGGTGTGCGCAGTACCTGTGGTTTCGCCGCGTAGGCGTAAAGGGCTTGGCGCAATATAGGCATACGCGTTCTTTGTGCGCAAATGCCGCTATTATCTGATCTACCCGCTGCTTACTGACGCTAAACTGTTTTCCGATTTTGGCAAGAGTTACACCCTCGTCGGCCAGCCGTTGAATTTCTTCATTTCTGATTTTGTTCTTGGCGGGTCTAGGCTGTTTGCTGTCTTTGAGTAATTCGGCCTGTCTATCTGTAGTTATTCTTCGCAAGCGAGATAACAACCCGTTCTGGAGTCGCGCAAAGCCCGCTTCCGTATAGCCATCCTTTGCTTTTACGCGTTCAGCAGAGCCAACCAGCGCATGTGAACAATGCAACAACAGCCCTGCTTCTTTTTGAGTCAATCCCCGCCGCTTACGTTCTAATTTGAGTTCCGCCCCAAGTTCAATGCTTGTCATCTTCCCTCCTTCTTAACCGCCTTGTCGCCCATGGCGGCTCCAATATCACTTTGGTTAAAACGCCACATCCTGCCAAGCCTATACCCTTTTAGCGTTCCGCTCTTAGTCCAGTTTATTATAGTCCGCTCTGTCGTACTAAACCACTCTGCCACTTCTTTTGTTGTCATTGGCTTGTCTTTCATCGCGTCACCTCCCCTGCGTGTTGGTGTGTTTCCGTTTCTCTATACATAGAATAACACAAACGTAGCCAAAAGTCAAGTATTATGTTTTATAGCGGCTTTGATAGCTAATTTGGCGGTATTTCCGAAAAAGCCTTAGATTTCCCTTGACATCAGCCCTGTTGTGTGTTATCCTTAGTAACGCAAGACAAAGTTACTTAACCCCGAACAGCGAAGGAGGCACACAATGACGGATCAAGAAATACTCGAATTGATAGTAAGGGATTACAACGAAGCGCGCGTTGAGGGCGAAGACGAGATGACTGTTGAAGAGATGGCGGACATTCTGGGGATGGATAGCTAATAGAAAAGGGGATAGGTGGAATGAAATTTCTCATAGGAGCATTCGCTGGAGCAACAACTTGTTATGTTGCGCGAGTTTACGGAAACATGTCCTGGGGAGCAACATGGTGCTGCAGTATGGTAGCGGTATTCATGATGCGCGGCATACTCGAAGCCGCCTGGAAAGACTGAACAGAAAAGGGGATACAAGATGACGCGTGGAAGACTCATAAGGCAGACACAGGATTTGATACCGGCTGGATGCGCTGATGATAGCAGGATAGATCAGGAGCGCAGGAAGGGACAGCAGGCCGTCATGAACGCTGTTGAAACTGGTGTGCGAGAGGGGACGATGCGCTCCAGGCAGGATGTATACGACTTCGCTAATGGCCGGCTGGTGGTTGCCAGTGCAAAGCGCAACAAGGCAATCGAGGTCAGGCTAAATGATGATGATATTGCTCTCTACGATGGCGTAGTGGTGGCGTGCAAATCCGTGATGCTCATAGCGCGTGAGGGGGGTGCAAGATGAAGGAAATAACGATCAAGAACAGATACACTGATGAAGTTATACTATGTGGCAAGTATGAATCAATAAGGGATTGCCTTGAGAAGAATCGCGATGCGGATCTATCGCGTGCGGATCTATCGGGTGCGTATCTATCGCGTGCGGATCTATCGCGTGCGTATCTATCGCGTGCGTATCTATCGGGTGCGGATATTCCAATCGAATATCTACTTCCTGATATTTACGCGATCAAGATGCAATCCCCCGACACTAAGTTGGTATTTTGGAAGTATCTCGTCAATGGAGCTTCACCATACAAGGGCTGTATTTATGAAGTCGGCAAGGAGTACAGTTTTGACGATGCTGACTCAGACGAAAAAACTCTTTGTGCTGCGGGTGGAAATGTGGCGACATTGATGTGGTGCCTCAAAGACTCTTCAACTGCTGACGAGTTTATCGAGGTAGGATTCGCCGTGAAGGATATAGCGGCAATACCGTACGCGACTGACGGAAAGTTTCGCGTGAGTCATTTCAAGGTACTCAGACAGGTCAACCGCAAAGAAGCCATAGGCATTCTTGAGGCAGCTATGGTGCGTGAGGGGGATGCAAGATGACCGACTTCAAGCTGTTGAAACACATGCGGATGATGAAGGATAGGCGGGCGCGCAGGATAGCGGCAAGGATAGCGGTTGCAATGTATAATGCAGCAGCACGACGGCTGGTGGCTGATAACGCAAAGGGGATAAGGATATGCCAGAAACACGCGAATACGATGTAAAGCGCACGGCTGACATGGCTGTAATTCCTACCGAAGATGAGGAAGGTCGATATTTCGAGTTGCGCCTGGAGAGTTATCCAGAAAACACGATACACCGGATAACGCCAGAGCAGTTGCAACGCCTGCATTCACTGGTAGAGGACGCACTAGAGCGACCGATATGGAGCGCCGAGCAGCGCTGTTGGGTTGCATCAAACTGGAGGGATAAATCATGATGGAATTTGCGGACAAGACAGAATTGATCACGGCGCTGGTGAAGGCCAAACTCGCCTTCACGGAGGTCAAGAAAAACAAAATAAACCCATTTTTCCACAGCGAGTATGCCGACCTGGAATCGGTCAATAGCGCCGTGGATCCCGCGCTTGCTGAGAACGGGTTAGTGATGATTCAACCCGTCGTCTCTGAAGATGGGAAGTTATACGTTGACACCTACCTGCTGCACGAAAGCGGACAGCACATATTCAGCCGGTGGGAAGTGGTATTGAGTGGTGGATCCCAAAACAGGCAGCAGACGGAAGGCGCCGGTGTGACGTATATCAGACGCTATGCTAAAGCAGCAATGCTGGGGCTGGCGTCTGAGAGCGACGATGATGGCAGTGCGACGACAGAGCAAGGAGGGGAGCGGAACACCAACCAGCGACAACCTGAGCGGCAGAGCGCACCATCCGGGGGTGCTGGCGACCGTGACAGAAAGAAATGCTTTGCCATAGCGACTGCTATGGGCTGGAATGAGACTGAGATAGCGGACTTCTTCCGGTCACATTGCCCTGTCGTAAATAAAGATGGCGGCGAGATAATGTTCAAGACCACAAAGTCCCGTAAAGAATTCAAGCCAGAAAACTGGAAGCTCCTGGCTGGCTACCTCGACAAGATGCAGAAAAACAAAACACAGCCGAAGCCGGCGCAGGGGCTGGATGCCTTGATGGACGAGGCCGTGAAGCTCCTGGGATCTGACAGCGTGGATCTGACACGCTGGCTTGAGGTAAACTACATAGCCGACTTCGATAATCTGGATCCGGAGAAACAGAAGCCGATAGAGGTCTTTCTGGGTAAGGTAATCGGTGACGCTACTATACAGGCGAAGGCCGTTGACGGTGTTCGTGAGGCAACTGACTGGTATAACAACCTCGGACCAGAAGCCGTTGACGAGATGGTACACCGCTTGGCAGCGCAATCGCAAGAGGTGGTTAATCTATTCCTGGAACACCTGAGCGCAAAAAACCCCAGGCATATCGACAAGACGAAGTTTGGAGAGTGGGAGGCCGTGCTGAAGAAATCAAAGGCCGAGGCTGGCGAGCCTGAAGCGGGGGTGACATTGGTATGAGTATACTCGCAGAACGGCTCAGGCTGGCACATAAGGCTCGCTGTGATGGTGAGCGGATGGCTATCGAGGATCGCAACTACGCGCCTGGTGAGGCAATCTGCGGAAACTGCGGTTGGGCTTTCCCACCGCAGCACACTTCCGCGGACGACAAGCTTGTGTTTTGCTCATGGTGGATGTCACACAAGAAATGTGAGCGCTTCTGCCGCTGCTGGGCGCATGAGGAAGACTGTTCGGCGGGTACTCCGCCGGTGTGGTGTGAAGCGTATACGAAGCGCAGGTTGAGCATATAAAGGAGAAAGATAAAATGGGAAGAGAAGTAGCGGAACTTTCAACAAAAGAGCTTGAACAGGCGATAGTGGAGAAAAAAGAACAGGATGCGATACGCTTCCATGAGAGCGCGTGGGAATTAGCGTTAGCAGTTATGGACGGCCAAAGCGGGGAAGCACTGTCAGAGCATTATGCCTCACTATTAACAGACAGGTGGAACAACTGTTCTGTTCGGGAGCGAGTGCAAGTCATGGAGAAGTATCGCTCCGGGGTTGCCGATAAGATACGCTGGGCGCTTGATAACGGGCTGGACGCGGTTGAGGGGGATCGGGAAGGCGGGAATGAATGAGCAAACAAATGGAATACGAAGAATCTTTAGATTATATGAATGAGACTATGCTACGAGAGGAGTGCTTGCGTCTCCACAGGGAGTTGATGGTTGCAACCAAAAAACTCTTGACCCAGCCGATGTTAGACGGTCGAGCTTGTGATGAAGTCCAGGCGGATTTAGACAGACTCATTGAAGAAAAGCGCAGGGAGTTTCATGAAATTTGCCGAAAAGACATGTCGCCTGTGACGACGGCAGAACTGAACAAACACCGGGAAATCCAAAGACTCATTACCAGGAGGAAGAAATGAGGCCAGGCAATCTCCAGATGACAATCAAATATGACTCTACCAGTCTTGAAACAGCGATTGCGCAGACGGCGGACGTGGTCAAGCGATATAATAGGAGGCACCCAATTCGGCGATGGCGGGGGTGGTTAGAGCAGAGAAGATTCAGGAGAATGTGGCAGCGGTTAGATCGCTTTTTCGCGGGAGATGATAAAGAGAAGGGGAGGCTAACCAAAGCTGAAGTTGTGGCTCTAGCAGTTAGCGACCCTGGAATATCTCCCAAGCAGATTGAAGAGATGTGCAATCAAGATAGCTGGACCAACAGGGGGTTATAAAAAAATGGGCGACAAGATGACACATTGCATAATCGAACCAATGGACATTGAAAGCCTGGAGGCGTATTGCGAAAAGAATGACATTTACTATGAATACTTCCTCGAAGATGGCGAATGCGTGGTAGACGGCTTGCACATCTTTATGAGGCTGAGCGACTATCTGGCATGGTGGGCTGATGGGCGCAAGGAGGAAATACAATGAAGGATTCAGGATTACACCTTAAGGCTGGCGACATAGTGGACTATCACTCCGTTATCGGCGAAGAGATAACATCAAGAGGGCATACCGTTAAGAGCATCCAACACATGAACAGTGACCCCGAATCGCGTATAGTGGCATGGATCACTGACAAGGTTGGATGCGTTGCGTTGGAGGCACTCTCGCGCTCGACTTCAGATAGGATAGTTCACTCGTCTGATATTGACCCGTATTTAAAACACTTACATATGGCGGTATTAGAGATGACTGCTTACACAGATTTGAGTGGCGAACTGTCGGCTTTATTACTTGCTGCAATCCAGAAGGTAGGGAAGGTTTATTTGTAATGCAATCCGGAAGGGGATAAGACAATGAAAGTGGTAACAGTTCGACACATGATAAAGACGGATGAGGTTTCACAAGGAAAAGACGTCTGGATAGACGAAGGGGGCGGCTATACAAGCGGAATATCAGACATTATCAGTCTGTTGGAGGGAGAAGTGGCGGATCTGCTGGAAGAATCCTGCGAGGCAATACTGATCACCAGCGCCGACCTGACCGATGCGGAATATGCAGAGCTTATGGAGGCCGGCGAGTTTCAGGGCTGGTAATCCAGGGGTTCAATTTCAGAAGGGAGCCGCAATGGATAATGTGCTGTATTCAAGCAAGATAACGCGCTGGCGCACGCCGCCGTCACTGTTCGGGAAGCTCAATGACGAGTTTCACTTCACGCTAGACGCCGCAGCATCAGACGACAATGCGCTGTGCCGCAACTACTACACCAAGGCTACTGACGGACTGGCGCAGTCCTGGGATGGCGAGACGGTGTTCTGCAACCCGCCGTATGGTACCAGACTTACCGACGCATGGGTACGGAAGGGGTCAGAGATCAAGCGTGGGATCTGTGTGATGCTCCTGGCAGCCCGGACAGATACCCGGCGATGGCATAGGTGGATCCAATGGCAGGCCGAGGTGAGGCTGCTTCCTGGCCGCGTACACTTTCTCAACCCGGACGGATCGGATGCGGGTCCTGCTCCGTTTCCGTCTGCGGTTGTGATCTGGCATCATTTATGGAAGGAGCGGTAATATGTCTGACAAGGATGGTATGGTGGAAGCGTTGCGGGCTGGCGGGCGTATTTGGTATGCGGGTGTGACGGGCGGCCTCGTTATGTTTACAAAGGATGGCCTGGAGTCCGAAGCAAGAATAACCATGCGGGCATTTCTTGATCTGCGGCATGATGGCGTGATTGAGATGGTGGACAGTATGCGGCAGGGGCATTCATTGTTTAACGGTCGATGTGAATGCTATATGCTGACTCAGGGAGGTGATCTGCGGACAAACACAATGGCGTCGTGATAAAATGTTATTATAACAAGGGGGAAGTTATGAACTTCTTAGAGGTCTTGATAGTGTGGTGTTTGATTCTACTTTTTGGCGTATTCGTGGGTGGGCTGGCTATCCAATACACGGTTGAATACTGGCTGTCTAGCAGCCGTGAAGAACCCGTTGACGTGAGTTATGGCTGGTGTTGTGTTGGTGGTTTTTTCTTCGGCTGGAATATAGGTATACCGGCGGCCATTATCACCAAGATTGTCAGCTCAATATCTGACTAAATGTGTGTCGAAAATAAACCTTGACCTTTGGGCTGATATGTGCTATGATATAGATGGACTTTTAGGCAGTCCCCCAAACTGCCATCTCGTCTCGCTGGCTTGCTACCGGCGAGAGGCTACTTGCCTGGTCAAGCGTTTAGCGGGTGTACCGTTGTTCACCCGCTACGCCTGGCCGAAACAACGGAGGTCTATGATATTATGACCGGCCAACCCATAACCACACCATTTACATTGATAGATATTATGCGCGGGATCCGTAAGCACGGACTGATTGATTTAATGTCAGAAGAAAGCTTTACTTTTCTGGTAGGTTTAATCATGGAAGCCGACAGTTTGAACTTCAAGAATCCGATGGGTTTTACTATAAATCAGACCTTGCCTATCGGTGGCGGCAATAGCAGACAGACGCTAAATAGCCGCCGAAAAACTCTAAAGAATTTCAGGCTAAACGGCAAGCAAATCGTCAAAATCACAGCGGGGAACCATTCTCAGAATAGCGTCGCAACGTACCGAATTGACTATGAATTATTATGCGGCTCGACTGTGTCACTGCAGGGCTCTACAGAGGTAGAGTCAAATATAATTGACGGCTCGGCAACGGCTCGGCAACAGTCCGGCGACGGCTCTCTTACCATCCTTTATAATAATAAAGGGGGTCAAAAAGCAGAAAACGCTATTTTGCCCACCCAATTAGATAGCAAAGAGACGCTTTTTTGGGAGTGTATGGATAAGGCATGTCCACTGTTCCAGATGACACCGGTCAACGAATTCCAGCGAGAGCGCATCAATGAAATTCTGGAGTACCCTGACGACCGAATAAAAGAGGTCATGGCTAGAGCAGGGCGCGAAGGTAAATCTGCTAATAAAATACTCGACTGGATTTTATATGGATTGGTAAATTACGAAAAATGGTATGCGAAAAACGGGACAGACTTTTCCCAAAAACCCACCCTGAGTTATAAAGACCAACAAGCACACTTCCACCAGCGCGACATAGACTTCCTCAACAACACATACAATGATTACAAAGACGGCAACCTTCCCGACTATGATTTGACGGGAGCGGCCGGAGCGCATACCTTATTGAAAATGAAGCTGTCTGATGTCATCAAATGCGCTGCCGAGATCGATTTCACCATTGAAGAATACAAAACAGCCATGAAGCTATGGGAGGGTAGAAAGTGAATCTATATAGAGAGCACTCCTACTGCGAATTGGTTACCGGCGGATATAAGGCGAATAAGCGCAACAACGTTCTGGCTGCCGCGGAATTCAACAAGCAGTTAAGTCAAAACGGAAAGCAGGGCTGCTATCGTAGTCATTTCAGGTTTACGAAAGATTATCAGGATTACGTCAGGCGCACAGGGTCGGTGAAAGGCTACAGTGGACCAGCGTATGTGGACTTCCTATGGCTCGACATTGATAACAGCCAGGATCCCGATATAAGCGTCAATCTGCAACGGTCGCTTGAGGTGGCGAGAATATATATCGAGCGGTTGAAGGAATACGAGATCGCTCCATCGGATCTGCGGTGCTACTTTTCTGGCAAAAAAGGCTTTCATATAGGCATACCAGCAGAAGCCTTTGGATTGAAGCCGTCGAAAGATCTTCCTGCAACATGCAAGCATTTAGCGGAAGCGCTGGCGGGTGACCTGGACTACGACCCCAGCATATACGATAGGACGAGGATCTTCCGCTTGAATAACACGCAGCACGAGGACAGTGGGTTGTATAAGATAGAGTTGGATCCTACTGAGATTTCTGTCGGAAGCGTGCAGGAAATACTGGAGTTGGCGAAAGCCCCCAGAGCGCTAGACCGCGAATATCATCCAGAAGATATTTATGGAACACTTGCATATATGCTTCCGCGGATAGACACGAAAACCCAGGAAGGACAGCCACAGAAAAAAGAAAATTGGATTACCGACTTACTCGATAACGGCGCGTCTGAGGGCGGCAGGACTAGAGCCGTATTGCGGCTGGCGCGATACTACAGCAGCCAGGGGATACCTGAAGACATCACCCTATCGCTTATCACCACATGGGACACAGCGACAAACACACAACCGCTGACCGGCGACCCTGGCTATCCGCCCGACAAGATAGCTTCCACCGTTGCCGACGCGTACAAATATGCAGCAGAGGCCAGCGCCAGTCAAGACAAACCCAATGAGAGCCAACCAGGTAAGGAAGTGATCTTTCACACCTGGGAGAGTCTTCACCACCAAGCGCCTGCCTACGTTGAGACTTTCTACAAAAACCGTATCAAGTTTGGGTTCCCTGCGATAGATGCTCAAAGCGCCTTGCTGGGACGGGGCGAGGTGGCTAACCTGCTGGCCTATGTCGGTGTTGGCAAGAGTGCGCTGGCGCAGAACATAGCGCTGACCGCCCGGACGGAGCAGAACATATCATCGGTGATATTCTCAATGGAGATGAACGCTATGATGTTATATTTCCGGCAGATAGCGATGTTATGGAATATGACGATTTCCGAGGTTGCCGAATCTTATTCTGTAGGGAATGGAGACGATTTGATTAAGGGATTGGAGCAGTATTCAGGGATGCACGTTGTGGATTTTATCCCCCTATCGATCCCTTTGATGACAGATTGCTTGAAGAAGTTTGATCAGGAGGTAGGGCTTGTGATAGTGGATTATGTGGGGCTTCTGGACCACCCCAGCGACAAGGAATATGAGCGCATGAGCAACCTATCCAGGGGGCTGGCGTTGATGGCGAAAGAGCTAAATGTAGCTGTGTTGGCAATCTATCAGACCAACAGGACTGATGCAGATGGCGAGGTGTTCCTGCGGTCGGGGCGCGGGTCTGGGCTTATAGAAGCGAATTGCGATATAACGCTGGGGCTGTGGGCGGAAGAGAAGTACCCGTCAGAGCGCATAGTCAAGCTCCTGAAGGCGCGGCACGGTATAGCGGGGGCAAAACAACGGCTGGCGTTTACAGGCAAAAGTCCACGGCTGTATGTAATAGACAGAGGGGATGACGACTATGAAAGCAGTTCGTGATAGGTGACCTGGCGAACTTGAAGATATTGTTGCACATTTAACTTTCAGGAGGTAAACGATAATGGGTGCTGAAGAAATGGAAGCGTGGCGGATATCGCCGGAACTGTTCGAGAAGCTAAAGAAGTGGGTGTTTGATAAAGGCCTTTTTACTGCGGAAGGGGCAATGGTGGGGGTAAACGAACTTCTGGAGGTGATGGGTCTGCAACTACCCGCTCCGTTATACTCTGAGATAAGCCCTGCGCCTTGGGGGGTTGGTGAAGGGAGCCAGTCAAAATTCGTTTTCGACAAGGACGGGCGGGGTATTTGCTCTGTTGGAAACGCCAATAATCGAGCCGTGATCCGCTCCGCCCCTGAGTTGCGGAAGTCGTTGCGTAAGGTGGTGACGGAGTTGGAGAGAGCAGGCGTTTCGTATATCGACTACACTACCCATAACGCAACCAAAGAAGTAATAGCCGAAGCCCGCGAGGTCTTGAATGCCGCGGGTGTCAATATGGAGGTAAGCGAATGAGAAGATATACAGTTGCGATTCTGGTTTTCCTGTTACTGGCTACAGCTGCACTTGCCGCGCCCAAAGACGACAAGCTCTGGATCACTAGACTGGATGATGGCGCTGGGTTTCAGATAGTCGTACCCGACCTGCATGTAAAGGAAATCCACACCGATCCCGTACAGGCTGTAGAATCCGTCTTTGCGGATATAAGGGAGGCGGACAACGAAGTATTGAGGCTCCAGAAGCGCATAGAGGAGCTACAGGTGGAGTTGATAATCGCTCAACAAAATGCGATTGCGGCTCAGGGCATGATTGCGATATACGATGTGGCGAAGGATGCGGCGGAGTTGCTTACAAGGCACACCTTCTGGGTTGAGAAGTACGGGTTGATAAAGGAAGTGGCGGTCACTGGTCTGATGGCGGGTAAGCACAGGGTGGCCTTTGCGTGGTCACGGATGCACCCCAACGACGATGTTGAATAGGAGGTGATACGAATGGGATTCTTTGGAACACTGATAGATATTATCAAGCATAGATACACACGCAGGGCGGTCTTTTCGATAGACGAGGCTATCGAACTGGTGGTGACTACAAGAGATGCGCTGAAGGACAGGAAGATTACTGATGACGAGGTTGACGAAGTGCTGGAGAAGCTGGAGGCGCTTCTAAAATCATTGTTGGGGAATTGATATGACAAGGGAGGAAAAGCTAAGAATCTGGTATCACATACCTCACGGGATGGGGATTTCACTCCCCATCCTGGCCGCTCTCCGGTGGGGCTGGCCGCTGGCTGTCCTGGGCGTGGCCTGGTGTGCGATGTGTATGTTCTATCAGTGGATGGAGGATTGGCGGATCAAGGATAACAGCTACTTAGATATTAGAGGGTATATGACCGGTATGGCGGCTGGGGTGGGTGTGTGGTTGACTCTCTGGTTGAATACGTTGTGGAGGTGAATGATGCCCCGAGATTGCATGGCGTATCTCAAGTATAAGGACGGCCATTCCGTAATCGCCTATTATACACTTCTATTGAACGCCCCGTTCGGATATAACGAAATGGAGAAATGGATCATGGAGGATGAAGATGTGACTGAGGTTAAAGTGTTTCCGCCTTCTCCTATAATGCGGAAACAGGCAAAAGCTCTCAAGAGGTCAAAGGAAAGGAGCGGTGAATGATGGATGATTTCGTAAGCGATGAAGAAAGAGAACTGTATTTGCGAGCGATAGGCCAGTGGGGCATACAGGCTCAACTATACATGGTTATGGAAGAAACCGGGGAGCTTCTGTCGGTTCTGGGGAAATATCTTAGAGGCCGTGCTATCCCTTCCCAGGTATGCGAAGAACTGGTTGATGTCCAAATTATGATAAGGCAATTAGCGGTTATTCTGGATATTGAGCTAAAAGAGGGGGGTGACACATCCGGTCTAAACTATCCCAGAGCGCCGGATCAAGGAGCGTCAGACGACCTAAAGCGCAGACTCAGATACAAGCTGGACAAACTGAAGCAACGACTGGATGAGGACGTGGAGGTGAATGATGGGTAAAACTCAGATGTATGACTGGATAGATGAATGCGTGAATCCCCTTGCTGGGGAGTGTCAACATAAATGTGTTTATTGTTACATGAACTCACTGAAAAAGCGGTTCCCGAAGATTAGGGAGAAGTATACCGGCGAGTCGCGCATTGACGAAAAGGGGCTTGACCTGATCAAGGGTAGCGGCAAGACGATATTCGTGGGGAGTTCCAATGATCTGTTTGCCGAGAACGTGCTGAAGAAGCTAATACACACGATATTGGATCGTTGCTGGAAGTATCAGGATAACACATACTTATTCCAGACAAAGAATCCCGTCCGCTTGTATGAGTTTCTATTGCGCTTTCCCCTGAAATCCATTCTAGCAATTACTATTGAGGGAACATGGTTTGCGGAGTTGAGTAAAGCCCCGTTGCCATCAGAGAGAATTTTGGAACTCTACCGACTGGCACCACAGATACATCACAGACCGCGCCCCCCTGCAATTATGATTTCGATTGAGCCTGTAACTATATGGCGGGACTGCGAGAACGCTTTCGGGTTAATAAAGGCGATCCGTCCCGACATAGTGAGTATCGGCGCGAACACAAGCAACGTTAAGATACCAGAGCCGACAGCGGACGAACTGGTTGACTTGATAGCTCAGATGCGCCAGATAACCCCGGACGTGCGCTTGAAGCACAACCTGAATCGCATTCTGGGGGAAGAGAAGTTGATGGAGTTACAGGCGGAGATAGCGAAGAAAGGAGCGGTGAATGATGGGTGAGAAAGTGTTGTTTACTGTCGGGTATGGACTATTAAAGGGTAGTCATGAAGAACGGAAAGTGGCCTTCCAGGAGAGAATAAGGGGCAGTTTCCCTACAAATATGGCTCTAGTGGATATACGCAGAAAGGACAGCGGTTCCCGAAATGGTAAGGCGTTTAGTCAGGGTTTTGAGATGGAATGGACTTTAAGACATCTCGATCTGGACTGTATTGGCGGTAGTGAAGTTCGGTATGGATATATTGCTTTTCCTGCCCTGGCTAATGAACATGGGGGAACGCGAAAAGGACTGAATCAATATGCTTTGGATGTGGCGCAGGGCGGGTGCAAATATGATGAGATGATGAAATGCGCTAAACTGATACGGCATCAAGAGTATAGCTTCTGCCTTCTCTGCGGTTGTCGCTATGCACTGAACCCCAACGGTCACTCCTGGCACTGCCACAGAGTACCGCTCGCATTAGAATTGCTGAAAGATTTGGGCGACGAATGGGAGGTGAAACACCTGTGAGAAACATACCTGGATGGGATCATTTCCCATACGACAAGTATTATGGGCGCGCTAGTGTTCCTGGCTTCGACAAGCGGTTGCAGGAAGTTAGCGGAGAGCGATACATACCTGAGAGCGATGGTCTGGAAACTCTTGTCAACGCATGGCTGGATGCGCTGGAGCAGATATGGTTGCAAAACTCGTATCACGACAACAAGCACGGCTGGCAGGGCATCATCAGCGGCGCTACAGATGCAATGCCGATACTGATAGAGTGGGGTCGGCTGAAGTCAGACGGTAGCCCTATAAAGGAGTAACATCATGAATAACGTATTTCGGGTCTGGGATGGTGTCAGGATGTGGTACAGCCGTGAGGCGTCAGAGGATGGCGACTACAGGGAATTTGTGTTGGGAATGGATGGCACGCTGATGGAGCATTCCCTTGACCCGCTCCGGGCAGAGGGGGAAAGCATAGATACCGCAGCCGGCGAGGTTATGCACTCCACAGGGCGCACCGTTAAGGATGCTGATGGTAACGAGCGAGAACTCTACGATGGTGATATTGTGGAGTGGCGGCCAGAGCAATCGAAGCCTATGATTTGCGAAATCAGCCAGAAGGAGGATTCGGGCGCCTTTATGATGCACATAACGTGGGGATGGCTACCGTTAGCGGTGAACAAAGACAATACCACTATTCTCGGCAATAAATATGAGAATCCTGAACTGGTTGACAAGGAAACCAAATGCCAAGCATAAAAATCTCAATCAAATACAAGTACCTGACAAGCAAGAACGATACGTTGAAGCGATCAGCGACGGGTATGTTCAAGCCTGACGAAGTGAAAGCAGCGCAGACGGCGATATGGTATCGTGTGAGGGGAGCCATTAACGCAACTCACTGCAAGCCGTTTACGCATGACAAGGCGTGGGTGAAGATCATGGTCTATCGAGAGCGGGACCCGAATGCGGGCGGCGTGGCGGATATTGACCCGATCAACTTCTTACCCACCATAGCTGATGCTGTGAAGCAGGCGATTAGAGTCGATGATGATGTTTTCTCCAGCGTGGTGGATTGGGAGGTTGACGCAGAGGACCCACGGGTGGAAATAACTATTGAGCAATAAAAGGGGGCGAACGATACAGAATGGAACACTGCAAAACGTGCAAAAAGTGGAAGCATAGCAGTAAAATAAAGGCACTTTCAGATTTCGGTCATGTTTGCGAATTTGAATCAGATATTGACGAATCAAACTGGACGTACCTGCTGGAACCGGGCGAGGAAGGCGGCGAATATCACAGCGCCGTTTACGGCATAGCGTTCATGCCCGGACCTGGCTTTGGCTGCGTGCATCACGACCCGAAACAGCAGCGCAAGAAGCAGGGGGTGACAACATGAAGAAGAAATTGAAATGGCAAATACCCAAACTGGTCCCATTCGGTCGTGCAGCGAAGGGGAATAGTATCGACTGTGATTGCTGCACGCCGGGCAATAGCGACTATTACGATCTCGGTCCTGGCGAGAGAAGGATAGATCTGGGCGACGTTATGGAGGGGGTGATATTGCAATGACAGAGCGGACGTTAATCATAGCTATGATGCTGATAATTATAGCAGCATGTCTATTTAGCGTATGTGTTTATTTGGCTATGGAAGATCCCGCTCCCAGGGATGGAGACACAAAGGCAGTTTACGAAGCTGTGAATGATGTTATTGAAGCGCAGAAAGAATTAAACGCTGCGCTGGATCGCTTGATAACAATACAGACGGGGGAAAACGATGGCACATAAATGGACTGATGCAGAGCGAACATACATCAATTTCTGCAAGGCGCAGATCGATATACGCGAAATGCGGTGGGAGGATGTTGTCGAGGCTCTAAGGAAGCCTGGCAGTCAGACGGTAGGCGATACACTGCTCTCCTGGACTGGTGACCCAGACCTGAACTACGAGCGCGTTAGAGGGCAGTGGAGGCGGAGTGTTGAGGTGCCTGTTCAGGTGACAATCAGCGAGCAGGTGCAGTTCGAGCGGCAGATCGAGAAGTTCAAACGCGAGAACAGCAATCTGAAAAAGAAATACAAAGACGCACTGCGCTATCAAGACCTGGAAGATTCGCTCATAGATGCTGTAGGGGAGTGGTGTGTTGCCTTTGACCCTGTGCCGCCCCCTGCGCCAGCCGTAGTGGCAGAGAAGGTAGTTGACGAGTCTGCCGTGTCGCTCTTGTCAGATACGCATTTCTGGGAAGAGGTCAGGGCGGATGAGACTGGCGGCCTGGGTGAGTATAACATGAAGATAGCGGCGGGATATATGCAGTTCTATTGCGAGAAGAGCATCGATATAACGAGTAACAAGCTCAAGGGCTATCGGTTCCGCAATCTGCACGAACTGTGGCTAGGAGACTTTGTCTCCACCAACATTCACAGAGTGATGGAAAGCTCCCCCGGGACAGCCGTTGACTCCTTGATGGAAGGCGAGTACTTGGCGGCGTGCTACCTGTTGGATAAATGTAGGCATTATGAGCATGTGCATGTTACAGGCGTGGTAGGGAATCACGGGCGGCTGACGAAAGACAAGCATTATACCAGGCGGTATACGAATTTCGATTACGTCCTATATAACAACGTCGCTATGATGCTTGCCAACCAGCCCAATATCACTTTCGACTTCCCCAAATCCTTCTGGCGGATTGTGGATATTGAGGGAAACAAATTCCTGATCTTGCATGGTGACGATATTCGCTCTTGGAACCAGATCCCCTGGTACGGGATCGACCGCGCTGTCCGTAAGTTCAGGGAGTTATTGAGCGCGCACGGTATGAGCTTTGATTATGTCGTCATGGGACACTTCCACAGCACTGGTGAGTTAGAAATGTGCAGAGGCGAAAAGCTGCTGAACGGGTCGATGATTGGATCCAATAACTTCAGTATTGGGAAGCTCGCTACAGGCAACTTACCACATCAGACGATCTTCGGTGTGCATAAAGAACACGGCGTCTCATGGCGCTATCATCTGGAACTCAAAGAGCCAAAAAAGCTACGATATACCATCGATCCATACGAGCAGATACATAAGCAGTGGCGGGCGATGGTGACATAATACAGCGCTGCTGTACGAGCGTTCTACAAAAAGGGAGATAGAGCATGACTACACTGGACGCGAAAGGCAAAAAGGGACAGGAAAAAGAGCAGTTTGTAATAAGAAGCCTGACGGAAGAACTCATCAGACCCGACCCCATAAACAAGCCGAATCACTGGGTACATCCAAGCAAGCTGACGGATGCCGAGTTGGAGGCTTTGGCGGTAGAACATCCGCCGCATTATATCCTGAATGATGGGACTGAGTGTATTGACGTTATCAAGGCGCACGGCTGGTTCCCCGATTACTGCCGCTCCAGCGCGCTAAAGTACCTGTGGCGCTCGCAGCACAAAGGGGCGGAGGTGAAAGACCTACGCAAGGCAGCGCAATGCTTGGTGATGCTGGCCGACTGGCTGGACAAGAAGGAGAAGGGGGAGGACGCTGACGATACTCAAAACGCCGTCCGTCTGGAGTTCAGGGAAGCGGGGAGCCAGATCATAGCATGGGCAAACAAGGGTCAGGGGTGGTATTGCTACAGCATCGCGCGCTTTGAGAGCTGCAAAGACGGTCTATATGACTTGCGCTTTGTCGGGGATAGACCGCTTGATGAAACTATAAACTGGGCTGAATTCCGGGTAGTGGTGCAAAAAGGCTTCGACTATCTGGAGGCTGAGAAGGGGGAGACGACATGATTAGTTGGCTTTTCTTGATAAGTGGGTTTCTGCTTGGCGGAACGTATGGCATCTTATGGCTGGTGGCCATAGCTCTGGATAAGGTTGCGGAGATCGAGCGGTCGGAGGCCAGTGCCGCGAAGGTCTACCCTATGTGCAAGCCTCGCCTCGCTCAGATAGATTGCAGAATAAGATCGTGCGAATACTGGTCAGGGGGCGGGATATGCGGCAATGACGCTCCGGCGATCACGCTGAATCCAGACCCTGGCAAGCATGTGTGTTGGAGTTATCAGGAGGTTGTTCGATGAATTATACAGTGTACCTTGCGGGACCAATCACGGGGTTGAGTTATGAGAAGGCAATGGGCTGGCGGGAAGAGGTTGCCTCCGCGCTCCCCGATAACATCAAGACGATCAACCCGCTTGAGGATTGCGAGTTCTTGGTGGGGGTAAAAGAGATAGCGGCGGAATACAAGGAAGTCCCCGGTTGTGCGGGCGTCGATATTGTCTCAGAATGTCTTGGCGACATACAGCAATGCGACCTGATATTGGCGAACTTGCTGGACGCAGAGCGGATCAGTATCGGGACGTGCGTTGAGTTGGGTTATGCCGCCGCGCTGAGGAAGCCGATTGTCTTGGTGGTGGAGCCGGGGGGTATTCACAATCAGCCATTCATTGTTGAGCCGGCTCTGTGTGTGGCAGAGACATTGGAGTGGGCGATCAAGTATATCGGGGGTTTCTTGACGCCATGATACATATACGAAGCAAACAACAGGTGACGAATTGGGCGGATACATACACCGAACTGGTCGATATTGCCGACAGGATGTATGATGCTGGCGTATTGCTGGAAGTGCAAACGAGAGGCCGTGCGCCGCATTATCAGTATGCCATCTTCCGCCTGTATGTAATAGGGGATTAAGGAGGGCGCTGTGGATGATAACAGAAAGCTGAATTACAACATAGAGAGCTACGAATTCGACGACCTCGACCTGGAGGCGGCGGTCAAGAAGCTGGACGACCGGCAGCGGGTGGTGATAATCCTGCACCTGATGGGGCATACGCAGAAGGGCATTGCCGCGCTATATGGGTTGTCAGAGTCATGGTGCTGTCTGCAAATCAAAGCAATCGAGGGGTGCTTGCGTAAACTTATGAGGTGATGATATGGCCGGCTATCAGAAATACAGGAAGCAAACGCAGTCGATTGCGCGGCGGTTTGCCAGCGGGGATGAGAGCCTATACGGGGAGTTGATCCAGGAGATTCGGATAGCCATTTGGAGGCTGCCTGACGATGCAGACAAAAACCTGTGCCTGACGGCTGCATGGCGTCAAGCCTACGACTATACAGACTTGAAGCAACACGCCAGGAATGTGTCACTGGTGTCGCTTGATGCTATCCGTGACGTAGGCTTCCAGATAGACTCAGACGGCAATCTATACACTCCCAGTTCGAGGTGATTGCGTTTTTATGTAAAGTTTTTTGGGTTTCTGCCGATATATATAGTGTATAGAATCACAAAGACTAGGAAGGCGGGCGGGTGATTGTGAAAGACGGGTTTCGCAGGATTTCCCCTAAAAATCCTGCTTCATTTGAGATTATATATGGGTAAACTACACAAAATACGAAGGGCGTATGAAGCCCTATCTGACGAGCAGAAGCGGAACGGATACCGCTACGGGGCGGCAACAGTGAAAGACGGCGTTGTGCAGTGGGTGGAGCAATTCTATTCCAGTTCCAGAGGCTGCCCCTTGCCGCATGCACAATATATAACCAAATTGCGATATGAGCATACAGGGAGTATTAGCAAACATGGGTGAGGTAGGCCGTGCCGATTAGTCGTGCTAGACATGCGGAGCATATCCGCTAAGAAGTGGGTAGCCAATCCCACCCTCTCCACCAGCAATTATACGGTTTAAGATTATATATGAAACTTAAAGATTGTTACGATAAGCTCCTGCATATCAGTATCACATTCGTGCTGATGTGCTTTTTGTGTGTCTGGCTGCCGTGGTACATAGCCGCGCTGATAATGGCGATATTGCAGGTGGCGAAGATCGTATGGAACTACCACGAGGACTATTGGTATCACCCCTTCTGGGACGTGATGGCGAATCTGGGCGGGTATGCGCTCTTTGTGCTGTATGCGGTGGTGCGGTAGATATGGACAAGATGACATGGAGCGATCCCAAGCTAATATCACTGCCAGACTGGGTGATGGGCTTATACGAATTCGCAGTCAAGAACGGGTTTGGCAAGCCGCTGCAAATAGATAGCGCGAAGTCGTTGACCCAAGCAGCCATATTCGAGATCGGTGAACCAGGGACCCATGTCACTACAGTCCGTGATATCATTCAAAGCACCTATCAGGGCGTGGAAAATACAATAATCCAATGGCGAGAAGATCCCGAACTGCCTGGATGCGCAAAGTTAAACTTTCAGATCCACCTGAGGAGCGAACCCGAACAAATACTCAAAGATGAAGCTGTGTTCTATGATAAGTTTTTCAAGAGCATTCCTGAAGATATGCAAGACCGGTTTGTAATTACCTATAGAGTGACTTAAACGTGGGAAGCAGATATGGACAGTGAACATTAAAGACTGACAACGCAGGTGGGTAGCTCCCACCTGTAGCAAGCGGGCGGCGGGGCCTAACGGTCTATCCATGAACGTCGCTCGCACCCAATCATGGAGGGTGAACAATGTTATCCGATAAGACGTACGGCAAAAGCCGTATAAGAAATAGCGCAGGAACTCTTGGCGTTGCAAAACAATCTAAAAAAGGCTATCTCAGAATTCCATACTCATTACTAACCGCTAAGGACTTTCTAGATCTGAACCCTCTGGCGGTAAAGATATACTTCATTTTATTAAGACAGTGGTTCACTAATAATCCAGATATAGCCGTGGAAATATCGTTTGGTAGGATAAGAGACTTATGCGCACGCAACGTAAAGGACAAGATTATAAAGCCTGGGTATTCAACCATAGCCGAAGCAATCAGGCAACTGATGACCTTTGGCTTTATTCACAAAGGGACTCGACACAAACACTGTAACAGATACTGGATAGAGCAGAAGTGGTTTACAGGCGAGTACACCTAATCCCTATGAATGGTAAATCTATAGATGTCTACTCTGGGCGTAATCATAAAACAGTCGTAACTCCAATGTTTTGGTAAAATATCCTACTCTGGTGGTAGGATATAACGGCCTGTTTGGCATATCCTACTCTGGGAGTAGTAGTATCCTACTCTGACAGTAGGATATAGGTACTAGCAAATATGACAGTGGGAAATAGATATGGCAACCAAGAAACTCAACCCAAAGCAAGCTAAATTCGTGAAGCTATACGCTGCTGGCGGCATGTCCCGCTCAGAAGCATATATGGCGGCCTATGGGCAGAAGAATCGCGATACTGCACGAACAAACGCAGCTTCTTTGATTGCGTCAAATGGTGACGTTAAGGCGGAAATCGACAAGCTGCTGGACGAGGGGTTGGAATCAGCGAAGGAAATGCTCAGGTCTGAGTCGGTGGCTACAGTCGAAAAGCTGACCATGTTACGAGAGATGGGCAATAAGGAATACGCTGTACAACTGGCGGCCTGTAAGGACATTCTGGATCGTATCGGATTGAAGCCAAAGGAACAGTTAGAGCATAGCGGCGCAATAGGCTCCGAGGTGGTATTCAACTTCGGCAATATAATAACAGAGGACGACATCTAGTGGGCGTAGATATACCTTCGACCATAACCGCAAAATTCGCAGACACCATGAAGTGCCATGACCGGTACTTGGTGGAGTACGGCGGCGGGGGTAGTGGGAAGAGCTATAAGATAGCGCAGAAGATCCTCCTGAGAATCATCAAGGCAGAAAAGAATGGTTATCAGGAGGGCTTTTTGTGTTTGCGTAAGACGTCTCCGGACGTGAAGCGGTCGGTGTTCACACTATTCAAGACATACATCGACCTGTGGGAACTAGAGGGGGTTTCAACAAACAAGACTGACTTGTCGTATACCTGGAAGGGTGGGTCGTTTATCTCATGCAAAGGGCTGGACGATTCGGAGAAGGTGAAGTCTATAGAGAATATCACCGGGATATGGATGGAAGAGGCAACACAATTCTCACTTGGCGACTTCCGACAACTGGACCTGAGACTCCGTGGCGAGACTCCCAGCTATAAGCAGATTATAATGAGCTTCAACCCAATGGACGACACAAGCTGGCTCAATGATATATTCTTTGATTCCGAGAAGGCTCCTAAGCTGGAGACATGGGATGACGGAAACAGCTTCAAGACAGAAAACGCAACTGTAATCCACTCCACATGGCAAGACAACAAATTCATCGACGATCAATATATCGACATGCTGAACGCTCTGGAGAAGGACGACCCTGAGCGGTACAGTATATACGCTCTGGGGCTATGGACGGCGTTAGCACAGCGGATATACGTCAATTATGAAGAAGTGTCAGAAGCTGCGTGGCCTGATCATTTCGACGAGGTGTTCTACGGCCTGGACTTCGGCTATGCTAACGAGACGGCGTTGATCATGGTAGGGCTGCTGGATGGCGAGGTATACGAGAAGGAACTGATATACGAGAAGGAGCTAAAGAATGCTGGCAGGATAGCCAAAATGCAGGAGCTTGGTATATCCGATAGTGACGAGATATACGCCGACCCGTCTGAGCCTGAATTCATTGACGAGATATACGATGCGGGGTTTAACATCTTCCCTGCAAAGAACGCTGTCGCTCCCGGGATCGACCTGGTGAATACCAGACGCCCGAAGATACATACCGACTCGACAAACCATCTACGAGAGAAGCGCAGCTATAAGCGGAAGCAAGACAGGAATGGCAAGGTAAAAGAAGAGCCAGTAAAAGAGAATGACCACCTCCAGGACGCTGAACGGTACGCTTTATTTTCGCGCTTCCATGATGAAGCCAAAGCATCTATCTGGATGCTGTGAGGATACCATGAGCAAAGGTTTATTTACGATAGCAAAAGATAACTTTTTCGATAGGTACTGGACGCCACTATTCGGCGGCTGGCGACAGAAGACGATACACTATGATGGTACGCATGACGGCCTGTTGTCGTTTATCAATATGGCGACTGGCGTGGGCGGTACTCTGATCGACCCGGACAACCCAGTGGCGCAGATAAAGGCCAACAAGCGCACGGTACACGCCGCTGTGAAGATGATAAGCAACGCTGTGGCTATCACTCCACTCAGGGTATATAAGCCAAAAGCGCCGGGCGTGAAGTCTAACTACAAGATAACGAAGGTGCGGGAAGTACCAGCAGCAAGACAGAAGGAATTGATCGCAAAGGCTACACCGGGATCCGTGCTGGCAAACGCCGAGGCCATAGAAGAGATCACCGGCGGACACCCACTCGTAGACCTGCTCACCAACGTAAACGGAGCTTGGGATAACTTCGGGTTGAAGTTTGTCACTCCTGCGTATATGGAACTGAGCGGCGACTGCTACTGGGTACTGATAAAGAACGGTCATGGACTCCCTGCCGCTATCTGGATAGCGCCTTCTGAGTATATGCGGATCAAGCCTGACGAGAATACAGGCGTTGGCTACTATGTATACAAGCGCGGGTCGAAGGAACACATATTCGAGCCTGAAGATGTGGTACACATGCGGCTATACGCTCCTGGTGCTGACTACCAGTTCTACGGGCGTGGTGATGTGGCTGCTGCTGCTGACCCGTTCAACTTGCAGGAACTGATACAGCAGTTCGAGCAAAAGGTATTCAAGAATGGCGCCTTCCTGGGCGGTGTGCTGAGTACCACTGGCAGGACGACCGAAGCGCAGCAAAAGAAGCTCTCAGAGGAATTCCAGACAGCGCACGGAGCGGTAGCGAAAGCTGGCGGCTGGATGGTTATGGAGAACGTTGAGCCGAAGCCGCTTATGATGACGCCCCGCGAGCTTGACTATCAAGACGCTCGCAAGGTGTTGATGGAAGAGATGTTGACCAACTTCAGCGTTCCTGTGGCCACCATGACAGGCCAGAGTACCACCAGGGCGGCGCTGGAGACGTCGTTGACCCAGTTAGCTATATTCTCCACCGCTGCGCTCTGTACGCTCATATCGGAAGCCCTGAACGCCCAGCTTGCTCCACTGTACCCCGGCAACTTGATAATCGCCTTCGATAATCCGATAATGGAAGACAAGCAATTCCAACTGAAGCGCGATATGATAGATTTGAAGATGGGTATAAGGACTATTGACGAGCTACGGATCAGGGATGGCAACGAGCCGTTTGGTGGTAATGCAGCGGAACCAATGGTTGATGCTAATCGCATACCGCTCAGTATGGTTGGCGGAGCGATGACGCAGGTGGCTGCTGAGCGAGTGGCGACGTTGGCATTAGAGAAGGCCATGAGTAAGTATCCGCGACAGAGGATGTAGATGTGGCTGCGTTGACAGACATACACGACGATGTGAGGATAGCCGGCAGGAGCTATCACCTGACCATACCTGTGAAGTCGGTTGACTGCTCGTTGTTGCCGCGTGTGGTTATTGACTACGGCACGCCGATGCTGGACCCGGCGAATAGGGATTATGACAGTGAGTGGATGCAGGCTAGTGATAAGCTGATAGAAGGGGTTAGAAATAACGGGGGATAAGGATATGACGATCAAAGAGAAGGCGCGAGTGGCGTGGGAAAAGGATCTGGAAGTGTTAGTGATTGTTGATGCCGGACATGAAGAGCGTCGGCAGGGGTGGGTTGATTATTTTATGGGCGACAATGTACATATAGACTACAGGAAGAATGAGGGCGGCTGTACTGTTCCATATAGAGCCATTACCGACATCCAGTTTGTGGAGGAGGAAGATCCGGAGAAGGAGATAACCGAAAAAAGCAAGGCTTGGGAAGTGATACAGGAGGCCAACAATACAGGCTTCCGTATAGGGGTTGTGTATAACTACCCCGATCGCCAATCTACGGTATATCGCTCTGGACAGGTCATGGCGATTATGCAGCGTAGGTTCAGGTTACGCGATGTGGGGTGGATATGTCTTGACGCCGTTATAAGCATCGAGAGGCTGGACGCAGAAGAGGTCGAGAAGTCTTGCAATACAACCGCAAAGGACGAGGCTTGGGAAGTGATACAGGAGTCTAAGCGCACCGGCTCCCGTATAGGGATTGCGTATAATGAGTCAAGCAACCTTCCGTCCCTACATTGCATCGGACAAGTTATTGATCTTTCCAGTCAGTATTGTTTCAGGAAGCAGAGGTTGAAGTTCAGGATGTCCTCCTGCGGCTGGCTTTATCTTGACAGGGTTACAAGAGCCGTAAAGCTAGATGCAGAAGAGGTCAAGCCGCCTCACGACATAGCCAAAGAGCGGTGGATGCGGATAGGTAATCAGCTTTATCAGTCGGTAGATAGCCAGGCAGAAGCGGGGCTAATTGGGCAGTTCAACGGGTTTACGGATAAGACAATGACGCTCCTGACTACTGCCCCCTACTTGGCGGATCTGTTGCGGGACGCGGTCAATTACGTCACTGGCCGGGGTCAGTATTTGAATGCCGCCCAGTTTGCTAAACAAATCACCCTACTCCGCAAGCTGGGCGTTCCAGACGTTGCTCCGTGGTATAAGGGGGGATAGGGATATGGCGGAGCGCAACAAAAACGTGCTGTTCAAAATTGGCAGTGATCTGGCAGTTGATCTAACCTACACATTGTGGCACAGAAAGCAGATTACCCATTGTGATTTTTGCAATGAGGATTTCCGAGGATCTGTTATTGGATCGGAGATGGATGAGTTGAGAAAATACGCTTGTCATGAAACGTTGTGCTGTGATGGCTGTGCCGATATTAAACCTATGTCTATCTTGATCGATGCTTATAGAATACTAAAGAGAGTCAAGGCCGAGGCGGTAATTTTTGAGGGGTAGAGGGCAGGGATTTTGGGTGATCACGGTTTGCGCTGTTGCGTAGTTGGTGAGTGAGGATTCGCGGTATTTACTCACATCAAGCGCAATATGGTGGGTTCAACTCCCACCTCACCCTACCACATAGAGAGGGGGGATAGGGATATGGCAAGGAAGCGAGTAAAGCAAGAAACGTGTCAATGCCCAGGGAGCTTTGTCTGGGAGAACCTACTGAATTTGTCCAAAGATTTCACCGTTCCCGTCACGGTTGAGTGCGATAACGGAGAGCGATTCATTGGGATCTTCTGGCGGCTCCTGACTGACCACCGCGAACACATGATGTATCTGCGTTTAATAAACGAAAGCACGGTCAAGGTCGAGCATCATGTATGCGTGAATATAGACCATGTGGTTAGCGTGAAGTTTAATACCGAGCCAGGTATTCTGGAAGACGTCTGGAACATAGCATAAGAGAGGCAAATGGGCGCTATAACATCACCGATACTCATAAACGCAATGGCTGATCTGATCGCTACCAAGCTGATCGAGATGGACAAAGACGCTCACTGGTGGGCATTCTCGAAGGCTGCATCTAAGCATGAGAAGGCTATGATCAAGGTGCTGGAGGTCTTATTCGCCGCCCAGGAAGCCGATGTGCTGAGACGACTGAAGGCTCACCCACCACCCGCTAAGGGAGTGGCGCGGAAGGCTGCTGGCGATGAATGGCTGTTCAATGAGAAGGAATGGGGAGCCAAGTTTGAGAAGAGCGGCAAGCCTATCATTCTGGGCTCCGTACAGCAGGGCGGTCAACAAGCTCTGATAGACCTGGGGCTGGCGGTCAACTTCAACGTAACCGACCCGCGGGTACTAGAGTTCATTGCAAAGAAAGTCCCCAAGTTTAGCTTTGATGTGAATAACACCACGCTTGACCAGCTACGCAGGGAATTCAAGAACGCTCTGGATGCTGGCGAAGGTATCGACCTTATCACGAAGCGCGTGGAAAAGATATTCGGCTTTCCGGAGAAGTTCCGCAATAAGCGTATAGCTCAGACTGAGATTATCGGCGCAATGAATAAAGGCGGCCATGAGGGTAAGGTTCAATCAGGCGTGGTGAAAGAGAAGGAGTGGGTGTCTACCCGCGATAACCTGACACGAGATACGCACCTGGCGATTGATGGCGAGGTCAGGCTGTTAGAGAAGCGATATAGTAACGGCTTGATGCACCCTGGGGATTATGCTGGTCCTGCGGCTGAGGTGATAAATTGTCTCATTGACCCCAAAGTGCCTATATTTACAGATACGGGCTGGCGGCCGGTAAGCAAGATCGCGGTGGGCGATAAGGTCTTGACCCACAAAAACAGGTTCAGGAGCGTCACTGCCGTACTTGATGACAAGATGTATAAGGGAGATGCAGTCAAGGTTAGCTTTATGCCGACCCAGCGCTTTACCGCTACCCCCGATCACCGCATTTTATTAGAAGGCGATAACTGGAGGCGAATAAGCGATATTATAGAAGGTGACAGGGTGATGGTTATGGCTGGTTTTTGCGCCCGCTGTCATGAGCCGATCCCGTACTGGCGGAAGTATTGCAGTTTTAGATGTAATAGCCTCAATATAACCGACAGGCAATGGAGTGACCCAGAACACAGGAAGAGCATGAGCGAAAAGACAACAAAGCAACTGCACCGCGAGTATGCTAGTGGGGTACGCAACCCAGACACCATAGTTGCCAAAGCGAGGAAGGCGTGTTTTGACAAATATGGAAAGGGGGGCTATATTGGCGCGGCGATACATGACCCAGAGTTCCAACGCAAAGGCAGGCAAGCAATCATTGATAAATACGGCTCAACCCTTGAATGCCTCAAGCAAGGAGCCTTTAAGGCTCTGGGGAAGGCTTCCTGGAACGGGTCGTCAATCGAGCGCAGTATGAAACGGTATTTGGACGGACAGGGCAGGCAATATAACCAGCAGTTTATGATCGGGAGAAGACGCGTGGACTTCTATGTTGAAGCTGAAAAGCTGTTTATAGAATGCGATAGCAAGGCATACCATAGCGATAAAGATAAGGATAGACGGCGAGATTTGGAGATACTCCTGCAATACCCAGACCATCAGATTGCCCATGTATTCTATGGAGGCGGCGCACCGAAATGGGAGTTCTTCGACCTGACAGCACTCAACCACACAAACACCTATCGACAAATTGCCGTTCCTGTGCGGACTGTTGAGAGGTGGCCGCTTGCCCAGCGCAGAAGGTTGTATAATTTCGCAGTGGAAGATGACGAGTCTTATATAGCCAAAGGCATATTCATGCACAACTGCCGCTGCACGGATATAGCTTCCAGCTTTAAGTAGGGGGATGATATGGGACGAACACGGAAGAGAAATAAATCATTTATAGGGGCTGCGAGAGAAATTCTGCTGGTTATTAAAGAGATAGCGAGAGCGGGGCAGCTTGGACATATTGAGCGCGACGATTTGATAAGGCTGGGCGTTCGCGCCAACGATCTGATAATACGCTTTGGAGCTTTGGGGTGTTCTATGGATGAACAGGGGATGCTTCATGGGATCTGGTCTAATCCGCCGGATAACCTACTCAAGCGAAAATCGGCACTGCTGCCTGATGATAACCAGATCGGGGTGATGACATGCAATCATTAAAAGGAATCATAAAGCGGATTTGGTCGTGGGTGTCGCTTGACTCGATAGGCCGCGAGAATAGGCGGTTCCTAGCTCTTTTGTCCCAGAGGCTTAAAGAGCAAGAAGTAGAGGGCGGATTCTTGTTTTCAACGGCGTCTACACAAGACCTCGCCAACGCAATTAAGGGCTTTGCATCATTTGGCAAAACGTCCTTCCC
>Ga0222637_1000130_pt1 | contig 41872 bp, 72 predicted proteins | sample AntAcemetagen143_FD_181149 | JGI IMG/M metagenome (GOLD analysis project Ga0222637, IMG submission 181149) | Saline water microbial communities from Ace Lake, Antarctica - #143 | ecosystem: Environmental > Aquatic > Non-marine Saline and Alkaline > Saline | place: Antarctica: Ace Lake...
AAAAGCTCGACGATTTTTTGAAACAAATTGAAGACGATGCAATGAATTTCGTTCCTGATATATCTACTGATAAGGGCCGGAAACAAATTGCATCAAAGGCCCATACTATTGCAAAGGAGAAAACCGCAATTGACAAAGTGGGAAAAGAACTTGTTGCTGACTGGAAAAACAAAGCGGCTTTAGTAGACCAGAGCCGGAAAAAGAGCCGGGAGTTCTTAGAAGATTTAAAGGACCGTGTTCGTAAACCGCTGACCACTTGGGAAGCTGAAGACCTTGCGCGGATTACAGCAGAAGAAGAACTGAAAGAACTTCTTGAAGCTTGGGAAGATGCTTTAAAAGAAGATGAATTATTTGACCGGCAGAAAGAAGTCGAGCGCAAGCTAAAAAAGGAGAAGCCGACAAGCAGGCAAGATTCCAGCGCGAAAAGGAAATAAAGGAAGAGCTGGAAAGGGTAGAAGCAGAGAAGAAAGCGGCTAATCTTCAACATCAGAAAACAATAAACAATGCTGTGCTGGCTGATTTTGTTAAGGCTGGAATAAAAGAACCTGAAGCTAAAAACATAATTAATCTAATTGGGAAAAGTAAAATCAGATATGTTTCAATAAACTATTAGGAGCAATTATGGAAAAAGTAACTTTGTATGAAATCAATGAGCAGTTAGACGAATTAATGAATAGGGCCATTGATCAAGAAACCGGCGAATTGTTGCCGGAGTTTGAAGCCGAGTTTGATAAGCTTTCTGAGCTAAGAGAAAAGAAGCAGTTAAGCGTTGGGCTGTATATTAAAAATCTTACATCATTTATTGGTGCTGTCAAGACTGAAGAGAAATCACTTGCCGAACGTAGAAAAATTGCAGAGAATCATCTCGCCAGGCTTAAAGATTATCTGTCGAAAAGTCTTGATGGTGAGACAATCAAAGTACCGCAATTATCTGTGACGTATCGCAAGTCTCAAAAGCTTGAAGAAACAGAAGATTTTGACATGGATTTAATTGAGAATAACTTTCCGCATTTAATACGTATCAAAAGGGAGCTTGATAAAGCAAAAGCAAAGGCAGAGATCAAGGGCGGTATTGGAATTAGGGGATTGGAATTGAATGACTATCAGAACATCCAAATAAAGTAGGGCGGAAAAAATGAATTTATACGAGCCTGAAGATGTTTATATGGTGCGCTGTAGTGGTTGCGGTGAGTGGATAGATAAACGCACCTCAAATCAAGCAGACGATGACAAGGGGAATTTATTTGATCTTTGTGAAAAATGTTATATAGAACATACAATAGGAGAAAAACATGAGCAATGAAAATTTTTTATCACCAATAACTAAATGTATGTGGGCGCATCTGCAAAAGCCAAACGTTTCCAATACCGGAGAATACAGAGACAGTTATCAGGTTACGCTGGTGCTTAATCCTAAAGAAGACGACAATAAAACACTGCTGACCCTGATAAAAAATCTTCATATTCAGTCTGGCAGCAAGGTAGAGTTGGGGATGGCAAAGCATCCAATCAAAATACACAAAGATGAAGATGGTAATAACACAGAATTGTTTGAGGTCCGCTTTAAAACAGAGTATGGCCCGGTTCCAACATTTGATGCAAAGGGAAAGCCGATCATCCGCGATAAAAATTTTATTGCGAACGATTCAACGGTAAGGATAAGCTATTCATACGGCTTTTATAAGCAGGGCGGCGGCGGCGTGTCATTGTATCTCAATTCTGTACAGGTAATAGATTTGATCGAATGGCAGGGCGGAACAGCCGAAGACTATGGATTCTTAGAAGAAGATGGATATTCTGAATTCTTGGTTTCGCCGGAAGATGCAAAGAAAACATTTGAAGAAGAAAATCCTGCAAATCTGCCGCCGCAAGCACAAATGCCTGATAGTTCACCGCCAGACGATGACGGCGTTCCATTTTGAAAGAATTTAATCAAATAACATTCGAAGAGTTTTGCAAGCAGTGTATTTATCGAATGAAAACAGATTGCTTGTTGCTTGACGGCCCTTGTGAATATGGACATAAAAAATGCTCACTTACCGAGCGCAAGAAGCACATTAAAGACGATAACCAGGGAGAATTATTTTGATAGATCATCCAAAAACATTAGAAGATGCAAAAAAATATAAATATTATCAGTGGGCCGGAAATGAAAAGGGCTGGAAATACAGAGACGGTGATTGTGCCTATGAGGTATATGCTTTAAACGGCTGGGGATCATATCAATGTTCTCGTAAAAACGGACACGGGCCAGGCGGATTATATTGTAAACAACATGGGAGAATGTTAAAATAGTGGAAGTCTATTTTATCAAAATTGAAAAAGGCATTGTTCCTGCTTGTGATAGTGATTATGATGCAATGAAACGATTCAAGAATGGAGAACCCATAAAGGCCATTATCACCAAGCCCAGAAACTATGAATTTCACAAGAAGTTCTTTGCCCTTATAAGATGCATACATCACAATCTGCCTGAATCATGGGGCAAATGTTCTGAAAACAGCTTTAGAAAAGTTATTACAATGAGGGCCGGCTTTTTCAATGTAGTTAAAACTGATCGCGGAGAATGGCAGGAACCCGTCTCAATATCCTTTGCAAACATGGATAATCTTGAATTTGAAGAAGTCTATAACAAGGTGCTGGATGAATGTTTAAAGATAATTCCTTTTGACAGGCAGGATTTAGAAAAAGAATTGATTGAATTTATGTAACACGATCCCCGGAGCATAATTGTGTGGCTTGGCTTCGGGGATTTATATAATTGAAAAGGAAATATATATTTATGCTTATTAATGACCACTATCAAAATTTCAAATCTTATGGTATTCCAAAGGCTCAATTAGTTATAGCTGATATCCCTTATAATATTGGAGTAAATGCTTATGGCTCAAATCCTTCATGGTATGTGGATGGTGATAATAAAAAAGGCGAAAGTAATCTTGCCGGGAAAGAGTTTTTTGATACTGACAAGGATTTTAGGCCGGCAGAATTTATGCATTTTTGTAGTAAGATGATGAGAAAAGAACCGAAACAAAAAAACATGGCTCCGTCAATGATTGTATTTTGTGGGTTTGAACAGCAGTTTTATTTGATCGAACTTGCCAAAAGGTACGGGATAAATGGCTATATAAACTTAGTGTTTAGGAAAAACTTTTCTGCACAAGTATTAAAAGCAAATATGCGGATTGTCGGAAACGCAGAATATGGATTATTGTTTTACCGGGACAAATTGCCAAAATTCAGAAATAATGGAAAAATGGTTTTCAACATTATGGAAGTTGAAAGAGATACGAAGTCCCCCAAAATACATCCGACTCAAAAATCAATAAAATTACTAAAAAAGCTAATAAGTATTTTAACAGATGAGGGTGATATTGTTATTGATCCAGTGGCCGGAAGCGGGTCCAGTTTGGTTGCTGCCATTGAAATGAATCGCAAAGCATACGGATTTGAAATAAAGAAAGACTTTTTTAAGGAAGCGGACAGCTGGGTAAAAAGAGTTGAAAGCCAAACAAATTTGTTTAAACCATCCGGCAAACAGGGATATAAAAACAAACAAAAAACTTTAAAACTATAAAAAACCCACTTAACAAGGAGGCATAAAATGCAAGTAACGAAAGAATAAATCAACAGAAAGGGGCCGGATGAAGAGTTAAGTATCTATTTGCACCGAAGCTAATCCCCGGCAATAAAAGAATATTAATTAAATCCAGATTTAAAAAATAAGCTTTTTCGTTAATGCCGGGGATTTTTAAAAAACAAATTAAGGGGTAATAATGCCAACAAAAATAGAGTGGACAGACGACACATGGAACCCTGTATGGGGATGTTTGAATAATTGCAAATACTGTTATGCCAGGAAGATTGCAAAGCGGTTCGGGCAAGGTATTTATGATAAAGAATTTATTAACTCTATGGGCATGGATGAATTAGAAGGATTAAAAACATTCAAGCCTACCTGGATTGAATCTAATTTCAAAAAGAAGTTTCCAAAGAAGCCTAAACGAATCTTTGTTAACTCTATGAGCGATATTAATTATTGGTCAGCATCTTGGATGAGCCGTGTATTAAGGAGAATCGCAAAGAATCGAAATCATACTTTCCAGTTTCTCACTAAATTTCCTGAAGTATATCTGAAATACGACTGGCCCGAAAACTGCTGGCTTGGGGTGACCGTGACGAGTAACGATGATATTGAGAAAGCCTATAAATTGGAAAATATGGATATTCCTAATCTGAAATTTATTTCTGTAGAGCCAATACTCGACAATTGGGTTTTGATGATACCTACAATAAATCTAATATCTGATTGGATTATATTGGGGTTGGAAACAAATAATCGAAATGCTTTTATGCCCGATCTTGATAAAGTCGAAGCTTTAGTTTCTGACGCTAAATTGTCTGGAATTCCAATCTACATGAAAGGCTCAATGTCAAAAGTCTGGCCGGGTGAATTAATACAGGAGTTTCCAAGATGAGTAAAAATAGAAGTGACCATCTCTGCTGGTGTCCGGTATGTTGTTATAAATGGCAAAAGGAAAATACAACAACCAATAGCAGAAACGAGCGATTTATTCACATGGGGACCTGGGCATCACCCGGAACATCGGTAAGAAAAAAATGCCATATTTGTAAACCAGTTAAAGATATTGGAAAACAAATCTGTAAAGACTTGGGGATAATATGAACAAATCATTCATGGTAGATTCACCGATAGGGCTTTTGTTATTTCCTAAACACAAAGACCCTAAAAAAAGATTTCATTCATTAAATCTGAATGTCTATCGAAATATGCATTGGTCAAAACTCGGCCCTGCTAAAAAATTATACGGCGATATCATGATCCCGGCATTAATGAGATCTGATTCTCACCTGGAGCGCTTTGAACAAATCAATATTGAATATCAGATAATAGCATGTAACAACAGGGCATTCGACACTATGAATATTATATCCGTTGTAGACAAATATTTTCAGGATGTTTTATCTCATGCTGGCATTATCAAGGATGACAATTGGAAGATAGTGAAAAAGATTACGGTGCTGCCGGTGATTGTAGATAAAGAATTGCCTGAGACTATTTGTAGAATAAGGGTGATTGAGGTCTGATAAAAAAGAAGCCCGGTGGGTAAAGCCGGGCTGCTGACGGTAGGCTATTTGGGAAGTCTGCTTAAAATATTGTCAAGTTTACCATCAAGGTTTTTAAGCTGCGTTTTAATCAACTCTTTATTGTATACCTTGTAATTCTCAAACTCTTTTGCGTGTGATATAAAATTCCGCTGGTTGTCTCTAATATCAGTTTTATTAATAGTAATCTCAGATTCATTCTTTTCAGACAAAACTTTATTCTCATTTACAAATTGATTCAGGCCGCTTGTGGATGCATTGCCATCCGTAGTTATATGGAATTGACCAGTCATAAATGCAATTATAATAAAACCAATAACAGTTGACAGAACCGCCGTAACTATTTTACCCCAATCTAACCTACGTTTAAAATTGACTTCATCACCATTGTCTGATTCACGTCTGCGTTTAGGCATTATTTATATTTCCTATTATAGTACCGATTTCCGATCCACTTAATGGCCCGGCCAAGAGCAATGAACAAAAGGGCCAGCTTCTTATCGTCAATCACAGAACCAATCTTTTCTATATTGTCAGCGTACTTAAATATATAATACGGCAGGGCTTTTAAAAGCGTTTCTCTGCCGTTTTCTGTTTTGGGCATAGGAAGCATAGCCACAGGAGTCAAGTCATTCCTATGGCTGTTTATTAAAGGCTCAAGCGGCTCTATATAGTCAGGCTGGATTGGTTTCATTTCTTGGGCTTTCCCTTAAAAGCATCCTTGCCGCTATTAATCATTAAGAGTATTTTGTTTGCAAATGAAATCTTCTCGGGGTCCGTAACCTTGCCATCTTTCTGTATTTCTTCATACTCAATATAGGAATCGCCGATACTCTTGGCAAACCTAACATACGGGAGCCAGTTCTTCATTTTGAAAGCAACCAGTATAAGCAGCAGACCCTCGAAAAGTGGAACCCAATTTGTTAAAAACCAATCCATCTTGTCACCTCTTTAATTAATTAAACATCATTTATCAACAGCAATAATTACTACGCTGTCTCTCATAAATTCAGGGACGTTATATTTCCCCAAACTATTTCCAGTACTGTCGTACATATAAATATCAATCCCATCTACAGAAATAGAATCCGCATACTTGCCGTGCCGAAAATCCTTGAACTGAGAATGAACATAGTAGACCTGGCTATCTCCCTTCGGAGGTATTACAATTTTATCAGGCTTGCAACTATAAAAAAATAGCACCATTAAACAGAATATTATAAACCCGCTAAATATTAAATCCCGCTTTAAACCTTTATCCAGACCAAAAACGCTTCTGCTCATACCACCACCCAAATTAAATTACAAATTAATCCTGTTAAATAATAAGTCCATCTAAACCTGAATACTCTCTTTCCAAACAACGTAAACCATGTATTCCATCCAAGCCGCCCTCGGTATGCCAATTTTATCAGGTAATAAAAATGATCCTCGTTCCAGACACCTAATAGCCCTATTAAGTAAATCCATCCATAAACATAAGACAAAACCAGCACTAAAACAACGTAGGGAGCGTTTACAATTAAGCCCCACGTCTTCCCCTTCTTGTATCTTGGAAGTTTATTATAGTCTTCATCTGTCCGGATCCCCTTGCCCTTTAAATTCCAATCTGCCAAAGTAGTCAGGAATTGAGCTGTTAAAAATACTAAATACATCAAAACGTCCCGAAGCCGCCAGGCTTTAAATAACCGCCATAGCCTGATTCATTCCTTGTCTTTTGGTTCCCCGACAACGGCCCTAAATAGCTCCAAAGCGCATCTACCTGATTAAATTCCCATGCTTCAAAATAGTAAGTTGTCCACGGCTTTAACCCAGAGAGAGTAAAACTGGCTCCAGTCCCCTTGTAAACTCCGTAACTCAAACTTCCCAAATCTTCTCCATTTTTAAAAGTGCTTGAAACAGAATATTGTGTATCATCGCTCGGATTACTCGGCGCACTTTCTTCCTTGCAGACGACCAAAATAGAATCGCCATCACCCCTGGTCCACGATACTTTCATAGTATGATTTCCAATCGAGTTGAATACAAAGCTCGTCGGGGCCGTTGCCGGAGGGGCCTGCACTTCAGTTATAACCACATTGTCTATAAACGTAGTTGCTGCTCTTGCTATCGTTGCAACCGTTGTATAAGTCCCCGAGGCTCCGTATTTGGCGATTAAATTAGTACCTGAAATCTCGAACAATAATGAATCGCTGGAAAAGTTATCTGCAAAGGTATAGCTTCTTGATGTCCACGTACCGCCTGCGACCGAATCAATCCAGGTCATTTGCCATTGATAACCAGCGGTCTGGGTTGTGTTGGCAATATTCTTGGCAATCGTTCCAGTGATCCCCTGGTTAAATCCAAGTGCCGCATCTCTTAATACACCGCCCGCATATGAAGTCCAGCCTTGAGCAAGATAGGCTTCTTTTATATCCTGTAAACTTAAAAGACTTTTAATGAATCTAATTTCAGCTATTGTTCCATCAAAAAAACGATTGCCAGCCCAGCCCTCTCCAATAAATAAATCCTGACTTGAGACAATATTAGATGAAAAACTACTATAATTGGTATCAGCTACGGCAATGCCATCTACATATAAAGTTGTCATTGTATTATAATCCATCGTTATTGCAAGATAGTGCCAGCTTCCATTAGCTATTGTTGTCCCCATGTCTGTGTCTGGTTTAATAGCTACGGCATGGTTTCCACTGTCTTCAATCCTAACAAGAAAACCATTCCCATTTATACCCCCTCGTAAATAAAAAGCAAAGCCAGAACCATTACCAAGTTGATTACCTATAATACCGTATTGATTGGCATCACCTGTTAAAGTTGCGCTCGTCTTAATCCACGCTTCGCAACTCCAATCCCCTTGATTTGAATTAAAATCTGTTGCACTTGCCTGGAGCAGAGAGTCCCACTCGGTAGACCCGTCAAACGTTAACGCTAAACTATCTTTTTGTATTGGGCTATCATCAGTAAGCTCATCTACATAATTAACAGAAAAACCAGCAGAAGGTGATAGATCATTTGAATTACCACTTAAATCAACATGAGCATTTTCATTCTTGAAAATCCAATGACCAAGCCCAGTTGCATCTACTCTTGAAAAATTAGGAAATGAATCATTGATTACGGTCTGCTGACCAAGTAAAAGGATCGGTATTAATAAAAATAATAATAATTTTGTCATCTAATTATCACTCCTTGAAATTTCAACCCAGGTTGTATCGCCGTTGGGCCAGGCCGGGGCGAGCAGCTTAAGCATCAACATATCATATCTTTCCGGCGTCCAGTTTACGCTGCCGTCTAAAAATATATTTTTACCATCTTTAACACCAACTGAATCGGCAAAGTCACCTAATGGTAAATAGGAACCAAGCTGGGTCGTTACCCATGATTTAGACGGGCCGCTCCCATAGCCTCCATACTGTGAAAACCCAAACGACAACATCAATAAAACAATTACAATTAATTTCTTCATAATGTCTCCTTAATTCCTTAATTTATCAGATACCCAAGTTGGCGCTGGATGAACAACTGTGTCGGCCGTTACGGTTGTACTTGCAACATCATATAAAATCAATGCTTTATTTGGTACATCGATTCTAATTATACTTGTTTCCAGATCAACGCCGACAGCCCCTGCATTATGTATTTTAATGGCATCGCCTACTTCCCAACCGGATAAACTTGCTACTGTTAATGAGTCTGCATCGGTAATCACGTTCACACTTCCTGCGGTTGTGTCTGTGCTGACCTCACCCCAGCCCTGAACAGGAGTTAAGCAATAATCTGCTATCACTGAATCAGTTAAATTAAAACCTGTCCTATAAACCACGCAGTCCTGCATCCAGCGGCCATCGGTCGGCCGTGCTGAAGCATAAGCAACTTTGGCCCCAAAAGTTGTCATATGAGAATAAGTGCCCGGAGAAGTGATAATTGAAATATTGGTTCCGCCAACCTTTGTTTCATAAGCACCATTTATTTTAGGGTTAGATATCTGAGTATCAGTACAATTTTTAATTAAAATTGCCCTCATTCTGCGTACGCCCCAGGGATTATAAGCGTCCAATTCTCTCGCCAATCCATTTATTTTATTATTTGTTATTGACGCCCACTTCATTCCTTCTAAATGTATAGCAAAATAATTATCGCCATAAGAGGCTGTATACTGGTTTAAATATTTCCCCATATCATTAAACGTATTGCCTTCCACGTTCACGCCAGTACCAATCCCGCCATTATTATCTAATAAAATTCCTTTTGGAGAATTACGAATGTTATTAAAAGAAACATCCCAATTAGTAATATAGACATCCGGAGCATAAATAGCAGCAACCTGAGTGTTGAAAATACTATTGTTTTTAATGTTTACAATAGAGGTATCTTGAGTGCCGCCAATATGAACACCATAATTTATTTCACCGATTGACAGTTTATTGCCAATTTTATTATTAGTTATATCGAGGTTTCCTATATAACACCGCTCCAGGTTGTCTATACTCCCCCAAGTCCAAGGTGCAAAAATACCAGAACATGAAGCAAAATTGTTAATCCCATCATAAATTTGATTATAATTTATATCTATATTATCTACCGGAGCGGCCTGTCTGTCAGTCTCAATTCCAACAGCAATTCCATACTGTGAAAAAAATCTTATATAATTATGATGAATATTAACGCCGCCAGTCCCTTGATTAACGTCAATTCCAATCCTTGTATGAATAGCATCACGGCCTCCGGTTGACATTGTATCGCCTACAATTATATTATTGCAAACTTCAACACCATATCTCATTGATGCTGTACTGTCTGGATAATCATAATTATAACCGCCTATTTTAATTCCAAGTACATTGCCAAAACAAATATTTCTTGTAATGAGATTTGCCCCGCCGCCGTTTTCAAATACCCTGCCGCACTGTTCGAAGTAATTCCCTGAGCATTCCCCCGATGTGGTTCCGTTAAATACAACAGCGTCATGGTGGCATCCATAAAAAAAGCTGTTTCTAACATTGCTAACCCTGAAGGGATAACGTTTTTCAGTAGTATTATTATTAGACGTGCGCGACACTGGATAATTTTGAGCTAATAACTGACAAGCTTCTTTTGTTAAAAAGAGAAATTTACACTTTTCAACATTTACGGGCACAGCCGATGAGAGACCTCCGGGGCCAGACCAATAAACATAATTATCAGTCGGTGCTATATCATCAAAATAGCTGTATTTGTCACTCATAAAGGTTATGCCATACACCAAAGACATTCCCGTGCTGTCGTCTAAGCCATAACCTAAATCACCCCAATCTAAGTATAAAAGCCATCTTTTTGAAAAAATAGCATCGCCATCTCCACCGCCGCCATTAAATGATGCAGTATCACAATATAAAACTGCATCACACCCCGGGCTGATGAAATTCATTATGCTGCCATCCGCTGTAAATGCGCTCGTCACAACTCCTTCGCTCAAAAAATAAATTCCACTATCTAAAATAACCGTGGTTATATTATTAGTTTTGGCATAATTAATACAAGCAAGCAGAGAATCATAATCATCGGTTACACCATCGCGGGTGCAATAATCTTTAGCGTGAACAACTTCAACGTCTTCTAAATACTCACGAATGTTAATAGTCTTCCCGGTGATGGAGGCTGTAAGGGAATCATTAATCTGCGTCCCGGAAATAGCTATGTTGTTTATATACATTACGGAGGCCCACTGCTTGCCCCTCGTTGGATGGTCAAAAGCGTTTTCCCCCTCGGCATAAGCTGAATCTATTACAATGTACCACCCAGCCCCATCAGCTGTAGATGTGGTGTGTCCGGCTATAAACATGGCACCGCCGTCGCCCACTTCCATTGTTTTCAATGAATTAGTATCGGAAATAGCATATGCCGGTTGTGAAAATCCGACCTGTCCATTAACAATTGAAGCAAGAAATATTATGGAAATTATTAAATATTTCATTCTACTCTCCGCCTACTCTATTTTTTATTAATAAAGTATCACCTGTACCTATACCATAAATAAATCTTGTGGAATCGGCTATCAACCAGCCTGTTTGAGGGGCCGGATCAAAGTAAATATAAGCACCCGTTGTATTAATTAACGTCCGATTAATGGTATCAAGTTTAGTCTTATTGGTTGTGGATGAATAGTGACCGCCCCAATCACCGCCACGGTTTTTATACTGGACATAAACCGTCAAACACGAATCAGATGCAAAGGGATTAACCACATAAAATTCACTTGTAGTTATACCCAAGTAATAATCCGTCCTAAATGCAGACGTTGTACATGCCGCAAAAAAAGTGTCCGTTTCAGCCTCATTGTAAATATACACAAACTCCCGATAATTAGGCTCTACCCACATTGATTGCGTTAAACCAAATCCAATTAAAAACAATAAAATCAATACTGTCTTTTTCATCTTTTACCTCCGTAATACTTAACAAATATTTCTGATTTAGCAGTTTTATTTACATCTCTTATTATCTTGCTGATTATTTTCTTTTTGGTTTCATCTGGCAGCTGGTCGTATTGTTTATAATGTACCATCTTCGAAATAGATTCTTTCAACATCATGCCTTTTAAAACATAAAACCTATCATATTCTTCATCTGTTAATTCTATGCCGTTTATATTTTTAGATGGTTTCCCTACGCCCATTTCCAGTCTTGCTAATTCAGTAAACGTCTTATCTTTCTCGGTCATGGATACATTAAAACCAAACAAAGACTTCCATGCGTCATCCCTAACTATTGATTCTCCAAAGATGTCTCTCCTTGAACCAACTGTCTGTGATAAAAGCGGCAGCCTTGAAAATACTTTTTCAGGTATTGTTTTAGGCTGCCTTATTACTGGATCAATCATTGTCCGGTTCCATTGCTGCACAATATTCGGCACAGTTGAGCCAATCGCCATCCCTGTCAATAAATCAGATGCTTTTGTTTCCGGGCTGGATATACCTTCATAAATATCATGCACTCCCATTAAGAAGGGGTTTTCCGAAAACTGCTTCATATAAGAAAACACCAATTTCATTGAAAGTTCTTCAGGATTTTCACCTTCTTTGTGTCCTTCAAAAGCGTCTGCCGCGGCCCTGAACCATGACGAAATAGGCTCGAACCCTCTATAAGAATACCATTTATCACCAACTTTAACTGACTGTGGCTGCCAGCCGGACAGTCTCATAGCGTTTCTTTTCGCCGTACTTCTCGGCCCTATTCCGCTTACCTTTCCTTCTGAAGCGGCCATAAACGCACCGCCCAAAAACAACGATCCCGTAACCTGCCTGGCAATCATCGTTTCATAAAATTCGGTTTTTGAAAGTTTGCTTAAATGCGGATTTCTTAAAGTTTTCCAGAATGAAGGCATCGCAAGCGGACCTCCCGGAACTCTTTGTAAAGACTGTTTTAAAAGATTAACCGGAGTCTTGAAAAATGGGACGATTAATCTCGCCCAGGGGTGTTTCATCCTGGCATCGTCCAATGTTTTCACAAATCCCGTAAGAGTTTCCTGAAAGATTCTTTCTCTTGCCCCCTTCTCAGCTGTTTTAAATATTTCATCATAAAGTTTCTTATTCTTTTTAGTAACTACTTTAGCAACTTCAACGGCCAATTCCTGGCCCCTGAGTCCTTCATTTAAAAAATGGCGTGTTGCAAGACCACGTATGTTACCGCCCCTGAGGGCCGTTCTAAAGGCCACATCCGTTGCAGTCAACACTCGGCCCGGAGCGCGGATGATCTCTCCTGTCAGGCCGCCTATGGCCCCATGCTTGCCTATTACTTCACCAAGCTTAGTAGCCTCTTCGATATAAGCAGTAGGGTCTTTCATTATTCGCCAAAAATTACTACCGGCATCTTTTAATGCGCCTGTAATTCCAATTGTTTCCTCAAGTGCTTCTCTCATATAAACCGCTCTCGGCGCACCTGTAATTCCATGCTTAACAGCATCCACCGCACCGGCAATAAACTTTTCTGGAACCTGAAGCATAGCACTGAAAGTATTACCTACGGTATTTCTTACCATCGTAGACAATCCCCAAAGCTTAGACATGGTAGCCCACTCAACCACTTTATCCATAAATGCAGGAGTATATTCATTACCGCCTATTTTTTTAAGAGTAGCACCGGCTAATTTACGCTCTTCTTTCGTCATTCCTCCAAGAACTTCGTTTAGTTTCTTGAGCAATTGTCGGTTAATTGCCTTGTCGTATTCCAGGTCACGACCTGCGCCGGCCTTTAAGCCTGTTATATTTTCTAAGGGCTTAATTCGCTGTTTCTTTAATAGATCATTTTTAAATTTATCTATTGGAGTTGTTAGTAGTTTATTAACATTTACCTGTTTCCGTACTGCGCCGCCAGTGTTTAGCTCCATATCTAACACAAAAGCTTTATCTAAATCATCACCGGCTTTCCCAGCCGCTTCCATAATATCATCATGTACTAAGTTTTTACCGCGTTTGACTGCAATCCAGTCAGCATTTTCAATAGCATACTTTTGCAGTGCTTCGCTCTTTTTCCACAACTGACTCCGACCTATCTTACTTACGACATCACCAGCAACATGTTCAGCTGCTTCTACGCCCTTTGTTAAGTCAGCGATAGTATCACCTGATTTTATTGCCTTGCTTATTTTTCCGGCTTTAGCAAGTTTAGAAATCAACCCCGCCCCCATTAAAAGATTAAGCGGATCGGCCACAATATCAACGCCAAGCTTAGCAATACCTGAAGCATCACGGCTAAGAATAAGCTCACTCGGATCAATACCCCTTGCGAAGTTCTGAAGATAATCACCCTCGGCAATACCGGATGTGATTAAGTGTGCGGGGATAGAGAACGTACTTCCAATAGAGCCAAGTACGCCCTCTCCCTGGTATCTTCTGCTTAATGCTTCGATGAAATCCATTATTCAAAAGCCTGTTTCATTTGTGATTCCTGTAAATTTCTAACCTTCCACTTTGATGACCTGTTTTCTGGCGGCAAAAGAGTATCTATAAACGGTGCAATTGCTTGCAGGTAACGGCTTCGTTCAAAATAATTCTTTTGTGCTTCCAGCCTTTTTATTTCCAGATCCCTTTTTGTTTCTGGTATGATAGGTGATCTATAATCTTCAGGATTAATCTTTGTTTTTATGCTGGTTCCAACGATGTCCTTATATCCCTTAGTAAATTCATCGATTTCTATTTCACCGCTTTTATATTTTCTCGCAAACTGCAAAACCCTGGACATTCTTCGCTGATCCATCTCTGCCTGTCTCTCAGCAATACTTTTAGGCATCTGAGCTAACTTAAGCTCCTGTCCCTTAGTATTTCTTACATTGCGCATTGTAGAGAAGTTTTCTAATAATTCGTTATCTATTTGGGCCATTACATTCATATCGGGTATTGTTTTTGACGCTTCCTGAAGCTTTAAACTCATCAGTTCTCTGCGCCTGTTTTCCAAATAACCAATATCAAGATTAATTCGGTCCATCTTTTCTCTTGTGGCAGCACGTCTCTCGCTTGCGGCGAACTGCTTCCCCTGTAGAGAAAAACGATCCTGGTTAAGTTCATGCTCTGATCTGGCTATTTTACTTGTTTCTGTGAACTCCTTGCGCCTTTGCTCTCTTGATTTAAAATTCTCATCAGCTTGGAATAATTGGTTTTCTGCTTGCATGTCTGTTTGAAATTTCTGCGCCCTGCCCTGAAGATCCTTCTGGAAACCTTGCTGTTCTAATCTTCCGCGCTGGTTCTCTAAAAGATTTTCGTATCTTAATCTGGATTGCTCACCGATCTGAGACCCAATAACCAAGCCGCGGCCTATCTTTTTAAATACTTTTTTCATACTGTACCCCCACTTACACCAGGCGTTTTATATTTAGCCATCAATGCGTCAAGCCGTTCCATATACCTCTGGTTTTGCAGGGATGTCTGTAGCCCCCCCATTCCCATTCCAAATAATTCACTAAATGGATCACCGTCATCCGGCATTCCCGCCATCTGACCGAGTGCGCTCGATTTAACATTTTCATTCAAAGCGTCTACCCCGGTTAGAGCGCCGCCTATTGCACCGAATCTCTGTTGATTTATATCTGCCTGAACTTCCTGCTGTTTAGAGACAGGCGCACCCATTCTCAGTAAACGATTGGTTGTGGCCGATCCTACGGCAGTGGCTTCATTACCTATAGCTCCTCTGGCCCTCATACGCATCTCAGCCAAAAGTCTTGGATCAATTCCCTTAGCTCTTTTTTTGAGCATATTATATATTTCATCCTGTCGGGAATCACCGCCTCCGAGTATACCGGCCAGCCCGATACCCATCTGCCCAACAGCCAGCCCTTCTAATAGTCCAAAGGACATTTTATCCTCCTATTATGAATCCGCTAAAAATCCTAAGTTTTCTAAGTAAGACAATAAAGTATTGTACTTAGTTGTAATGTCCGCCAAAGTCCCGTCTGCATCAACTATATGTGCCTGCTGGACTACGGGAGCGGCTCCAAAAAAACCTATTTTTTGTGCAGCCGCTGTTCCTATTTTTGTCCCGGTCGTAGTATTAACGGCAATATCCGCTTCATCAGGCAATGTTATATTATCGCTGTCATCTACCGTAATTCCTGAACCCTGTATCTTCTGAGCGCCGCCATCCCCCCTGACAAGGGTATTGTCTGCTATAACCGCATCAGACGTATTAAGCTTACTTGTGTCCGCCATACCATGAACAGTAGATGTGTCTGCCATGTGTGTAGTTAAGCCTGCTGGGGTTCCGCTTAATCCAGCAATACTTATTTCATCACTCCCGCCATCTTCGTGCGTACTTGCATGATCATTTGGGTCTGGTGTTGTTACCCACTTTGCTGTTTTACTAAGTGGATTGCTAAAATCTGCTTGTAAAATAAAATTATCCTCGCTATTCGCAGGTTTACCTACTTTTACATCGCCCAAATGTAAAGAATCACCTTCAACATAAACACTGTCGCCCCTGAAGCTTCCATCTATATTTATATCACCGTTATTATCCAAAGAAACAAAATGATCTTGTATTTCCCTGACAAGATCACGTATTGCCTTATCAGAATGGGTTGACTTGATTTTATATCTCATAACCGCCCGCCTGATATTCTATTGAGGAACCATGATGTTCAAACTTAGCGCTATTATCCGTATCTGCCGGTGTCGTTATCTCTAATCTGAAAACATAATTTTCACCCAAAAGCGAACTAATAAAATCTCTTGCTACTAATCCAACGCCTAAAGCAATTGTTTCTTTCAAAGCCTTGGTAGTATCATATTCATATATCTTGCAATTACAAACATCCCCCGAATTCCTTTCGTATCTATGTCTCATGCCTATCAGCGTGACGAGCTCACCCTCGTTTCGTGAAAACCGAAGCAAGGGGCTTTCGTAAATACATGCAATTGCGGTACCATTCCCGCCGCCAGCATCTTCTTTATCTTTAGTAGACCCGTCGAATATTTTGTATAAAGCTGTCTGACCCCAGGCAATATATTCATTGGCATAGTTTTTAAAGAACCCCCAAAAAGCAAAATTAGATGTATATTTCCCATTCCATACTTTATGTTTAACATTGTAACAAAATACACGATCATCTCTAATACTGAAAAGTAACTTGTCTTCTTTTTCGATAAAATGAACAGCGGCTTTAGTAAAACTTATTTCATCAATATATGTCTTAACGGCATCGCCAATATTAAAAACATCCGTTCCGTTAAAAACATAAATCTTCTTTTCAGGACTGACAAAATAAATATCCTCATTAACTTTTGTAAAAGCGAATGAACTTACTATACCATAATCGTACTCACGTTCCTTTGTACCGTCAAAATAAACTGCGAATGTTCTTGATTTAAAAACAACAACCCGGCCATAAGAATTTGTAATATCTACAATCGGATCACCGCCGCCCGCCTCATATCCAAACGGATCGTAAACGGTTATATTGTTCGGCTGGTTTATCGGGCTTCTTACAAAACCATACGGAAAATCATCACCATCGTGGTGATAGCCGCCAACATAAAGCTGGTCATCCTGCCACGTTAAATACTTGCCATTAACATATCTCGGCTTAACATTCTCACCAATACCGCTTGATTCGAAATACGTTACAGACGATATTTCCGCCTCGGATACTTCATCGTAATATACTACATAATATAATTCATTTGTCGCGTCATGCGTCCAAGCCGCTTCAACACTTCTTTCATTAATACCAACTTCCTTTAAGAATTTATATTCAGTTTCCGGCGATAACTCATCCTCTCCGTCACTATTGTAAGCCCTATATATATTAAAACTTTTTACCCTGTACATCTGGGCCAATTGGCTCTCCGGAACAGTCAAATATATAGCAATAGAATCATTTGTTCCATCTGCATGATAAACGACCGGATCTCCTAATACATATTCAATTCCGTCTATATCGACTATTGACATTTTATAAAAATATGTTCCAGCATCCAGACTGCCAGTTGATGCAGTATCTCTTATAAACAGACTTGCGTTAATTGGGGCCGCTATGCTTTTCGTTGCAATTGTTTGCAATGTACCATAGGGATAAGAAATACAATAAGGCACATCGCTCCCGCTTGGGAAAAATACAGAGGCATGATTTATGTTCGTGTATGCTGTGGCCGCTCCCGAAAAAGATGCTATTGTTAATCTCCAAACCGTGTCCTGGAAATCATCAATAGGATCAGTGGTTTCATTATCCGTTACAGTAACATAAACATGGCCGTTTGTTTCGTCTATATAAAGATCGAAAACCATATCAACACTGCCGGTCACAGTTGTAAATTCTGGCGATGTGCTGGCAACAGTGCCTATAGTTCCCACAAGCCGCCTGGTCACTATAGGATTTCCAGAGCCGTTAAAATCACCAACATAAATCGCAGTATCATCAGCTTCTATACAGGTACCGTTTGTTAATGTAGACGTATTCGCTACATCCGATAAATCGCTTATTAATAATTTTTCAATTCTGTCTGTTTTCAGCACAAACACATGAGTTGAATTAACCGCTACGTCTATTGCCCTGCCGGTTCCCGCTGATATATTTTTAAAATTATATGACCAATCTACAGGATTAATTTTCCACAATTCCTGCACACCATTATCAACTACCGCATACAGATAAGTTCCATCTGTTGCAAGCCTTGTATAGCTATTGTCCACAGGATCATAAGTACTGCCGCCAACCCCGTACAGTGGTATTGGTTTTCTCTCTATTAATTGATACTCACTATTTCTTACTTCAATAAAATGAGTATCTCTGAAACTCAAATAGTATCTATCACTAATCTCAACAGCACTTGCTAATCTTGAAAACGTCCCTTCGCTAATTAATTGTGCCTTTAGCAGGCGATACGTCCCGGCATCATTAAGGGCATCCCCAAATAACCCGTCATTTTCACTGGTTAATCTTTCGGTATATCCATACCATAACATATAATTTGTACTGCCGCTGCCCGCAGTTATTAAAACATGGTCCTGCCAGCCGAAATACTGGTTCTGAAAACTGCTTTCCAGTGTTGCACCTGCAGGAAGTGTTAAATTAGCCCACGAATTGCCGGAATCAGAGCTTACTTTTAAAGTACCATCACCCGCAATATCAGCATCATTAACAATCGAGCGCGTACTGCCGCCCTTGTTAAAACGGTATTCATACGAAGACAGTAGATTAGTAAACGCCGCCGCATTTGCATGATATTTGGACGAACCGCCCCTGATAGTCTGTGAACCAACAGGATCGTCAACATTAATATTCTCAAGTTCGTGACAATACTGTTTAGGTAATTCGGGATAATCAATATCCTGCCTTAATCCCTTATACCCTTCCCTTCCGGGTACATTTAATAAGCCCATTGCCTCTGCACGTCAATTGGTACAAACGGCGCATCATCTTGTTTAGACAAGTCCTGATTAGCCGTAATCACTAATTCATCAAACAATGCCTTCATCTCTAATGCCTTATTATGCCATGCCGGCCTTAGATGTGAAAACATCATAAACAGTCTATAAGCTGCATAAAATACCGGCGCTTCATGCCAGCCATCTTTATACTCAGGCACGTGAGTGTCGTCAGTCATCTTTACCGGCCACATAAAACCGTCTATTCTAATAGTTTTATCAGCAGTCCCGCAGATCGGCCATGTACCGATTCTGAAACCAGTATAAGCAGAAGGTATTGCCCCTCGTGTTTTTCCGCCTATGTTTCTTAACCAATAATGAGAAGGCGTACTATAAGATTTAGTTTTAGGAAGATTAGTATAGCCTCCCGGAAAAGGGGTCAGCGGTTCACCTACTTCAGAAGAAGAAAGAACGTATCTCACCTGGTACGGAAGTTTTAAATATTGAAGCGCTGCCGCATCTGCCTCTGTATATTCAAACTGATTAGCAACGGTCGTAACGTCAATAGTATCTTCAATGCATTCAGTTTTACGTACAAACTCAACACTGCCCCTGTTTAGGTAGTTTCCCAGCTTCGTTTCACTATACTGTGAATGATTTTGAAGTTCATGCAATAGATCCAGAGCATCCGTTTTCATCTCAAGGAACGTCATAGTATCTCCTTAATAAAAGAGGGCCGAAGCCCTCTGATTAAGCGTTAATGAATGCTTCGACGAACCCGGTTGTATCAGCGGCAACCGCCCTGCATGCCATAAGCGGGGAAGCCCCTATCTCATTAATCTCTGTCTCGGCAAGACCCTGGACTGCTCCTGGTACCCCGGCGACCGGTGTTAATGCCTCATCAGCCACAATTGCAGCCGACGTACTATGACCGCACTTAACAATCGGGACATAGCCCTTAGTCTGCATGTAACCAAAGTATGCGCTTGTCATGGTCTGCACCGCAACACCCCTGATTATCTCAGTGTCCGCATCTGTCAATTCTACCAAAAACGGCTGGTGGATTAATAAAGCATCGCCGTCACCGAATATTTCCCCGGTAACCCCGTTCAAATTGATGTCAACTTCACCAGCGGCCGCAACCGCTTCGTGAGACTTAATCTGCACCGCACGCCCCAGGCCGGTTTCCGTAGCTATTGAAATCCAATAACCGGCATACTGGTTTTTTGTCCATGCAGAAGTAGTTGTGTCTACATGAATCACGGTGGCCGTTGCAGTAGTCGCTCCGTCAACAACGGTCGATGTGTCCCAAACCGCCCGGGCAATATCAGTTATTACATCGCCCTTTACAACGGCTTCGTTAAATTTGACATACCGGAACTCATTGCCCAATACATCTTTAATTAATGTTCCTAATGGTAATTTCTGTGCTGCATGGTTAGCGGTCATACCGTCAATAGCAGGAATAGCCGGATACCCTGAAAAATCACCATAGCCTGAAAATCTGTTACTCATAATATCCTCCTATTAACTTGCGCCTAAGCTGGTGAACTTTTGAAAATGCCTGCGGCTCTTAATACCCAGCTGACCTGTCCATGTAATCTGACCTACTCTTGCCATCTGATTGGCAGGTTTTACAAATCCTGAAAACTTAAAATCATTATCAGGATGGACATACAGTTTCATAAAATTAGTATTAAGAACGTACATATGATAGTCAGCACACTTTTCGTCTGCCACTATCGGCACTCCACGATATTGAATTACACTAAATCCGCTCTGTGCGATTCTCGTACCACGTTCGCCCAATTGCTCATATTTAGCCTGGGCCTGTAAAACGGCCTCAATCATACCGAATACAGTCCATGTAGTAATTATAAGATTTGGGCCGGAACCATTATGGGTACAATTTGCAAAAGCATCTGACAACAGCGTCAATATATAACTTGTTGAACTTGCTGTTTTAAGATCAGCTCTTGTGTGGCCTGTGGTGTTAACTGTAGAAACCCACCAGGTAAAATCTGTACCTGAAATCCCGCCGTATGTATTCGTGGTATTAATTGCTGAATCGAGTCCAACCAGACCATCTTCATCTTCTCCGGTAAAAATATCATCACCTAACTGATCTTTCATATCCAGTTCAGCTGATTCCATTTCTGACTCTAACAACGACATGACCGCTGTTGGCCCGGATACTTTTAATTCATCTGTCTGAGCAAGCGAAAGAGTTACGAAATAGCTTCCCCATTCATACTTTGCTCTGGTCTTTTTTGTGCTCGGAGTTGTATCTATTGAACCGTACCCGCTATAGGTACCTTTGGCTGTATTCCCAGCGAACAACACACCTTCAGTTATCCTTTCCCCGCCTCGAACCGTCATACGCCCATCTGAGCGCATAGTACTGAGGAAAGCAGAACTATCGTATGTATTGTCCGCAAAGCCAGGCATATACAGTTCTTGTACATGCGCCTGAATTGCATTATAATCTAAATCGGCCATTGAAAGCCTCCATTGTTAAGTTCTATACAATGGCTCGGCCTGTCCTGCTGCTATTTTTTCTGCCAGTTCTTTGGAAGCGTCCGAGTATTTCCTATGTACCTTTTTCGCGGGAGGAAGTTCATCTCCTTTATCCGTGTCTACAAAAGCAACATTGTTAATTTTATCGGAATGTTTCTGCTTCTTTTTGGTTTCAAACTCAACTCTGGACTTAATGATGTCGTCTTTATTCATTTCCAAATAAGCTGTTTCAAAATTCCAGATTCCTTTTTCATCGGCGTACTTCTGTACAGCAGCCCGGTCATATTTCACCCAGCCATCTTCTTCTTTGTAAGTCGCCTCATACTTCGCATGGTCAGACTCGTTGATCTGTCCATAAACGTAACCCTGCAATTTGGTGTTTTCAGCCTTAACAGCATTGATCTCATTTGATAATTCTTCCAGCTTTTTACTTGCCGCATCATCAATAAAATCATCATCTTTTTTCTGCTCTGAAGTAATCTTAACACCAACCTTGTCCAGCTCTGCTAAAAACGCCTTCTTGCCTTCTTCGCTTGCCGCGGCATTTTTAACATAGGTGTCCCATACACTTATTGCTTGTTTGAGACTGTCACGTTCATCTTCTACGGTTTTGAGTTTTGTCTGGCCTCCTTCAAAAGCGTATCCCTTTTCTGCTTGTTCTGCAAGCTTTTTAAGGTCATCCGGTTTTGATGGATCAAGCACCCTTTCCTTCTCTTCAAAGGTTAGATAAATCTTACCTTCTTCGATCTTCATGTAAGCTCCTTTACGTTCTACTTACCCTGTTAATTTGTACCCGCGTTCTATTAATTTGGCGGTTTCTTCCGGTGTAAGCTCCCTGCGCTCTGCTCCTTTTTGTGCGTACACACAACTCATCAAGAGCTGCACAGCAGCCATAGACCAGGGTTTATTGACACCGCCTGAATTTAATAAAGCCGCGTATTTATATAATTTATTCATATCTACGTGATATACCGTTCTGTTATTTGCCATCTTTATTCTTTTCCCTTTCTATCTCTAACTGAAGCGATAAAGCGATAAAGTTCTGTTTAAGATGCTGGAAATGTCCCTCAAGTTCAGTGTTTTGATCTTTCATCATTTTCAGGTTTTGCGTCAATATCTGACGTTCACCGTTTCTTTGAGTTACTTCATGCTTATCAGGATCATCAAGATTCTTTAATACCTGTTCTCTATCATAAACATTTTTTTCCAATAACTGAAGGGCCATAGACAAACGTTCCTGCCGGGAAGTCTCTAACATAGCGTCTACATCTATCTTAATATCATAATAACCCATCGCCTCTTTGATCTTGGCCCACTCAACAAACCCATATTTTTCCTTGTCATCAACTATTCTAAACTTCACATCTTCAGAAACAAAATCAATCATTAACTGCATCGCCGTTCTCCCGACGCTGCCAAGAGCTTCGGCATAGTGCTTAACAATCAGGTTAATCGGCTGCATGCCCTGACCCAATAATTGATTTACCGTAACTCCCGCGGGAGATCCTTTAGGAAGCTGACCGCTCATAATGTCTGTATGGTCCATTACCTCATCCATAAAATAACCAACCCAGTTTCTTTCTTCAAAGAACTGTGAGGGCATCTGTTCGCCGTAATCAATAGTAATATCATCTTTATGGCGCACAGGTATAGTCATCCCAATCCAATTGGAGAACTTAGATAGATTTCCACGTAATTTCTCATCAAATCCCTTAACAATCTTTTTAATACCATGGTTTAATCTATTGATGGATTGAGTAATTGAATTGACTCTATGGTTCAATATATCCTGCGGGTCAAACAGGTCTGCGTTACCCTGCTTCCCCCAATAACCGTCATCATAGTCATAATCCCATTTAACCAATAAGTCTCTAAAATCAATCCCTGTTTTCATCTCAGCGGCAATAGGGTTCGGCTTATCAAACAATAAAGTTGTTTTAGTAAATACCGATTTACGCCCAAACGGATATTTTTTACGTGTAGTTGTTTGTGGATATACGCCGTGTTCTTCTATGTGTTTAGACAACTGCACAATAAATACAGCATCTTCTACCGGGTCAAGAGAAGCTATAAATTTTTCATGGTCTTTTATATGTTTTGGATGATTTTCGTAAGGATGAACGTCTAATTCCGTACCCATAAGAAGATTGTCGTGTTCTGCGATTGTTTCTTCGATCCTATAAGGGATGTTCACAATTTCCTTATCATCCATCCACATCTCATAAACCGTGGCACGTCCCATAATATCAGGCAGCCAATCACTTCCATCTTTAAACTTGGCTTGTTTAAATATTCTGGCCGGGGCTGTTTGGGCTGAAGAATGCTCGAAACTTGCTTCTGGATTTGGAGACATGATTTTCATGCTCTCGATTTCCATATCAGGCTCAACCTTTTTCCCGTATATCCTTTCTATGTCTTTAATACACATCGGATAACGGACTCCCCAATACCTTAAATGCTTTTTCTTTTTAGCTTTAGGATCAAGGATCATTTCATCGGCTGTTCTCGGTATGGCATCGGGAAAACCATCATTTCGTACAACTATCTGGATATGTGAAGTGCCTGCGTCTCTGGCCTCTATAACGCTAAGTTCGCCCTTTTCATCCCACTCCATCTTATTCCAGACAACATTCATTATGTCCTGAAGGGCTTCTGCCGTAAATAAAGCACCTTCCTGAACAGGCATAAAGCGCCAACGCGGCTTTTTACTTACAATATGGGCTGTGCGATTGCGGGAAATCTGAGCAAACTTATTAAAAGCGTAGTTTCCAAGATTCTCATCACGGTGTTTTACTGCGTGATCACCCCTATAGTACCTTTTCGACCGGTCACGTTTTCTTAAAACACCGGCATTCTTAATACCCCAGGTAGAGAAATCTACTAATTCAGTCAATTCAGCAACGTATGCAGCTTCATCCTTCATATTCTGGTTCCCGTCCTACAAAATCAGGAGCTTCGGTTAATTCTCCATCTATCGGCTTATTAAAAAATGCTTCTTTTTTCAACACTTTGGCCGTTATATAGACACATGCCAGGTTAGATAACGCTAAAATTAACAATGAAAGTAAAGTTATCATGCAAAAAGCTCTTTCTTTAATTCTCTGACTACATTAAACTTGTCATTTGTGACCGGCATTACTATAGGAAATTTAAAAATATAGTCTTCACCCTTTTCAGCAAATACAATTTTCTTGGAAAAACAATAAGTATGCAAAGCTTCACGGATAAGTGTCTGCGTTTGCGGACCGAACACCTGTTTCATAGAGTTATTGCCAAGTCCTTCGAACTTCTCATCCAAAACAGACTTTATGCTGTTATAGATTATTTGTTTATGTGAATGATTAAAGGTCATTTTACCATCCTGTCAAATACTTTTTCGATAATTTCAGATTTATTCCTGTTAATAAAATCTTTCATTGCGTCATGTTCGGTTAACCCATAGCCATACTCGCAGCCCAAAAGCTTGTTACCGTCTTTATCTTTAGGAACAGCGCGAACTATAGGATTTGCCGGGCATATTTCGCCTATATCAAAAGTCAGATCGTAATTAATAATTAGCGGTTTCTTTATGGGCGGTTTTTCAGCCGGAATAACTGGTGTTTCTTTTTTCTTAATGGGTTCTTTTTTTGGTATTTTATTTGGTAAATTAATCTTGGAAGGTTTAGGCATATTTTACCCCTTTTTTGGGGTAATGTATAAACATCGTTTACAGTTGTCAAGTAAAAGTGTAAACGATGTTTACAGTAGGGGGTAAAAAAAGGGGGTTAAATGTGGATTTTTTTGTCTTTATATTTGGGTTTATCCTTGTACCATCCTTTGTATTTCTTGCGCCATGACTTGCAGTCAAGCTTCTCAGCTTCCGGTTCTTCTGTTTTTTTAATTGAGTTCGCCATCAATAACATTTGAGAATTAGACGGCCTCTCCAATCCCCTGAGCTGTCCTAATCGTTCAGGAGAAAAGCGGCCAACTCCCGCTCTCTGCTGATACAATATCTCTTCAGCCCTTATTTTACACTGCTCTCTGTATGGATCTTTTGGAAGCGGCGCTCCTTGATATGATCCAAATAGAAGTCCTATTAAATCTCCAAACATTTATATCTCCCTTTTCTAAGCAGTAAGTTTTCTAAAGAAATCACGTCTTCTCATCGAATCCATCCATCTTAACAGATATTACTAAGTTGTTACCCATACGCTCCATTGAGATCATTTTCATTACCTGTATAGACAAGCTTGCAACCATTGTTGAAACTTCAGATTCTAACTTTTTCTTTGCTTCTTCGATCTGCTCATTCATTACTTCTTTTAACCGCGTCTCAACGGCCATTTTTATTATATCCAAAAAAGCATCATCGTTTACTGTAGTTATTGCCATATCATACATCCCTCTTTAAAACAATTATCCTGCTATCAACATCAATCCATTGAACATTATACTCTTTATGTTTATTTAGTATTTCCTGAATTATACCTGGTATCAAACGGTCTCTGGGATTTAAACATAAGGCATTTGGTATGCTGTAATTGTCCCGTACTTTGTAGGCAAACTTGTACATCATGTCATAACTTATATGTATTACTTTAAACATATCAAAAATCCCTTACCGGGTTAAAACCTCTATCATCGTCATCGTCCCAGTCAATATCTAACTCAACACCGTCTGAAGAATACATCTTTGGTCTGTTGCCGGCAGGATCATCATACGCCCTTACGAATGAGTCTGCCTCGAAATCTTCGACAAAAGCGCCTACGCGGCCTTCGTTCTCCATCATGTGGTCATCTTTATCAACTGGTTTATTTTTTATTTTATCATGTTCCCTTACAGCCATACCCTTATAAGTCGGATAGTGCCAGTTCCTTCTTTCAAAGCGAGTTCTTGTTAAGTCGCTGAATAACATCAATCTTGGATGAGCGTCCGGGTATTTATTTAAAACGGCGCTTGGATTAACTAAGCTTGTTACTTTTTCTTCATCGGTTACTTTTTCATGTGTTAAGCTCAAAAGATGGCCTATTCTTAAAGTATTAGCCGTTCTGTCTTTACTTCCCTTCATTGGGTATAATCCCAAATCCATAAGCTGATCAGCCACACACTTTTCTTCAGGTCTGAGTTGTTCAGTATTCCATATCCAGGGATCGGCTAAAAAGAAATCATGCTTACGGCCGATCTGCATTTCTCCCATTTCTATAAAGTATTTAATCGATTCTATCGTCCCGTTTTCAAAAAACTCCGCGACTTCATAACAATTAGGCATTCCTTTTATCAAAGGATGAAACAGACCATCATAGTCAATCCACCACCACATTCCGGAATGTTCCATTTGAGGATGCGGGTCCAGGGCCAGAATCAACACACCCTTGTCTTTTGGTATCTCAAATCTCTCAATAACCCATGGGGCTTCATCGCGGGCCATTTTATAAACATTACCGCCCTTGCGCACCCGTTTACCTTTCAATCTTATATCTATATCAGTCTGGTCTACACATAAATCCAGAACCTCGTCTATCGCTTCCTGAGTAATTGTAGGATTTTCATCTGTTGCCATTTCAATCATAAATACTTTATCGCTGCCTTTTTCAGCAGGAACAAATATCTTTTCCTCTGTCCAGCTTACACCTTCAATCGCAGTGGCCCCGTATAACATCTTGCCCCGGTTAGAGATAGTACGCATTGCATTCTCAGCCCAATAGTTTTCTTCGAGCTCCTCATCCACATAAATTGTGTCCCTGGCCGCACCGCCATGAGCTTTTAACGGCATACCGTGAGTGAGAAACTCTACAAAGCTGCCCTTGGCCTCCGAGTCCTTCTTCCAGGTGATAATACGTTTATTCTGATTGGCGTAAGCAATATCATCCAGCATACTCTTAGTGGCCCACTTCTCGATTTCAGGCCCGATAATGTTTTCTACATAATTCGAGTAATCGATCGCCACAACCCGTATAGCCTGTTTGGGGTTTTTAATCCACTGCTTATTATCTAATAACTTTTTACAATGGTCCCTTACCTTTGGGTCAAAAGCATTCTCGGAAAGTGTTTCAAGGTTGTTTCTCTGAAGCGGGTGCCAGCCTTCGGCCCTCATTACAATATCAACACAATTTGTAGCCGTTTTGCCGGACCTGTTTCCGCCAGAAATAGCTTTTGTTTTATGGGGCTGTAAAAAGTAGCTTAATTCTTTGGGGTTGGGATCGTATAAATATCTTGCCTGTGCAGCCTGCCATGCCCACAACTGACGAATAATAGTTTCCTGTTTCTCCCTGGTAAGCTTGGCAAATTCACCATTAGCTTCTATCCTTCTGATCTCGCGTATCTGATCAACAGGACGTTCTTTTTCTAAATACCAGTACATCTAACCCTGCACTGTCCCGCCGTCTGCATCAGTCCTGATTCTCTGCGCCTAAGGTCTTTTACTAAAACACCATCAATTCTATCATTATCATCTGCCGCATACGCCAATCCAGTTTCAATGTTAATATAAACAATACTTCCAGCATAAAGCTCTTCAGCAGCTACGATTTCCCTAAATTTATTTCTAACATAGTCGAGATCAAATTGATTCGAAGCAGAACCTTCGTCACGCCACCATTCATAAGATGCATCTGATATAGATTCCTGCGCCAGCACCTGCGGAGCAAGGGCCAGCACACCAGCACCTATGCCTAATTTCCTGAAGAACTCACGTCTTTGCACGTATCCTCCCCTTGGTACATCATATCCCCATCGTGTGCTGTATATCAATCAAAGCATCCCTGATCATAAGTTTAATGTGTGGATTATTTTTCATTAATTCTCTTTTTGAGCGTCCGCCATCATACCGGAAACGGGATGTATCTAATTGGTTAAAGGTTAATTTGTACTTATGACCGCCTTTAACATAAAATCTGGCACACCACCCACAAATATTATCAAATACTATACCGGAAAACTTACACTTACTTCTTCTGAATTTTAATAATCTTACCATCCAAAAACGCCTCCAATAATTTTTTCTTTGTCATAATAAACCCTTCTTAAATTGTTCAACATTTTTATCTTCCAGCATATATATATTATCAAGAGCGCACCCGTCATTACCAATAATCTTAAATCCATTTACTCTCAATTCTTTCGCCTTTTCGAAGACATAAATTTTAGAAGCACCGCACTCCTTACACACCTGGAGATGGCCGACCTCCTTAGCTAATTCAGAATACTTAATAGAATGCATGTGAATACTGTGAGTCTCGGGTTTATAGTTTGCCTGGGCCTTAGATTTATTTATAAAATTATGAATAACGTCTAATAACTTATTCAATTCTTCCCCTTTATGATACGCAAATTATTCTTCGCATTCATCATCTGAATCGTCTCCTTCTGCATTACCTCCTTAACCGCCCTGATTGTACGATCTAACATAATCTTATCTAAAAAAGTACGAAGAATCTCCATAATCTGCTGTTCCTCAACATCGTCACGATCAAACTTCCAGCTTAAACTCCCGTCAGCCTTCGCCGTTATTGTAATTACTAAATCTTTTGGTTCCATCTAAAACCCCAATCTTTTTCTACTGATTAATCCTCGGTGATACTCACTCGTACACACCATCAAATTACCCTCTACGTCAAAAATACCCTCGTTAACCGTAAAATCCCTTTTAAGAACACTTTTACCCTTAGACCTTAATTTACCATTACCGCGTTCATTATGGCGGTACTCACGCATATAACGAAGCCGCTTCTCTCTCTGAATGTCCAAAGGTACACGCACCGCACCCTTGTCAGAACGAACCCGCTTCTTATACTTCCTCGGGTTACCCGTCTTCTCACGAATCTTCTTAAATCCCGCAGGACTCAACCCATACACCTTAGCAATCGACCTGTCAGACAATCCTTCTATCTCGTACTGAAGTACCTGTGACCAATCTATCTCTATGCCCGATCTCGTCGTGTAGGTCATTGCTCTTTCATCAACGTCTTTAATAGCTCTATCTCTTTCTCAAGCATGCCCATCCTTTTGTCAAATATACTGCGTAAACCGTTAAAAGATTTATCTACCAAATCCTGAACCGCCCGCTTTTGGTGTTCCAGCCTACACTGGGCAGACCTTTCTTGTATCATAGTATTATACTTCTTCTCAGTACTGTCCCAATATAAAAATTGATCATAACTTATCCAAGGCATAACTCTTCTCCTTTATTCCCAAGTTAACACAATTTCTACAAATGTCAAGTCTTTTTTATGTTAACTTCGATATGTTGAATCCCCCCCGATTTTATACCCCGTATACAACTCTTATTTGTGGGTGAGGGATGTAGCGTATCATATGGGCACACCCCCCATTGCGTTTTCGAGGGCCGATATGCACGAAGCACACCCCCCCCCCTATCTAACAGGCCAATACTATGACAATACTATACATTGTGTTGGTTAACATAAGTATAATGAGTTTACATAGTGTATATTATATAACATTTTTGGCGTTGTTAATTAAGGACTTAGGGTAGGCGTGTGTCAATCTGTCACTTGAGCAACTGGAATATCATCTAAAATGGAGCGTACTTCTTGGCTTGCGTTGTCTATGGTGATCTGTGTATTGATCTGTACTTGTGGGCCCGGTCTATATGTTTCGGGCCGATGCGATTCAAGGAAAAATTTACGGTCATTATAACCTTCGCGTGACTGCTGTATAGCGATTTTTAACCCACTTTGCTCTACTTGATCTAACCAGGCTTGCTTGACTTCATCTATTGCCCTGGCTAGGTCGGGGTCGGTCTGTATGGCTTTAATCAGTGTCTGTCTGTGTATACCAACAGATTGAGCCGCTTTGCTTATGTTGTAATCGGTGCCTAATGACTTCAACACTTCCAACTTTTTCTTTCTGGTAAGCTTGGTTTGTTTATGTAGTGGCCTGAGTGCTTGTCCCGGATCTGGAATGGAAATTTGTGTTATTTGTTGTTCATTCATGGTTATATATTACAATAATAGGCTGAAAAAGTCAAGTTTGATGTGATTCGTGGGATTTTCTCCGCCCTGCCTCCCCTGTCAAGATTTAAAAAATCTTTGCCCGTTTGCAGAAATGACAATTACTTTCACTGGCTGTCATCATACCCATTTCAGATTTATCCGTTAGTACTATGCCTTATGGACAGACTTGAGCAGGCTTTGCCGATTATGCCGTTTGACATATATTATATCCCGGCTAGATCACAAGCCTTTAAAAGTGTTTTCCTGGTTTCTGTTTCTTTTACGGCCTTTAATCGGCTTCTGCATCTTTGCGCCCTTAGATTTATGTATTCCATCATCCAGGGGGTATCGTATTTAAGTCTTTCACGGTCTGCCAGGTCTTGTTTGATTGTTCCTATCATACCCCTATTATAAGGAATATAATTTAAATTGCAAATATTTCTTAGTTTTAAATGCTATGGCCTTGAGTTTTACAAATAATCCCGGTTGCTCAATGCTATGACCTTGAACAGATAAAATACCTATTGACATAGTATTACAATGGTATTATATTAATACCAGCATCAACAATAAAAGGAGATTTAAAGATGAAAACAATTAAACAGATGGTTTACTTGAAGATCAAGAATTATAATTATGACAGGACATCTACAAACATGCAGTCGTCCAAACAGGTCCTTGCTTATCTTAATCAATTTAGCGCTAAATCATTACATGTTATGCTGTACGGCAGAGTATAATATTAACGAGTCTAATCAAAGAAAGGGCAAAACCATGAGATATTTATTTATTGACATCAGTCTGGCAAAGAACAAAGTTGTTCACTTGTTGGGAATGGGACCGGTCAGCACGGACAATTATTACAACCGGCTGCTTGATCAGCTTAATAAATACGAATCACAAATGGATAAATCAAGCGTATTCGACAACACTGAAATAAACAGGATTGCAAGAAACTTTGATTGCTTTATTAAGAGACACCAAATTTATAAGTCTAACTGAAGAGCTGTAAAGGGGAGTGAGATGTTTAAATTATTAAAAGCAAGGACCGTGCAAAAGATTAATTACATAAAAAACAAAAACGGAATTAAAGCCTTTGGGTGTAAACAAGATGAACTTATTATTTTTACAAAAGACGAGTTAAAAGAGTTGAATGACTCCGGCTTAATATCCGATGGTATGTACCATATTCAGTTATTGGTTTTGGGTGATGACAAAAGACTAAGAGAACAATTGATTAATCATATTGCTACATTAAAAAACGAATATACGAAAAAAGAAAGAGTTGCATCTATAGAGATGGTCGAAGCTTGTAATGGTCATCAATTGCTATATTCACGCAATTTTTACCAAGGATATAAAAGATGTGACCCAGCTAACCCAATCTACTAAGCCTAACCGACGAGTCCTAATGGACGAAACGCTGTGAAGCGTCTTAGACAACTAATAAAGGAATATATTATGAAGGAATACAAAGAAACATACCTAGGAATAGCCAGAGATGCTAACACTTTCTTTTTGCAGGTTTCAGACGATGTAAACCAGCTTGACCCTGATCTTCTACTATGTGACTGCAAGTTCTGGCTTGATAATAATTTTGAATTAGACGCTGACCAGGTAACTGATTTTGCAATCGAAAACAACTGCTGGGCTATTGAACTTAAAATAAACAGTTCTTATTCATTGTTAGAATATGATAAAGAATTAAAAGATTATAAAGTTACTAACTAAAAGAGGTGTATTATGAAATATTTAAATGATTATCAAGATGCAGCACAAACGGCACTTTTTAATAAAACAGGCTCTTTCTTTGCATTCGGCGATAAGCAATTTGACGAAGCTAAAAAAGACGGTGTTAAATATGTAAATATGGGAGCTGGTTTAATCTGCCCGGATAATACTGTAAAAGAATTAATTAACGGATTGGACAGCATCAACAAAGATGCAGTCAAGCAAGATGTAGAAGAGAATGGAATTAAAAATATTATATGGCGTGAACTCGCAAACCATGAATGTCAGATCACAATGGATATTGCGGACGCGGTTTCTAAATTAGAAAATTATCCCATTACCAAGAAAGAGATTACCGCCCAGTGGAAACCATATTTTCAGCATTGTGTTGATAACGATTATTTCTAAACTTAAACCAATTTAAGAGGTGATAAGATGAAACGAGTAAAAATAAACGGGCAATTCTTCAAGCCTGTAAATTACTGCAAAAAGACCGGCCGATTTTATCTGGATTGCAGAGGGAAAGATATAAGCTTTGACAGATGGCGGATATGCTTTTATTATCATCGTAACTTTGCAACAACAGTATTTTTTCATTCTGAGAAAAGATATAATGAGTATATTACTGAAAATGATAATGGATATAAAAATTATACTAAATTTGCAGAAGAAAACAATTATTACATCTAACCCAGGGCTAACCGCCTGATAGGAGTAAATTATGCTAAATAACTTCGACAATATTAAATACCGGGGCAAAGTTATTGATACTGGAATCATAATTGGGATGCGAAAATACCGCTGGTCACTAAAAAGAAAGTATCAGCCCTTATTCGCTAAAAATGGCGAGTATTGCAGTGTCTTATCAGATCACAGGCAAAATTTTACCGTCTACATACCCAAATCACTATTAAAGGTAAACGAGGTTTATACGGTCTCAGACTGCGGCAATGTGTACAAGTTCAGAATAATCAAGATTAATAAACATAGTTATGAATCTAAAACAATATCATTTAAATTGAAGCCGGTTAAGCCTATTGTAATTGATGAGCCGGCACCCTGGGAACTATAACCAAAGGAGTAAATTATGAAACCTGATTATTATGCAATGGATTTACTGCTGGGAGACCAATCCCCAATAGAAACGAATTACTATTTTTATTATCCAGACGAAAATACATACATTGTAAAAATGACCAGGCTTGACGTTTTATCCTGGTTGAAAAATTATCGAAAATCTGGTAAGACCTTTCAGATAATTAAAATGTGCTTTGGTTATTATATTTTAAATAATTATCCAAACACGGCCAGCCCATGTATTTTAAAAGTTAAGGAGTAAATTATGGAATATGCAATAACAATAACGAGTTTATCAATAGCCGCTGGTCTTTTGTGGGGATGGTTCGAGACTCACAATACCTGCGCAGATGGGAGTTTGAAATGACAAAAACACAATTCAGACAAAAAGTAAAATCCCTGAAACCAAATATTGACAAATTGATCGACGACCTGATTGAGAAAGCAATTGAATCAGGTACAATAGACTTCGATGCATGGGAAGACGATTTTCTATTCCCGAAAATATTCATGTGTGCAGTTGCGAAAGAAATTTCCTTCCAGTATATGCCGCATCACCCGGAACATTTTAGAGAAGTGGGACGTCTGGAGTGTTCCCTATGAAAAGGAAATACCACAAGAAGCATAAAGAGCCGCTGATAGGTGTTAGCCTTAGAATACCGGAAGCTGTTCATGTATGGTTTATAAAACGAGCAACACGTGAATACCCCATGAATGATGCGATGATCGAAGCTTTAAAAGAATTTATGAAATCCCGCCGTAAACCCTCAAAATAAGCCTTCCTTAACGAGTCCCGTATTTAGCCTGTGCGGGACTTTCTTTGTCTGCCCCTTACAATGGGGGCCAAAACACCGTTCATGTTATTTTTCTCTTTTCCCTAAAATCCGTCACCATTTCTCGATCCATCAAGCCTGCCTTGAAAAGCCAGCTTTCAAATTCCATCATCAAGCCATCGATACCAATATGCAAAAGCATAATTTGCAAATCTTCGACCTCTTCATCTAAAAATATTTGATATAACATTTCATCTCCCATTTAATTTCTTCTCCTTATACCTTCGCACGGACAATCTTCAACCCGTGTTGTTCTAGTTCTGCAATTAAATCGGGTATTCCCGTGTCAGTATAGACTTCTTCGAATGTGTTATATATGGATTTCCAAATTAACGGAAAGTCTTTTTGTGTGATCGCCGCGCTCTCGTTCGTTGCTTTGGCTATCCACTTTAAACACTTGGTAACATCAATTATATCTTCACAATTGTTAAAACAAACTCTATTAAATCTGATACATTGTTTATTATAACATTCCATAATCTTAATAAAATCCCCGTGAAAACTCACCTGTTTTGTTTTCATTCACTTCACTGAACTTGTTGAGGCTCTAAAACCGGGGATTCAGTCCTTTCGGTTAGTTAGACATCAATTTCTTCTAATGGTTTATCAACAATTCTATGACAGGCTAACATTACAGGAAACACAGATTTTCTAAAGCTTGCGGCCCTCTCCCGCTTGCCTTCTTTTGGCACGATGCCCCAGTGCTTTCCCTTGGCATAAATTATTATGCGGACATCTTCAATATCTTTTTCTTCAAATGGTGCTTTCATCTTCCCTCCGGGGCCTTAGGCTTAATTTCTTTTTCTCAGCATCCCATGTTTTTTTTGCAAGCCCTTTTTTAGTCAACAAACACCATTTATCATAATTATTTTCCTTCCACCACGTACCAAATTTAACTTCCCTGCTATCGTCCGCCGCTTCTAATATAATTTGGTTTCTTTTGACTAGCTTCTCTAAGACGCTTTGCAGTTCAGCATAATCAGCATATTTTGAGTCTGCACCGATATATTCTATAATGCTTTTTAATGTTCTTCTGACATCATCTTCCACAATACCCTCACTTTGCTTTAAAATGGTAAAATTTCTTCTGATAATGGCTCAATCTGCTTGCTGTGCAAAATAGTCTGGGCCCAGATAATATCTTCGTTATTGTGCTTATCTTCGTTTCTAAGAATATGCTCAGCCCGTTTAATTTCTATCTCACGAATTACTGTCGGCAGTGTGCAGCTAATATGGCAGGGGTGTTTCATAGTGTCCGCTCCCTTTTATATAATTTAATCCTACTTTTCCGATCTTGCCAAAATCCTTAATTCTTATCTTCTGAATGCAGACAGACACCTGGTCAGTTGCAAAATCCCGGTAAATAGATAAACAATTATCTGGCTTATTCCACCAGTTGGCAGACCCGGAAATATCATACGGTGTCGCTATCGGGTATTTTCCATCTTCTTTTTTAAGCTTGGTAGGATGAGCAATTATGAATAAATGACATTTGTTCTTAATGGCTTCGTCCCGCATTTTCATTAACGACATTCCGATGTATTCTGTTTCCGTCATCCCGTTCGGCCTTGTATGCTCTATCTCATTCCAGGGATCGATTACTATCCCATCGGCACCTTCTAAATTCTTTCTAATAGCACTCAGCACGGTTTCCAGTTTCCGATCAACGGTAAAAGGATTTATAAATTTAAAATTAGGATATACAAATTCATTTAAAACTTTGGTATATTTTTCTTTTGTAAAGCCTCTCGTATTATCGTATTTAAACATAGGCTCTTCAAGATACTTTTCAACCAATGATCTAACCTGCCTGCTGACCGGCATATTCTCAGGAGAAAACACAACCCACTTCCATTTCGACTGGTGTGTAAGGTTTACCATTAATGCATCCATCCAGTTAGATTTCCCGCTTCCGGGGATCCCAGTTATTACAGTTTGCTGTGATTTGCCGACCGTCCAGTATTCATCAATATTTGCCCAGCCCGTGGAAACGCTTTTCTCCCCGCCAGTTTCATAATATTCATCAAAGTCTGATTTCATAACATCTTTAGGAATTATAATTTTGTCACTAAGACCCTTCTTTGTCCCAATATCTGACAACTCAGAAAACTTGTTTTCGGCATAGCTCAACAGAGTAGTAGTTTCTTCACTCTGTTCATAAGCCCTGTTTATAAGCATATCACATTCTTTTATCAGAAACCTGGATAATGCCCGCTCTTTAATAACATCAAGATAGTGTTCTATATTTACGGAAGAAGGCGTAGAATTTACAATTTCAGCTAAATAATAAAAACCGCCAGATTCATCAAGGCTGCCGCGCTCTTTAAGTATCTCGGATATGCTCAGAGGATCTATTTCAATATTCTTGTTAAATAATTCGACAATGACTGTAAATATTTCCCGGTGACTATTTTTATAATAATATTCAGGCTCTATAATTTCAATGGCCAGGGAAACAGCGTCTTTATCAAGTATCATTGCCGCCAAAGAAGCCTGCTCCATATCTACAGCTTGGGGAGGAACACGCAATAACATATCCTGTTCAATTTTCTTGCTCATATAAAATCCAATCCCTTGTTGCCATTATTATTAATATCCCATTTGCGGGAATTACTAACAGCGGCTTTCCAGTTTTTCATTTTACTTTTCCCGACCATCCAGTTTTTAGATTCGTAGAAATTTATAAAATATTCTATATCAATTGTATAATCTTTTTCCTTGCAGTAAGATTCAACATCATTAAAAGTAGGTACTATAAATACTGTTCTTTCTTTCTTTAGTTCTTTAGTTGATGTTAGCTGTGTGTTAGCTGTCTGTTGGCTGTCTGTTAGGTCGCCTTGGTATGCATCATATTCTATTATAGTTAGCCGTGTTGTTTTTCGGAGTCCATCCAGGTTAATCATTTCATCATTTTGCAAAAGCTTAAAAAAAGTCCTAACATTTTGGAGTGACCAATTCCTGCCGAATTTCTTTACCCATGTATCTAAACTGTAAACTGACTGCCCTCTTTTACATTCAATTAATTCTCCGCCAATTAATATTTTTTTATCTATAAAATTAACTTTTAATAACATTATAATCCATGCTTTTAAATATTTTTCGTTTTCAAAAATCCAATGCTTTTCGATTGAACGATAAAGTTTAATCCAGCCGGTTATATAATTATTTTCATAGTCAGATACTGTTTCAGGAGGCATAGAATATCCATTACAACGCAGAAAACCCCGGCGACATCTCAGCGACGAGAAACCAGGGCCTTCTTTGTTGTGAAAAAATATGTCTGATGTCTAAATCTCGTCGCATAATTCAACTTAACCATTTTCTATTTATTTTGCAAGTCTTTCAACAGCTCCGGGTTTAAACATTTAAATCCCTGTTTAAGCATCGTTATCTGTCTATCTTTTTGCTCAAGAACGATCCGCACCAATTCAGAAGGTGCAGTATCAATTGATAAAAACTATTCAACAACAAGCCGGAAATGCACAAGATATAAAATTTCAAAAGATTTTATTTAGCTAAAAGCGAACACATATTAATTCTGTTCGTGCGAACACATAATTAAAATATACTATTTACCCAGTGTCTATGTACCCCTCGGGCGAGTTAGTTGTTAAAACAGCGGGTAAATGTATGCTAAACGGGCTTAGGGTTGGTTTCTGGTTCATCGTCGTTTTTCTTGGCTTCAAATTCCATACCATGTTTAAATCCATGAATAAAGGCACTCTTATAATGGAACCCAATTTTGCAAATAACATCATTTTTTTCATCATGGGATTGCAGTAGTTTACTTATATAATCCCAATGTATTTTTGCATCAGTTTCGGCTAATAGCTTATCGGTTGGTGACATTTTAATTATCCTTTACAATAATCTATAAATAGAAAAACCCTGAGCTTGACGACCGAACAAGGCAGCCTGGAAAGGCAAATGTTGGAACTCAGGGTTTATTATTTTCATTTTGAATTATTCCTTATTCAATCGTCGTATTCAATATACCCTATTCTCACTCAAAGTTCAAGTTGTTTTCATAAAACAAAGCCAATGCGTATTTACCCTGCTTCCAACAGGATGCCCAAACAGTGGCCTTTTACCGATTGCATTTAATACATCTTTTTTGCTAATACTCGTTTCGTTCCATTTGAAAATCAAAGTACCATAATTGTCCAAAACTCGCCAGGCTTCATTAAAGCCATCCCTAATATCATTCCACCAATTCAATTTATCTAACCAGCCGTACTCTTTTGCCATCCTGAATAGAGGCCCATCTGCTAATATGTGCGGCGGATCCATTACCACCATTTTGAAAGACCGGTTTGAGAAAGGTATATTTCTAAAGTCGCCGATTATATCAGGCTGTATCTCCTTGTTCGGGCGGGCGTTTTGAAAGCCCTTTTCTTCTTTTCGCATGTCCATATAAACTGTATTTTTATGATTTTTGTCGAACCAAAATTGTCTGCATCCGCAACACACATCTAATATATACTTGTCTAACATAACTAAAAATCCCCAAAAGCTAAATGGAGTGGCCTCGAAAGGTGGGCATACCTTTATCAAGCAAAAAGCATAGACCACCCCCATTTAAATCCTGGGGATTACTTGATAATCAGCCGCCCACTGGCCGTGTATTTCAATTGTCTCTGCTGAGAGTATAAACAATATTTTCTCACAATGCAAGTTTATTTTATGTATACAACATTTGAAGAGATTGGATTAACAGCAATGACATCAGAATCTATTCGATGGTCAGTTGCAATTTTGTAAATTCTCAGCTTGTCTCCATCTGCCGTAACACAAATTTTACACGTTTCCATTTCAAACCTGACAGTAACACCATCCGGCAATGCTTCTTCGTCGTCAGGATATACTAAATCTTCCACATATATATTCATCACACTCTCCTTTAAAAAAGCTCCCCGCCCCGGACTGTTTGATCGGCACACGAGGAGCATTATTCACGTTATCTTAACTCTTGACCAATGTAAACCATCATTTACACCATCCTTTCAGCACAGGTTCGCCGGGGTAAAGCGCCGATGGTTAAAGTTATTTGCGGCTCCAGTGTGCCGTTGCATATTGCCATCGTATTCTCGCCCTTTCGTGATTACTCTCAGCATTATGCCCTATAACCAATCTTCCGCAACTTGGACACTGAGATTCATCCTCGCATATTGCCGAACCACAGCATTCTGTGAAATGCGTGCTATTGGTTCCGGCTGGCGTTAATCGGTGTATTCCAGCAATATAATCATCGTTTATGTGCATATCTCCTCCAAATTATACCAGCAATCGCTGGGATTATGCCTTATCAAGTCCAACAGCATTATCTATCGCAATCTTTAAATCTCTTAATAATCTCATTGCGCAGGTCAGATCCATTCCGTGTTCTTCATTTCCAATTCTTACCAAAATATGCCCTTCAAAATCAGAATACGCACGCACAGCATTAGGCCTAACAATATCATCAACCGGAAGCTCGGGCTTCTCAGGCTCTTCATGCATCTCGTCCCAATCTCTATCAAAATCCGCATTGCTTAAATCATCCATAATCATTTCCTTTTTAAATCAATATACACTAATGTTTTAATGTATGCAAATGTATTTTAATATAAATTAAACTTGCATTCTGTGTTTTACTGTATTATATTAAAAATAAACGATGGAGATACAATGGCGAACAAAACGATTACAGTAGATGACTGCTACACAATGGCACAGGCTGAAGAAGTTACCGGATTCTCAAGGTCAACAATATTAAAATTAATATTAGATGACAAACTGTCCTCTCACAGCCAGGCCGGAAGACCTCGCCGAGTGTGGTTTTTAAAGACTGACATTGACAAACTTAAAGAAGTTGAGAAAGATAACTGATCTTTGAAATTAGCAAGGGATGCTGTATGTTGATAAGTAGGAGACGAACATCTTTATTACTGCCCCTTGCTTTAACTAGGGCGAATACGGACTTATGTTCAGGTAGAGATAATATTGATCATAAAACTCTGCAAACACATTTGCAACGTACCGCCCTCACTATGCAGAGGCGGTCCCCGCAGTTTACCTGCCTTGAGGACCTCAAAAAGACTAACAGAAAACCGTCTCTGCTTTATTGAAAGGAAAGAATTATGACACGATCAGAACACTTAGAATGGTGTAAAAGAAGGGCCTTGGAATATGTTGATAATGGTGATACGCCACAAGCATACGCCTCGTTTGCATCAGACATGAAAGAACACGAAGAAACCGCTGAACACTCAGCTCTGGATGTTGGAATGATGCTACTAATGGCCGGGCAATTGAATACACCAGACGCTATGCGAAAATTCATTAACGGATTTAACTAAGGAAAGAATTATGAAATCAGAAAAAGGTACATTGGTTTGGAGAAAAGTTTATCACCATAATGAAGATGGCGTATTGGAAAAAACCGTTTCGGAATTACTATCGGTTAAAAAGGGCTTGCGATATTTTGGCAACTTCCGGCCTGTCCGCAAGGCCGTGATGATTCCACTAAAAGAAAGAAGGTTATAATGAAAGGCAATCAAATTGCAGGATTAAGATTAACGAACAATGTTTTACACCTTGATGTTGAAGGCAATGAATTATGCAGTGCCAGTATCTCTAAGCCTGACCAAATAGCATCTTTAAAAGAGATGTTTATCAAACAGATTGAGAACTATGAAACATTCTGGCAGGGCCATCAGAGAGTCAACGAAACATATTCAAAGGAAGCTTGATGAGCGTCGAAGTTGAAGTATTAAGCACTATATCCAAGGGCTTTGTAATCCAAGAACGGTGCGGAGAAATCTGGGAAGATATTCTTGATATTGATCTTGACGACGACACTGCTGCAGATAAGCGGATTTATTATATCAGAAAGAAAAATCCAGATTTAACATTCCGTTTGATAAAGCGGACAACCGAGGAAAGGGTTATAGGATGAGCTATATCTTAGACAAGTTCGACGAGCTGGAGCCGGAAGAAAAGCTGGCCGAATGGCTTGAATGGCTTGGCCCGGTAAAGTTCTCGGCTTATATGATAGATGCCAGGGCTGAAGAAGAACTCCCGGAGGATTATCTGAAACAATGCTATAAAGATGAATATATTCTGGACAATTACGAAATACCGGGGCGCAATTCCCCGAGTGAGTATGATATATATAAAGATAAACAACTAAGGAGAATAAGATGACAAGGAAAGATTTGAAAACAGGAATGATTTTAGAGCATCGTGACGGTAAATTGTCAATGGTGTTACGCGGTACAAAAGATGGTGATATTCTTGCCAGTAATGATATTTACGGGAACTATTTTACCAGTGGAGATGATATATTCAGTCTTGGGTGGCATGCCGACAATCATCATGATGATGTTGTTGGGGTTTGGCAGCCGAACGCATCCTTCAGCTACCTCGCTAACGGTAGATTATCAGTTCGTGACTGTAAAATAATATGGGAACGCAAAGAAACCCATACTATGACAATTGACGGCACAGATGTTGAGATTTCCGACGAAAGTTATAAGAACTTAAAGAAGGCCTTAAAATGAGCGAAGCCTTACAATTAATAGGAATGTTTGCCTGCGTTTATGCAGTAGCATGGGTAATTGTCAGGTACTGCTTTGGGTACATAGAAGGGAGATAATGATGAGTGATTTGATTGTAATCAACAAAGAGAATGCTTTAGAAGTATTCACCGGAGAAAAGCTCGACGATTTTTTGAAACAAATTGAAGACGATGCAATGAATTTCGTTCCTGATATATCTACTGATAAGGGCCGGAAACAAATTGCATCAAAGGCCCATACTATTGCAAAGGAGAAAACCGC